>Ga0209536_100006062_pt1 | contig 18586 bp, 10 predicted proteins | sample DeeMarSeWOR28_12_FD_187461 | JGI IMG/M metagenome (GOLD analysis project Ga0209536, IMG submission 187461) | Marine sediment microbial communities from White Oak River estuary, North Carolina - WOR-2-8_12 (SPAdes) (version 2) | ecosystem: Environmental > Aquatic > Marine > Intertidal zone >... | reverse complement strand
AACCAGCAAATACATCAGCAGCCGCCCGCACAGCCGGCCGGCCCCGCCAAGTGCGCCACAATAGCCACAGGGCGACCAGGATAAAAAGTAGGGTGCTCACCTGTAAGATGCGGTCTATGGGGATATTTAGGCCGGTGGCCCGGCCGATGAGCCATAATAAGGTCGTGGGCGAAAAACCACCATTCGCAGTTGCTTCATTTAGTAGGCGATTAAGCAATTGGAACGGCGAGCCGAAAGGTAAAAAAGCCAGAAAGGTTAGGATCAATCCTCCCGGAATAGTGATCAGCAAGAAGCGCAGACGTTCCCGGCCGGGGTAGGCATTCTGCCCCATATCGCGCCACATGGCCAGGAAGAAAAAGGGTAAAGGGAGCAGGGCGATTAGTTTGGTTAACGGCGCCAGGCACAGGAGTAAGAAGCCGGCGGGGGCGTGGCCGCGTTGCCAAACAGCATACCCCAACACCAGCCAGAGCAGCATCAGGGCATCATTATGGCCGTTGGCCACAAAAGTGAGCAGTAAGGCGGGATTCCATAACCAAAGCATGGTGCGGGAAACCCGACCGGCCGGATGTGTTCCGTTGGCCGCGAGGGTGGCATAAATGAGTAGCCCGATCCCTAAATGGGCCAGCAATCCAATCCCCTTGAAAAGGAGCAAACCCAGGCGCAAATTTTGGGAACTCAGCCACACAACGCCGGCAGCGGTCATTTCCCAGACCGGGCCGTATGGCGTGGTGGCATCAATCCATTCACCGGCCAGGATCGTATACTCGTCATCGGGAAAGGCGGCGGGTGGGGTGACGTAAGGGTTTTCGGCATAAATCGTAGAGATGCGCCCACGAAGAAAGTAACGATAGATGTCAGTGGCATTTATGGGGAAGGTGAAAAGGAGTGGAATCGCGAACAGGAGGGTGCTGATCACGAGGAAAAGCAACGGCCGGATTTGGTTTTTCACTGCTTTATTGGTGACCGGCTGGGTACGGTTACGGGGTTGAACCAGATTTGGGTCTGATAACTGGGCACCTTTACTTGGCAAACTCGTTGCGCGGACAGACAATCCCATCAGCAAGAATAACCCGCCGATCACTACAGCATAGGCGGCGCCCAGCAAAAACGATGGTGATAACTTAAATACATCGGCCAGGGGGTAAACATTGTAGTGGGGAAGGAAGGGAAACCAGACAGCCAACAAGATATAGCCGCCGATTTGGAGTAAGATGAGCGCGTAGAGGGTGTTCCGGCTGTGTAATCGTTGGTGGTCAGCGAAAATTAGGTCGCCTCCACTGCTTATCCACGCTGGCCATTGGTAACGGTTTGCCCATTCTTATTTAAGGGTACAACCAGGGTGACGGTTGTACCTTCATTGATTGCCGACTCAATCCGAATAGAGCCTTCAATCCGCTCCGCGCGCTCTTGCATGTTGACCATGCCCAGACTACCCCGAGAATGATAGCTGGCATTCACACTCTTCATATCAAAACCCACGCCATCATCGCTAACCTGGGCTACGAAGAGACTTCCTTCACGCCAAAAACGCATTTCCACCACTTCTGCTTGGGAATATTTCCGGGCATTTCCCAGGGCCTCTTCCATGATGGTGAAAACTACTCCCTGGGCCTGATCATTGAGCAGGTCCGCGTATTCACCACCCACCAGACGCATGTTTAAACCGGATAACTCCGCGTGTCGTTCCATAACATGTTCCAGGGCAGCGGCCAGCCCTTCGGTCTCCAACACCAGCGGTCGTAATGTAAACAACATGCCGCGGATATTCCGCGAAGCTTCCCGGGCTAATTCTTCAACTTTGGCCAGCTCATTAACCGCTTGTTCCGGATCCCGTTTGATGAGTGAGCGGATGAAATTAACCCGCATGGCAATCGCGGCCACGCTCTGAGTGGGGCCGTCGTGTAAATCGCGAGCCAGTTCTTTGCGGGCGGCTTCGTCAGCTAACAAAAGGTGTTCTTTTTCCTCGCGCAACTCCTCATAGAGTTGGGCATTCTGCAACGCAATCACGACGTGATCGGCTACCGAATTGAAAAATGCGAGCTGATCATCAGTAAATTCCACCCCAACTTTGGTGCCGATGATCATCGCGCCGAAGATTTGAAACCCGACGCGTAACGGTACGCAGACAACAGTGTGGCAATGGCGAAAAGTGCGCAAATTGCGTAGTTCAGGGTCTCTGGCCGGGTCCTCAGTAATGGCCGGTACTGCCTGTTTCAAGGCTTCTCCCAATACACCGGCCGTGCCAAAAATTTGTTGCTGGTGGTCGACCGGCAAAAAGCTACGCGTGGCCACTGGAAAAAGTTGATCTTTTTCGTAGAGGAAGACCACGCCGGCCATCGTACGGGCCGGTACGCCAGCTTCCTCCAGGCTCAGACCACATACATCCAACGCTGCCTCGACGACCCGTTCGAAACTGAGCGTGGCCCGCAGGGTCGAGGCCATAGCCTGTAATGCCCGGGATCGATTTGCTGCTGCTTGTAAATCATGAGTCTCTTGTTCAACAAAACGGATCATTGCCCGGATCACCCGGCCGGCGCGACGATTGATAACGATAATCAACAACATGCCGTAGAAAAAAATTAGGCTGGCTATCGCCGCCAGAATAACCAGCCATTGTTGGGAAGGATCAGGTACGAAAAAGGCGAGACTAACGGTTACGATGGCTACGAGGATCAACAAGATCGAGAAGCTGCCGATAATGAAACCTAGTAGCCAGTTTCTCTCTTTTTTGATGATGCTCGCAATCGTTTTTCTCATGAATAATGATCCGCTTCCAGCGTTAACGTTGGCCGGTCTGACTTACAGATACCTTACCCCCAGTTGGTTGATTATACTGGATGTAACCATTGATGGCTACTATGATTAAATGGGCTTGCCGACCGAAATGTAACATAATGAAGCATTAATTATGCCTGATTTTTCGCCATGTTTCCACTGGATAAGGCGACACTGATCATTCCGGCAATGCGGGCATTGTTGGCTAGCAAAGCCTGGTTGGCCCGGAGGCTTTGTCCAGCTGTGAGTGTGGCCACTCGTTCCAATAACCAGGGGGTGGCTGCTGGACCGTGTATACCTTGCGCGTCAGCTTCGGCCGTAGCGGTGATAATTGCGGATTCCATCAATCCAGGATCGCCCGCAGCACCGGCCGGGACCGGAACTGTAACCAGTATACCAGATGCCAATGACATTTCATTTCTCATCTGGATAATGTGCGCGACTTCAACAGGAGTGTCCACCCGGCTATCCACACCGAAACCACTTTGGGCAGTGTAAAAAGCAGGCATTTCATCGGTCTCGTAGCCGATAACCGGTACGCCGTTGGTCTCTAACACCTCTCGGGTTGCCGAAAGATCTAATATGGCTTTCGGCCCACTGCAAACGACCGTAACCGGCGTGCGTCCCAACTCGGTCAGGTCGGCGCTGATATCAAACGCGTGACCACGGTGCACGCCGCCAATTCCTCCCGTAGCGAACACCGGGATACCGGCCAGATGAGCCAGGATCATTGTGCCGGCAACGGTTGTGGCCCCGTTTTCCCGCCGGGCGACCACCAAAGGTAGATCACGACGGCTGCATTTCCGCACCGCCGGGCCGGGTAAAGCGGCCAAATAGGATAATTGATCCGCGGAAAGACCGATACAAATTTTGCCCTCGATTATCGCGATGGTAGCCGGGATTGCCCCGGCCCGCCGCACGGCCTCTTCCATGGCCTGGGCGGTTTCCAAATTGGTAGGTGCAGGCAGGCCATGTGTAATGACGGTGCTTTCCAGGGCGACTACAGGTTGACTATCGGCCAGAGCAGTTTCAATCTCTGGATGAACTACGAACCATTCTTGCATCATGCCATGATTATGCCAGATTGTTTGTGTCCGGCGAGTAAAGGTGGGTAGCATCTGATGAGGCCGGCACAATAAAGTGGTGTGTATCTAAAGCCCGGTTATAAAATTATCCTTGCAAGTCTGCAGTTACGGCATATTATAGTAGATGATAGTTCATGTGCTTTCCGCCGGGTGGGGTTATGGGAAACGCCGTCCATGGCCGCCACCAGCCGAAATGCCATGCGTGAAATTCTAACTCACTTATTAAACATGAAGGAGATTGAAGAGATGAATCGTTCACGATTAACCAGAGTTGTTCTATTTTTACTGCTGGCTTTGGCGCTGGTCGCTTGCGGTGGTGATTTGGGTAACGTGCAGAGTACCGTCGAAAGCGCAGCTGCTGATATAGCACCAACGCTAGAGGCGGCAGCCGAGCAGGTGGAAGCAGCCGTAACAGAAGCAGCGCCTACTCTGGAGGCTGCCATCGAAGAAGCTGAGCAAGCGATCGAGGAGGCGGCTGGTGCAGCAAGTGGTGAGAGTGGGCTGCTCGATCTGGAAGGGCAAACGGTGCGCATTGCGGTAGAGAATGCGTACAATCCCTTTAACTACATAGATGAAAATGGGGACGCTGTCGGCTACGATTACGATATCTTTGCCGAAATCTGTGACCGTTTGAATTGCGAGCCGGAGTTTATAGAAACCAGCTGGGATGCGATGGTCGCCGTGATGGGCGGCTCCGGCGATTTCGACACCTTCGATATCGGGGCGGACGGGATCACCATCACAGAAGAGCGGGCGGAGCATGTGGACTTCTCAGAACCATACATCCAGCTGTCCCAGGTGATGCTGGTGCGTATAGATGAAGAACGCTTCAGCGAACCGGAGGAGCTGGCGGCGGACGCGGAACTGCTGGTTGGTTCCCAGCCGGGCACGACCAATTACGATACGGCGGCGGAGTTGGTCGGCGAGGACCGGGTTGTGGCCTATGATCAGTTTGGGCTGGCGGTGCAGGCTCTGATTAACGGCGATGTGGATACCGTGATCATGGACAACGTGGCCGGGTTGGGCTATGTCGGCGCGAATCCGGATGCGGTGAAGATTGTTGGCCAGCCACTGACCAGCGAAGAGTTGGGCTTCATCTTTCCCAAGGGAAGTGAACTGACCAGCGCGGTGAATGCAGCCCTGGCGGCCATGGATGCTGATGGCACCCTGGATGCGCTCTTTGATAAATGGTTCAGCACCGAGGAATAAAGCGCTAAAACCTGATTTCTAAATTTAACACGAGAAACCAGGTTTCGAAAATGTAAAGAGAGTGTGCCGGGACGCACACTCTCTTTTTTGATCCCGCGGTATTCGGGTAAAATTTGCTATCCAATCACGAACGAGATGAGAGATCATGGCCGCACAATTTAACGCTCCCCCTCAAATACCCGGCCGTTCCCGGCTGGCACCGTTTACAGAACGAATGACCCAACTGCCCTGGTGGATGTTGGTCACTATCGCTTTGGGCATACTGGTCATATACAATATCTTAAACAACGAAGTCACCAACGACGCCTTCTGGTTCATTGTCGGCCAGGATCCGAGTGCGCTGGCTATGGGGGAGATCGCCCTGGAAGGTTTGGTGATGACGCTTTTCGTCACCTTTTGTGCCTATTTACTGGCCATTATGATTGGCATGATTGTCGGTCTGGGTCGCGTCTCCGATAATTGGGTCATCTACAATATCGCCACTTTTTATGTGGAGATTATTCGTGGCATTCCTATGCTGGTGTTGTTGATGGCGATTGCCTTTGTGGGTGTGCCCCTCATTGTGGATAGCATCAACGCCATTGGCAACTGGCTCTTATCTTTCGAGATCGGTACCCTGGGTACCCGGTTGGCCGAACTAACCACCCGCAATATATCCAACGTGATGCGCGTGATTATTGGTCTGGGTATCGCCTATGGGGCCTTTTCCGCCGAAATATTCCGTGCAGGCATCGAATCTATCGAGCGGGGGCAAATGGAAGCGGCGCGGGCTTTAGGCATGAGCTATTTTCAGGCGATGCGCTTCATCATCTTACCACAAGCCATCCGCAGCGTCCTGCCGGCATTAGGTAATGATTTTGTGGCTATGCTGAAGGATTCATCTTTGGTTTCTGTCTTGGGGGTGCGCGATATTACTCAACTCAACAAGTTGTATACATCCAGTACCTTTAATTTTATCCAGGGTTATGTGGTGCTCACATTTCTCTATCTGACCATGACCATTTTGTTAACCCGGTTGGTTAGGGCGATGGAGCGCCGTCTGCGGCGCGGAAGGTAATCGACAAAGCATTATGAACGAGCGCTTGGTACTTAGTCGCCAGAAACTACGGACCTATTTAACCTGCCAGCGGCGCTTCCAGTTGCGTTATTTGCGCCCCCTGTCCTGGCCGGTGGCTCCTCAGGAAGCGCAGTGGCGTGCCGCCGCGGAACGGGGCCAGGCTTTTCACCAGTTATTAGAGCGCCATTTTTTAGGGTTGGCCGTCGATCCCGGCCGGGACGCGCAAATAAATCGGTGGTGGGAAACATTCTCGCAGTCCGGCCCGGATATTCCCCCGGGAGTGCGTTTGCCGGAGATCAATATCACCGTGCCGATAGGTAATCATTTACTCACCGGCCGGTTTGACCTGTTGGTGTTAAATGGACCGGCCGGACACATCTTTGATTGGAAAACAGAGCAACATCCGCGTAGCACAGCCGATCTGGTTGCCGATTGGCAAACGCGTCTTTATCTGGCCATTTTGGCTGAGGGTGGGGCGGCGTTACTGCCGGGTAGCCAGGCATTTGACCCGGACCTGATTAAACTGACGTATTGGTTTGTGCAAGCCCCGCAGCACACTGCCACGCTGACCTATAGCCGGGCGCAACACGAGGTAAATTGGGCGGAAATTAAGTTGCTGGTGACTGAAATCGGTGAGAAGCCGGCTAGTGAGGCGCCGTGGCCTTTAACTGATAACTGGTCGGCCTGTGGTCGTTGTGCTTATCAGGTTTTTTGCGGGCGGCAGGCTGCCCCCCAGGGGGATGATTTGTTGGATTGGACAGAGGGTGAAGAGCCGTGGCGTTTGGAACTGGAACGCTTTTAGGTCCGGCCGGGTCGGCCATCTCCAGTTTTTTTACTGCAAGAACCCACGCATAATTTGTCGCAACTGGCGAATGTCTAATGGCTTGGGTAGATATTCATCACATCCGGCATTCAAACAACGCTCCCGGTCCCCTACTAAAACATTGGCGGTGGTGGCAATCAAGGGTATATGCTGGAGACGAGCATCGGCTTTGATTTGGCGGGCTACCTCCAGACCATCTACATCGGGAATATTGATATCCAGCAATATAATATCCGGAACTTTTTTTTCCAGGATGGCGAGTGCTTCCGGACCGGTGCGCGCCTGCAATAGGTGAAGCCCTTCTGCTTCCACGATCCGGGCCACGAGAAGGAGATTGGTAGGATTGTCTTCTACGCACAGCACAGTTTTGGTCATTCGTTTCTACCCTTGTGGCGATGCGCTTTCCGGTGCCAGCTCTCCAGCACCGTAACGCGGTATCTTGAACCAGAATTTTGTGCCCTGGCCGCTCGCACTCTGCACATAGAGCTGTCCACCATGTAATTCGATCAAACTTTTACTGATCGGTAAACCGAGACCGGTTCCGGCGACTCCGGTAAGGGTATTGTCCACCTGGCGAAATTGTTCAAAAATCAGGTGCAGATCCTCATCCTTAATCCCAATACCGGTATCAGACACGCTGGTCAGGAACCAATTAGCTTCATAACGCATGCTAAGCCGAATCCGGCCGGTTTCAGTGAACTTGATGGCGTTGCTCATCAAATTATAAATGACTTGTTTTAAGCGCGTGCGGTCAGCATAAACGGTGTTCACATTTGGCGTTACTTCTGCGTGAATATTCAGGTGCTCCTTCCTGAAGCCGACGGCAATCGTGCGGGCATTGGCCAGAATCTCATTGGCCAGTTCCGGAACATCAATTAGTTCATAACGCAGCTTCATCTTGCCCGCTTCAATCTTGGACATATCCAAGATGTCGCCAATTAGTTCGCGTAGATATTGGCCGCTGTCGCGGATGAGTTGCACGTCCTCCCTCATGCGGGGATTCAGTTCCCCATCCAGCCCTTCCAATAAGACATCCGCAAAACCGATGATCGAATTCAAGGGGGTGCGTAGCTCATGACTCATGCTGGCCAGGAACTCAGATTTTAGCCGCTCAACTTCGCGCAATTTCTCCGCAGTTTGGATTTGTTCTTCATAGAGGATGGCATTCTGTAAAGCGACCGCGACCTGAGTAGCCAACGCATTTTGGATCACAATATCTGCGTCAGAGAAGAATCCCGGCCGATCAGCCTGAACATCGAAAACGCCCATCAGATTGTTACCAGCAATCATGGGTAGGGCTAATTCGGCACGTGTGTCCGGGAGTATGGGATTTGGCTGGTAATAAGCTTGCTGGCGAATATCATCCACCACAATCCCGGTTCGAGAGCGAACCACCTGGGTCAATAAGCCATCATGGTCCAATCTAACCCGCCAGTTCTGGTTTTTCATCCTGTCGCCTACTGCCCCTGATCCGGCAACCAGCCTGAGTTGGTCCCGTTCATCATCTATAAGGAAGATTTGAACATGATAGAGATTGAAACTTTGCCTGGTCAGGTCAACGACGGATTTCAGTAACCGTTCCGATTCCAGTATTGTTGATGTTGCTGTGCCGACCTGGGAGACGGTTTCGAGTTCGACAGCCCGCTTTCTGGTTTCGGCCAATAGGGTCAGGTTTTCCAACGCTGCCGATGCTTGCCTGGTGACTGCCTGGATCAGTGAAACCTCATCTTCGGTTAGCGGGTTGTTCGGGTCGTTTTCAACGGTAATCTGGCCAATCCTGGCACCTCGGCTAAATAACCAGTCGGTGAATACATCATGATGGTTGCCTTCAGCAGACGCCGAAGCCGATCCATTTTCGCCAGAAGCCACCATGTCCAGGCTGATGCGCACCGGCCGGTGTAAAAATCGTTCCAGGGACTGGCTGGCGATCTGGGGAATAACACGTAGTTCGGTAGCATTACGTACCCGTTCGGTGACGCGGCGTAACAATTGCTCCCGGCGGGCGCGTTGTTGCGCCGCTTCCACCAGTCGAAGATTTTGGATAGCAATGGCGGCCTGGGTACAAAGCCCGGTGAACTGGCGCACGGCATCGGCGGAGAAGCGGCGGGGCTCCGCATAGAAGGCGCCGAGATTGCCGATCCATTGTCCACCATATGCCAGAGGTACAAAAATAACGCTTTTCATTTGCGTCCGCCCGGTGAGGTTGGCCCGTGTGGTTTCATCCAAACGTGTGTCGGTGGTGATGTTTTCAATCCACACCGGCCGGTCGGGGCGCAATTGTTTTGCCGCCGGCGAGTCAGTAAAACGGTAACGGGGAGCTAGGGGGAGCGTGTCTACCTTTGCCAGCCGAGCCGGAACATCAAACCACTCCGGGTTTTGGGTTTTGGTCCAGGGCCGGTCGAAACGATGATAAACCATGACCGCAGATTCTCGGCCCAAAGTGGAAAATTGATCTAAAACTGCCAGGACCTCCGAGTAAGACTGAGCTGCGTTCAAGGCAGCAATCGCCTGGTAAAGCATAGCGGTCTCGGCCAGGGCCTCTTGTTGGGCCAGATGGGCGCGGCGACTGGCCAGACTGGCTCCGACTGGTTCCAACAGGCGGCGTAGAACAAAACGGTGAATGGATGATAGCGTGAAGGTGTGCGACCAGGTGAAGAGCATGACCCCTTGCCAGCGCGCACCGCGATAGTAGGGGACAAAAACGATGGCGCGAATATTTTGAGCCAGGAGGTTCTCCCGTTGTTCATCAGCCAACGTGAGGTCCCGGCGCACATCAGAGATGGCCCGAATATCATGCGGATTGTCCAACCAGAGTGGCGCTAACGGGTCGTTTTGCAGGGCTTGTGGTTTACCGGAAACCGGCCGGGCTTCCTGCTCCGTCCATTCGGATACCTGGTAGATGCTTTCCGGCTGGTGGTCAGCATCTGAGTTAACATAAAATAGTTTTACGTTATTGATATCCTCTAGATGAGTCACAATAGCCCGCAATAGTTCGGCTTCATCTGCGGCCTGGGAAAGAGCGGTCTCAATACGAGACAGCAACTCTAACTGTATTGTTCTTTCCCGTGCCGCTCGGAACAGCAAGCGGCCTTCCACAACTTCTGCGGTCTGAGCGGCAATATTCCGGTATAGACGTTTTTCGGTCTGGTCAAAGACTCGTGGTTCTGACCAGCTAATCGTAATCATACCTATCTGGCGAGCCCCGGTGATGAGCGGCAAGGCGCAGGAAGCGCTGGTGCCCAGTACATTGAAAATGGCCCGTGCGTGGTCATCCACCCGCTTGCTGTTGTGTACGTCCGCAATGAACACCGGCTCAGTTTCTCTACTGCCCCATGCGTGGGCCAGTGGCATTTCTCCAATCCGCATGCGGACGGCCTGGTTAAGTACGTTGGTTTCAATATTCCCCCATATCGCCACCAGTTCTTGCCATTCCGGGAGGTTTTGCTCATTATTTTCAAAAATCCATAAGCCGGCACTGGCAGCGCCGGCTGATCTGGCAGGAGAAATGGCTGCTAACAAGATATCTTGCAGCCTCAAAGCGGAATTCAACCGGGCGCTGATATCATACAAGGTCTGCGTTTCGGCCAGCGCTTGCTGGTTTTGGGCAAACAGGTTGGCATTCTGAATAGAAATTGCCGCCTGTCCGGCAATCGCGGTGAGCAAATCCTGATCATGGTTGTTGAAACGATACTGTTGCTCGAAATCCTGTACGGCAATTACCCCCAGGCAACGGTCACCCATGATCATCGGTACGCCCAACCAGGACCTGGCCATGCGACCAATGAATTCGTAGCCATATTCTTCCGGTGTGGAATCGGTCACCACAGGCAAGAGCAATGGCTCCCCTTTACGGATGATCAATTCGGTAATGCCTTTGCCGCCTTTTCGGCGAAGGGCACTTTCGACTATTTCCTCTTCTTCGCCCAATATGCGTACATCCACTTCGTCGGTCGTGTCGTCGTATAAGGCAATATAGGTTTCAGAAGTACGCAGCAGACGCTTGATGTAACGGTAGGTAATGGCAATAATCTGGTCTACACTTAGTTCAGCGGCCAGTTCGCGGGCCATTTCGTTGAGAACGGCTAATTCTTCGGCAGCCCTTTGTGTTTGTTCATAAAGGCGTTGCTTCTCCAGGGCCAATCCCACCTGTTCCACAACGGCCTCGACTGCCGATATCTCCTCCTCTGCCCAAAGCACATCTTCATCACCGGCAAAACCAAAGACCCCTAGCATTTCATCGGCTAACCGGATTGGCACCGCCAGTTCAGGTTTATGTTGCCGGTCTGCGGGCGCTTGGGCTTTTTCAGCCCCATTATCAACGCTATGTTCACCCCCGTTGATAACGGTTTTGCCTTTTCTAAATGAGGCTTGCATGGCTGGCAGCCAATTTTCCTTGTTTCCCATTACACTATTCCTTAAGCTGTACAACCGCCTGGCTGGCCCCTAACATCCGGCTTAATTCTTCACGGGCAACACGCAATATGTCTTCCTGGTCAGTTGCCTGGCGCACACGGTCGACAGCAGCCCGCACCCGGCTTTCACGTTCGGCCCGGGCTTGAGCCTGAGCCAGCAGGCGTTGGCTTTCAATAGCGCTGGCTAACAGAGAAGCAATTTGTTGCACCAGGATTTCATCCTGATGCTCAAAGGGCGATGTTTTTCGGCGGCCAAAACTAATCGCCCCGGAGGTCATTCCGCCAGCGATAAGTGGCGCAACGACAGTTTCATAGATATCTTGGGCGGCGAAAATGTGCCGGTCAGCGTAGTCGCTCGCCGGCAGATCGAAGAAGTGTTCTAACTGACCGGTCTGGACTACATCGCCCAACAGCGTGCCTCCCAGGGGCACAGTCTGGGTGGTATGGTGACCATCCTGTGATTCATGTATGGTAAACAGGTCGAGAGTAGTTCTTGACCGATTGAATAAGGCCAGGACTATCTGGTCATGGGCGATGATATCCGGTGCCTGGGTCGCCAGCAGGTCAATTATCTCGGCCAGTTGAGTTGTGGCGTTCAATGCCGCGCCGAAGTTGCTTAAGTGCGTCAGACGCTGCGCCTGGTCCTCGATACGAGCCAGCGCGCTTTCTGTCTGGCGGGTTAGGCGCAAGTTATCCAAATGGTTACTAAGCCGCTCAGCTACTTCGGCCATGATTAAGGCTGCTTCCTCAGTTGATTCCTGCGGTTCATTTACCAACAAACGGCCAATGGGCTCGCCACGCACCGCAAGGGGTTGGGAGAGAATACCGTGTGCTGCTGGCGAGGAAGGTTCAGGTCGTTCCTCCGTTGGAAAATCAAAAAGCACCTGCTTCTCGGCCGGTTCGGCCATCAAGAAGTCATCCCAGCCCTGGCGGGTTAAGCGGCGGTTCAGGGCCTGCAATTCAGCCGCCTGTTGTACCAGGGCCTGCTCAGCTTCTTTCCGGTCGGTGATATCAATCAAAATACCGATCGAACGGGCTGATTCCCCATTTTCACCAGGCAGAATTACGGCGGCATTGTTGATCCAACGGCTACGCCCGGAACGAGTTTCAATCCGGTAGTCGCCCTGCCAGCGCCTTAACCGGCCGGCTCTGGCTTTATGGCGGGCTTCCGCTAAGGTTAATCCGGCCGCTTCTTCACCTACAATCGTCTCCCGGTGCAGGCTGCGCCAGATAGAAGGGGTTATTTCTGCGGCCGAATAACCGGTCATTGCTTCGATGCCGGCGCTGATAAATGTATAGGTGTCCGTCTCGTAATCCAGTGCGTAAGCGACTGCTCCCGCCGCTTCAATCGCCTGGCGGTAACGTTCTTCCAGCGCTTCCCGTTCAGTCCGGGCTTGTTCTTGCTCGGTGATGTCTTCAGAAATGCCTAATAGATACTTCGCCTGGCCGGTCTCATCATATACGGGCACTTTGCGGGTGAACAGAAAGCGTTTTCCCTGGTCTCTGGTTTCAATCGGTTCAATGGGAATGTCTAACGGTTCTCCACTAGTGAGAACCTGGCGATCGTGCGCGGTGAAGTGATCGGCTTCCTGTGGCGGGAAGAAGTCATAATCATTCTTTCCCAACATCCGCTCCTCGGCAAAACCGGTAATCTCTTCTGCTCCACGATTCCAACGTACAAAGCGTAGTTCTTCGGCATCTTTCACAAATAGCATAACGGGCAAATTGTCTACAATCGTATCCAAAAAATGGGTGGTTTCCTGGAAATCTGCCGCCTGGCGAGCCAGCACAGACTCTGTGGCCTTTCTTTCAGTTATGTCAATCAAAATGCCGATAGAATATGCCCGGCCGTCCTCGTCCCCGCTTATGATGGCGGTATTGGTGACCCAACGTTGTTCGCCGCGACGGGTTTTGATCAGGTAGTCACCCTGCCACCGTTGGATTTCCCCGACCCGCGCTAATTGGCGGGCCTCCTCCAAAGAGTGACCGGCAGCAATATCACCCAGAACAACTTCCTCCTGCAAGCTGCGCCACAAGGCAGGTGTCATCTCCTCCCGACTATAGCCGGTCAGCGCCGCGATGCCGGCGCTCATAAAAGTATAGGTGTCGGATTGGTAGTCCAAAGCATACGCAACCGCTCCAGCAGCCTCAATGGCTTGCTGGTAAAGCTGTTCAAGACTGGGCGGCTGTGTGGTTGCCTGCTGCGTGGCGTGGGTGGGGTTTCTGCTCATCACCTAACTCCTGGTGGTCCCGTCATTGATCGGCTTTTTTGGTTGGTGCTGTCCATTTTCCGGCCGGGTTTCAGTTTCCTTAACGGCAACTCCCGGTTCACTCAGTTCCACCAGCGTCTGGCGGGCCTTGAAGGCCCGGCCGAGTTCGCGAACAGCAATGTGCAAGGCCGCTTCCACCGTGTTGGTCTCCAATATTTTCTGGCTGATCTCATTCACTAACCGTTCCCGCTCTGCCCGCTGTTGCGTTTCATTGAATAGGCGGGCGTTGTCCAGCGCTACGGCAACGTGGCTAGCCAACCCGGATAATAGCGCTACATCTTGCGCGTTGTAAGCGTTATACGTGTAGCTTTGTGCTGACAGTGCTCCTATCGTCTGCGGCCCGACAGTGAGTGGAACAAAAATGGTGGAAGCAGGAACCCGATCGCTACCAATCGTGATCCGGTGGTCCTGGCGCTCCTTTGTAAAAGTTGCGACTTCTTCCGGACTGTACAATTTCAAAAGGGGTTTCCCGTTTTGTATAACCTGGAAGCTCTGGCTGGTTGGCTCGGGATCACGAGGCGCGATATCGTATTGTCGGCCCTGATCATAGACGTAGGGATAATGCATTTTGCCGGCCGTGGCATCGTAGGTAAAGACAATAAAGGTATCGACCTCAATCACCTGGCTGACGCTGGTATAAATCGTTTCCAGCAACTGTCCTAGCTCAAGCTGCCGGGATACCGCCTGGGCAACACGGTTAATCGCGGCTAATTCTTCGCGGTGCAGCTCTGTCTGTCGTAATGCGGCCTCGCGTTGTTCGGCCAACCGCAGGTTCTCGATATGGGCGCTCAACCGTTCGCTGATAGCCATCGTCATGGCTGTTGTCCGTGGATGATGGTCAACTTGCTCTATGACCACTTCACCAACCGGCTCGTTGCGGACAGAGAGCGGCACAACAATACCGGCCGGGGGTGGATTGCTCTCCGCATCCCACTCTTTTACCTGTTGGCCGTCATATTGGTAGGCAGGTTCTCGAGCAGCTAATTGCTCTGTCCAGGCTTCTCGGGTCAGTCGCCGGACAGCTTCCTCCGCAGTATGCAGGTAGGATTCGGCCAACCCGATTAAGCGTAAATTTTCCACCTGTTGGGCCACCTGGCGGGCTACCGCGGAAATCAACTCTATTTCATTCCCAGAAAGATTCCCATCATGTTCGGGTTCAATCTGAATACCGCCGATAGGGAGGCCAGCAACCGCAATGGTTTCCAGGTGTGTGCCAGTCTCCTTGGCGACTGAGGTTGAGGTCTCTACCGCACCATTTTCTTGAATACGTCTGCCGGCATAGGTTCGGGAAATCGCCTCTGAGCGGGAGATCCCATCCATAAACTCCTGCCATCCGGTCTGTGCCATCCGCTGGGCTTGTCTTTCCAGGGCCGCTCGGGAGCGATCCAATTCGGTAAATAATCGTGCATTTTCGATAGCCACAGCCAACTGGGCGGCCAGGGTTTCCATTGCCGGCCGATCCGCATCCGATAATCCAGAGGGCCGGCTACTCTGTAGGTTGAGCACGCCCAATACTTCTTGTGCAATGATTAAGGGCACAGCCATTTCGGACCGAGTCTCCGGCAACATTGGATTTGGTCGGAAAAGCGTGCTTTCCTGAGTATTCGCCACCAGGACTGGCTGTTTTTGGTTAGCCGCCGCCGTATTAATCGATCGGGAGGAAAGTGGTAGCATATGGCGCTGGGTGATCAGGCGCTGACCAACCAGCCCACTGCCCGCGCGAATAATTAAATTGCGTTCCGCGCTGTCCACCAGATAGATCTGTGCATGATACAGGTCAAAACCCTTCCAGATTAGATCGACAGCTTTTGCTAGTAGCCGATCCAGGTCTCGAGTTTGCGAAACGGCCTGACCAATTTCCGCGGCAATAGAGAGATCCCTGGTGCGGCTGGCTACCTGTTCCTCCGATTCACTGCGGGCTTGCAGGAGCGCTTCATTACTGGCCCGTATCCGGTCTAAGGCCCCTCGGTAATCCTCAACCACCAGATAAAGAAAAGCGCCGAAAACCAAAAAGCCAACGGTTCCGGTCGCCCAGTTGGCGGCAATATCAGGTCGTGCAAATAGGTTCGGATTCGCCTGCTGCACAATCAGCATCACGATCCCAAAAAGCAAGGACACGCCAGCGGTTAGCAGCGCTGCCCTGGCGCCGATAAGAAAGCCGGCCAGAAGAATAACCAAAAAGAAACCAAAATAACTGGGTGCATATAAACCAGCAGTGCTAATTACATTGCCGGCAAGTACCAGCCACGTAAACACCACTAGAACCATGCTGCCGAACTCAACCTGGCGGCGAAACAGCAGCAGGCGGGCGATAACGATGGCTGCCATCATGGGCACCAGGCGACCGATGACCAGGGTCAAAGGAAACTGCACATTCAGAAACAGGCGGGCCAGTGCTGGAACGGTGATGGCAATGGCCAGCACGGACAGCGTGGTAATATTCAGTAATCTGGCCCGGCCGGCACGGATCTCGTCTTCAAATGAGGGTGTGGCCAACCAGCGTCGAAGTTGGAATGACATGGTTAATTCCTTTCCCCATTTGGAACCAAGATGTTCTGTTTCTGATTCCCGGCCGGATGTAGAAATACCGTAGTACGTCTGGACGATAATGCTTTACCTAAACCTTCCGCAGCGACTTGCAGTACGGATTCGACACTGTTCGCCTGTTGAATTTGCTCATTGATCGCATTTATTTGTGCCTCGTTTTGGGCGCGTTGGGCAGCGGCAGCATACAAGCGAGCGTTTTGGAGGGCAATGGCGGCCTGATTAGCCATCGTTTGTAGCACGTCGACACTTTCAATGGTTAAGCTATCCGGCGTGTCCTGTTGCACATCAAGCACGGCCAACACGTGGTTGCCTATGGAAATGGGAATAACCGCTTCTGTACAGGTGTCCGGAAGGTGTGGATTGGGTAGCCATTGGGAATTGTTGTGCACATCTGGTACCAATACCGGCCGGTTATCTAGCGCAGCCTGTCCCACCAAACCGTCGCCCATCGAGAGCTTATGTCCGGCGGCCAATAGTTTCTGTCCGGCCATGCCTGTGCCGGCAACCAGGGTGAGGGTCGAATCTGTGCGATTCAGGAGGTATATTTGGGTGTAATAGAAGTCAAATGTAGCCTGTATGCGCTCCACCATTTCGCGAAAGAGCAGATCTTGATCAAGAATAAGGGATAGCTCGCGGCTTAAGGCCAGAATGGTCTCTAACGTGCGCGTGCGTTCCATAATGCGTCGTTCGCTGGCTTCCTGGATCTGCTCTAATTCTGTATTCGTTTTCTTAATCTGGTCCAATGTCTGGAATAAGGTGGATAAGATGCTGGAAATAATCAACACGGTGAGTAATGAAAATGAGGTAACCAACACTAGCACAGTAAATGGTGCCAAAGGGACATTGTTGCCAAAGAAGAAGAGATATAGTCCCAGAAGAAAGGAAGCCACAACCACACCGTAGGCCTGGCGGGTGCCAAGAATAATCGCGGAAACTAAGACCAGGAGATTGGTAGCCAGGAATCGAGGCGAATACATTCCTTGGGTCATCATCGCCTGGTAAGCCAGGATCAAAAAACCACCAACCAGCAAACTATATCCGGCGAAGACCAGTCGCCTTCGATAAAGCAAAATCCGCACAACAATTAATAGAATCAGGGTCCAAATAGTGCCGACCTGGAGTGTGGGCTCTTCCAGCACAGTTCCAATAAGAGAGAGCAAAATGGGTAGGATAAGGAAGAGAATGAAAGCCGCCAGGGTAATGATGTTGAGCAGGTGCGCGCGAACCTGCTCGCGCTCGTCGTCAAATGGGGGCGTTTCCAGAAAGGGACGAATTGATTCCGGGAGGGTCATGTTTGCACCTGTTCTTCTTCACTTGCGGAGTTGCCTGGCCGGCTATGTCCGTTTTCATTGGTGCGCATACGAATAGTGACCTGATTGCTACCTGTAGCATGGCCAAGCTCACGCACGGCTACTTGCAACGCTTGCTCAATATCGGTTGTGGCCTGAATTTGTTGGGTAATCTCGTTGAGGCGCGCTTCCTGCTCTGCCTGGGCGCGAATGTCGGCGTACAATCCGGCATTACGCATAGCTACCGCCACCTGATTGGCCAGAGTTTGCAACACATGTAAATCATCCAGTTGTAAGCCGTCCACACTATCCTGTTGCACATCTAAAACCCCCAGCACATCATCGCCGATACTGATCGGCACCGCTACTTCAGAACGAGTTTCCGGCAATTGAGGATTAAATACCCACTTTTCACTTGCGGTGGTATCGCTCACCAGTAATGGTGCATTTGTGGCTGCCGCCCGGCCAATAAGCCCTTCACCTATCCCCATTATTTGCCCCGACATAGCCGGTGCAGCACCTACTCGCCCATAACCAGCAGCAAATGAAAGGTAACCTTCTGCGGACTGGTTTAGGTAAATTTGGACATTGTAGTAGTCAAACGCTTCGTAAACCTGTCGCACCACTGCTGCAACCAGTTTGTCCTGGTCCAGAATTGTGGAAACACTGCGGCTCACCTGAGCCGAAGTTTCCAGCGCGCGCGTGCGGCTGGCGACACGCTCCTCTAATTCATTCAGGGTGGTTTCCAACCGGCCGGCCATCTGGTTGAAGGTCATCGCTAGCGTGCCGATCTCGTCCTCCGTATTTACCTCGGCGCGAACAGATAGATCGCCAGCGGCAATTCTGGCTGCGATAGCGGTTAATTGCTCAATAGGTTGTACGAGAAAACGGGTGGGGAGAATGGACAGGAGCACAATGAAGCCGGCGAAAATGGTCCCAAACAGGATCAGGTTGCGATTCAAATCATTAACCGGCTCCAGGAAAAACTCTACCGGCTGAAAATAACCTACCTGCCAGGATTGGGTGCGGAGGGGAACGATGGCAACTTGATTTATTTTTTCGTCCGTCGCTACATCTTGCGCGGTAAAATATGGCGTTGTTCCGGCCGTCGATAATTTG
>Ga0209536_100006061_pt1 | contig 18589 bp, 17 predicted proteins | sample DeeMarSeWOR28_12_FD_187461 | JGI IMG/M metagenome (GOLD analysis project Ga0209536, IMG submission 187461) | Marine sediment microbial communities from White Oak River estuary, North Carolina - WOR-2-8_12 (SPAdes) (version 2) | ecosystem: Environmental > Aquatic > Marine > Intertidal zone >... | reverse complement strand
TTTAGGGAGAGGATATGGGACAGGGGAGGTAACAAAGTAGTACGTTGAAATGGAATCCCAGAAAAATTATAGAGCAGAGATTGGCGCCGAATTTTTCCCACAAAAAACAGAAGAAGGAAAAATTAATCTAGGAAAAAATCGCATAGAGCTTGCCAGGTTAAATCCTTCCTGTATTTCTGTGACTTCTAGTATTTGTGACAGCATACGAGAAGCCATCTTTGTAATATTAGCAGAGCTTAGACCTCCTACTGAACCACATATTTTCTATTTCGATCAAATTGAAGAACAAAGTATACGCCACGTACAGAATTATAATGATTACGGCGTAGATCCTATTGTTGTATTTCGAGACAACATACTGTTGGGGTGCGTATAAATAGCGTTAATGACTATAGCATATAGGCGAATTTGTGGAATTTTTATATAAGGAAACGGCTGGCTAGATTCATATTGAGGCAGTTGCTTATCTTGAGATTTCTTTCAAAGCTAATAACCAATAGGTGATTTAGATTGTTTCAAAAAAAGTCTAAGTGGTTATGATGGAATAACTGGAAAAATTTCTTTAACTATGCTGCGCATTATTTCGATTGCTAGTTTCTTTATGGTGGTAGAAAATCGTTGATGTTCGCAAATATTAAAGCGTTATCAAAAAACGAGACATTTATGAGGTATTTTATGAATTCCTCATGGATGTTTGCGGAATATTGTCTGAAAATAATCTCCGCTATCTTTGTCACTATCTATATAGCAAGATACCTTGGCCCAGAGGATTTTGGGGTTTTAAGTTATGCTCTTGCAGTTGTCACTATATTTATGGCTGTGACTCGTCTAGGCATGGAATCTATTCTTGTGCGCGAGCTTGCTAGGCACACCGAACAAGCGAAAGACAATATGGGTACTGCATTTATGCTCATGCTTGTTGCCGCGTTTATAGGCTTGCTTGTTCTAAGTATACTGATCTATCTTTTTGAAAGCGATCCGCATACTAAAATTTATATTTGGATTATTTCCACAGGTCTCGTTTTTCAATCATTCCTAGTGGTGGACTATGGATTTCAAGCTCAGGTCAAAGCAAAATATTCATCGGTCGCAAAATCTGTCGCTATTGGTATAAGTTCTTTGATTAAAGTCAGTTTTGTTTGGATGCAGGCTGACTTGCTGTTATTTGCAATTGCATATGCATTAGAATATGCAATTGTTGGCCTATTGCTTGTTATTACTCACTTCGTTAAAAAACAACCAAGGTTTCTATTTCTCTTCCAGAAAGATTTAGCTAAGTCTTTCCTAAAAAGCGCATGGCCGATGGTGCTATCTGCAGTATCTGCTATGTTATACATGCGTATTGACCAAATAATGATAAAAAATATGCTTGATGTTCATCAACTAGGTTTGTACGCAGCAGCAACAAAAATTTATGAGGGCTGGACAATTGTGCCTTATGTATTAAGTATTTCACTGTTGCCAGCTATAGTGAAACTTAAGGCTAGTTCTCCTATAAGTTACGAAACAAACCTCACAAAACTTTTTTCATTGCTATTTTGGTTGGGAATTATTGTTGCTACTATAACCACTTTGGGCGGGGAATGGATTATTGGCGTGAGTTTTGGTGCAGAATTCATTGAAGCAAAATCAGTTCTTGCGATTGTAATGTGGACAGCAGCTTTTACAGCATTAGGTACAGTTTCCGCTCGTTATTTTACTGTGGAGGGGATGGAAAAGAAAATCGCTATTAGAACAGTATTTGCGCTCATAATTAATGTAATTATAAATATAATTTTGATCCCAATTTACGGTATAGAAGGCGCTGCTGTCGCAACCCTCATAACTATTTTCATAACAAACTATCTTTTTAATTACGTGGATAAAGAGCTTAAGCAGCTAGTTAATATTTGCAACAATGCAATATTACTTAGATTTTCCAGGAGAAGCTAAGGTGTGCAATAGTGGTAAGTAAAAACATAAAACTCATAGATTGTACTCTTCGCGATGGAGGGTACTATAATGGTTGGGATTTTGATTTAGATCTTATTCGCAACTATCTCCTAGCTATGGCTGCACTACAGGTTGATTATGTTGAAATTGGTTTTCGCTCCCTGGAAAATGAAGGATTCAAAGGTGGCTGTGCATATAGTACAGATAGCTATTTAAACACGCTGATGATTCCACAGGAACTCAAAAATAAAATTGGTGTAATGGTTAATGGTTCAGAGCTAATACCAAAATTTCAAAACCAAGTAACTCCCCAAGCTTCCACGGATTATCTGGAGAGTGTCTTGGATTCTATCTTTGAGGAAAAAAGCAAATCGCCCGTATCTCTGGTTCGTATAGCTTGTCATGTCTATGAGTTTGAAACCTGCTTGCCCGCGGCAAAATGGCTTAAGGAGAAAGGTTATAAGGTTGGGTTTAACCTTATGCAGGTGGCTGAAAGAACTGAGGCTGAAATAACGCAACTTGCCAAACTGGCAAGCACCCATCCGATCGATGTGCTTTACTTCGCAGATAGTATGGGTAGCCTGGATCCCGACCAGGTGAGCGCAATTGTTCTGGCATTTAAAAAAGGCTGGAATGGCGAACTCGGGATTCATACTCACGATAATATGGGGCAAGCAATTGCTAATAGTATGCAAGCAGTTAAAAATAGTGTTACCTGGGTAGATGGCACAGTAACAGGTATGGGGCGAGGAGCAGGTAATGCCCAAACTGAATATCTCGCGATAGCACTTGAAGATTATCGGACGCGAAAAGTTAATACTACTAAATTGCTAGAGCTTGTTCGACAATTCTTTAAACCAATGCAAACCAAATACAGATGGGGTTCTAATCCCTTTTACTATATTGCCGGTAAATACGGTATTCATCCATCTTATATACAGGAAATGCTTGCTGATTATCGATATAGCGAAGAGGATATCCTGGCTGTAATCTACCACCTTAAGGTAGAAGGCGGTAAAAAATTTAGCCTGGATACGCTAGAGGCTGCTCGACATTTCTATTCGGGAGAGCCAAGGGGGTCATGGAATCCAGTCTCAGATATCTCAGGCAAAGATGTATTGATAATTGGTACAGGTCCAGGTGTGGCCAAACATAGAGTTGCCATTGAGTCGTATATTAGCAAACACAGTCCTTACGTTATTGCGCTAAATACACAGCAAGATATTGATGAAAAACTCATTGATATACGCGCCGCATGTCACCCGGTAAGGCTATTGGCGGACTGTCATGAACATTTAAGATTGTCGCAGCCATTGGTAACTCCAGCTTCTATGTTGCCAGAGGACGTCAAACAAGAGTTAGTTGGGAAGGTGTTGCTTGATTTTGGCATTGCAATTAAACCAGGAATTTTCGAATACCATAAAACATATTGTACTTTACCTGCACCTCAAGTAGTCGCGTATGCTTTGGCGATTGCCACTTGCGGTCAGGCCAGTCGAATTTTATTAGCTGGATTTGATGGCTATCCAGATGGGGATCCTAGAAATCAGGAGATGATAAAATTATTTAAAACCTATTTTAATGCCCAACGTAGTATAAAAACATGTGCGCTTACTCCCTGTAAGTATCAGATTCAATCCGTGTCTATTTATGGAGATTTGTGACAATGAATCGCCAAAAATTAAACAGCTTTAAAAATAAAGTTGCTCAACAGACTTGTTTAGGTATTTTTAGTAAGACAACAGATAGCAACTTTGTTGAAGCCGCTGGTATGGCCGGACTGGATTTTATTATTCTGGATATGGAGCATGGTCCCGCAACTTACGAAACCATGCACAATCATGTCAGATCAGCTATTTCCTCAGATATGCTTCCGGTTATAAGGGTTAAAGGGATAGATGCTCATGCGATTGGGGCTGCTCTGGACACTGGAGCGCTAGGTGTGCAAATTCCAAATATTGCAACTGCCGAGCAAGCGGAAGAAGCAGTGAAAGCCGCAAAGTTTTTTCCTATGGGTTCGCGAGGGGTTTGTCGATTCGTAAAAGCTGCCAATTTTGGGGGGTTGGACAAAGAAGAGTACTTTAATAATGCTAATGATACTTTAGTTATTTTGCAGGTTGAAGGTGTGCAAGGTATTAAAAACCTGGATTCAATTCTCGAAGTAAATGGTTTTGATATTCTCTTTATTGGTCCATATGATCTTTCTCAATCCATAGGTAAAACAGGACAGGTTGATTCGCCAGAAGTGCTAGCTTTGATGAAAGAAATCGCGAGTAAGGCGAAAGCTAAGGGTATAATATTAGGAGCTTTTTCAGATAGTATGGGGCGTAACAAATCATTAATTAGTGAGGGATTTAACTATATCGCCTATTCGGTTGACGTAAATATATTTCAAGAAAAACTAAAAGAGCTATTGGGTAATTAAGATGAAAAGAAAAACCGTTGCAGTTGTGCCAGTGCGTAAAGGTTCTCAAAGGGTTGTATCTAAAAATACGCGGCCTTTTTCTAATATTTCTTTACTTGAGCTCAAGTTAAAAGTACTGAAAGAAGTGAGCGGTATAGATCAGATCATCGTGAATACGGATTGCGAAAAATCAATCGAGATTGCAAAAGATTTTGGTGTAGATGTGCATGTTAGAGATCCGCACTTCGCCAGTTCTGATGTCACAAACGACGTCCATTGGCGACATATTGCAGAAGTCACTGATACCGACGTCCTATTGATGGCTCAAACCACAAGTCCAATGATAAAAATATCAACGTACGAAAAAGCTATCAAGGCGTTCTTAGAATCCGATGGACAATATGGCAGTATAAACTCTGTTACCTTGGAAAAAAAATTTTTATGGTTAGATGGTAAGCCAATCAACTACGACTTAAAAAAGACCCCTAAAAGTCAAGATTTACCCAATATTGTTTCATTAAACTTCGCTATTACGATAATTGACAAGAAAACAATGTATGAAATGGGCAATGTAATCAGCGAGAGGCCAAAATTTATAGAATTGGATAAAATTGAATCAATTGATATTGATGACATGTTAGACTTTGAGTTTGCTGAATATGTATACAAAAAACTTGGTTTCGATTGGCTGAAGGAATGATATAAATCTATTTTAGAAGGTAGAGAGTAATTATGGCTAATTATTTAGTTACAGGAGTAGCAGGTTTTATCGGATCGATGGTTGCCAAGAGGCTGCTAGATACCGGCCATTGTGTCAAGGGTATAGATAATCTCTCAACTGGATTCATTGAAACAGTCCCAAATGGTGTTGACTTTGTTGAAGCTGGTGTACATGAGCCTAAAGTAATTAAAAGGCTGGAAGGCGAAAAATTTGATGCGATATTGCATATTGCAGGTCAAAGTGGAGGAGAAATGAGTTATGAAGATCCTGTATATGATCTGCAATCTAATACACAATCAACATTGTTATTACTTGATCTTGCAAAAAAAATAAATTGTAAAAGAGTTATTTATGCAGGTACCGTATCAGTATATGGTGAATTAGATAACCCTGAGTTGATTGATGAGTCAGCACCAACTTTCCCTAAGTCATTTTACGGCGTGGGAAAGTTGGCTAGTGAGAACTACTTAAGAATTTATGCTGATCAGTTTGATTTGGAAACGGTATCTCTACGGCTTTTTAATATCTATGGCCCTGGTCAAAACTTAAAAAATTTCAAGCAGGGCATTGCAAGTATTTATCTTGCGCAAGCGCTTCAGAATAAACATATCCATATTAAAGGTTCGCCTGAAAGATATCGAGATATGGTCTATATCGATGATGTTGTAGATGCTTTCATTACTGCATTAACTTTTTCACTGTCTGGGTATCATTTTTATAATATCTGCACAGGTAAAAAAACTAAAGTTGGCGAGCTGGTAAATTTAATACAAAACGCATTGCCATATGAAGTGACGACCGAATATTCTGGTTCAACTCCTGGTGATGTATTTGGCTATACCGGTAATCCGCAAAAAATGATTAAAGAAACTGGATGGGAACCTAAAGTTGATATAGACAAAGGGATCATGCAAATGGTTGATTGGGCAATTAATAAATGACGCAGTCTATTGTCAATCAAAAAAAATACCAGACTATTGTGTTTGACTGTGACGGAGTTGTACTCAATTCAAATAAAATTAAAACTGATGCTTTTTACAATGTTGCTAAGGTATATGGTCACGATCCCGCACAAAAACTTAAAGATTTTCATGTGAAAAATGGTGGGGTTTCCCGCTACAAAAAGTTTGAGTATTTTCTTACTGAGATACTAGCAAAACCATTAGACCAAAAAGTACTGAATGAGCTTTTACAATGCTTTGCTGACGAAGTAACAAAGTCGCTTCTTACATGTGAGGTGGCTGAGGGTTTAGAAGAGTTTAGAGAAAAAACGAAAGATGCCAAATGGTTTATTGTATCGGGTGGTGATCAGGCAGAGCTTAGAGGGGTTTTTGCGCAAAGAGGATTGGAAACTTATTTCGATGGAGGAATATTCGGCAGCCCTGATACGAAAGATGTCATTTTAAAAAGGGAGATTAGCTACGAGACTATAACCAAGCCTGGTCTTTTTCTGGGGGATAGTAAATATGACTATCAAGCGGCTAATAAAGCTGGGCTCGACTTTCTATTCATGAGTCAATGGACAGAAATTGATGATTGGTTAGGTTGGACTAATAAGCATAATATAAAAACAGCTTTGAAAATTGCTGATTTGAATAGCTAAGTCAATGAATAATGAACGGTATGAGAAATACACCAAGCTTAAATCTTGTTTGAAGGGTGTAACATATAAAAATGTGCCATTAGAGTTAATGTCAGCATTTTTTATTGCGGATCTGGTTTATAATTATCCATCTATTAAAATATTTGAAAAGATTAAATATCTAGTAAAATATTTATTTCTCATCCCAAAAATTCGGAAGCCAGATAGTAAAAAACAGGCAATATTTGGATGGTCAATCGATAGGGATGACTACAAAAATTTGTCTAAAGCTTATAAAGATAAATTAGCCTGGGAATTTGAGAACATTTGTCTTGGGGGTAAAATAGTGGGTTGGCGGATGAGCTTAAATATCGCTGCTTTAAATATGGCGTTCCACTCTCTATCTTCTGCCTCTAAAGATCTTTCCGGAATTGAAAAGTTTTATATTTTTTTATCGATATATTCCGCATTGAATTTTTATTATTATCTGGAAAAAACATTTTCAGAAATTAACCCAGAAAAATATTTAAGCTTTAATAGCTCATATCAGTTTGAGTCCATTATGACGCTTTATTTTCGGTACAAAGGTGTTGAGACATATTCAATGCAGCATGGAATGTATTTCGAATTTAAAAACAGAATACCATTTGAAATGATCACAAGTTATTTTTGTACAGCTAAAAACATGCTGTTATGGGGAGAGTTTTCAAAACAACAAATACAGAAATATGTCCCTGAAAATACAAATTTAATTGTTATTGGGAATCCTTTATATAGTAATTATGATAGTGAGAAGCTAGATGTATACTCTGTTTTGTCAACTAAAGTTATTGTCGGACTACCCAGAGGTGTTTACGAAAAGGAGGTTTTAAAATTGTTACGTGTTCTGGAGTCTCCATTGTTGTCAGAATATGAATTTGTTGTTAGGCCGCACCCAAATCTTGATAAAAAGAAAATAGTAGGTTTCATAAAAGATAATCCTAATATTCTATTATCAAGTAAAAGAACTTTGAATGAGGATATTGAGGAATCCGCATACAGGGCTATGATCGGTTTCAATTCAACAGTCCTTTTTGAAGGACTTACATATAAATTACCTGTGCTCCAGTATCGCAGTGGTAATGATGAATTTTATGATGTGGGTTTTCCCGAGTTTTCCAATAGTCAGCAACTCTTGTCTCTACTTTCGGATGTAGATAATAGAAAAATAAATCTTGATTTTTATTTTTCAAAAAGTGCAAATGAGCCAATTTAGTTAACGTCCTTTTATGATGAAAATAATGCAGAGATAAACATGGCATATTTTGGCGTATTTGGCAGGAGTCTAACAGTATTATATTTATTGTTTTTCTTTTTTTATCCTTTCTATTTGGAGTTTAATCTTAGTTCCTTACGAATTAATCCTGAACGTATTCTTCTCGTATTGCTTTTTATTGTTGTCGCTATGGAGCTATTAGCAAGAATAGCGAGGGGAACGGCGGTGTTTAAAAGCCGTTATGAACGATGGGCGGTATTTTTCTTGCTCGCATATTTTCTGGTTCAATTGTTATCTAATATTGTAAATAACGTTGAAATACGTTCTTTACAATTGTTGATTAATGGATTTTTTTCGCAAGTAATAGTATTTCTGAGTGCGTTGCTATTTTTTTACAGGGATTCACGCGATAGGAGATTGGCGTTATTGGTTATAGGGATCGGAGTGATTGGGTGCTCATTGTATGCAATTATTGAATTCATTATTGAATATAATCCATTAGCTCGTTTGGCAAATCCGGAAACTAATGCTGGCTATATTGCATCTATGGATTTTTATCGTGATGAAACATACAGGTCTAAGTCAACATTTGAGCATCCGCTGACATATGCGCAAGTATTAGCAATATCGTTCTTTAGTATTTTTAGTATAGCTAAACATACTTCGTACAGGGTGGTTTTATTTTTTCTATTGTCTTTCGGTGCTTATGCCAGTCAGAGTCGTTCGATTCTTGTTGCCTTATTTATCTGCTTTTTAGCGTATGGGGTGATGTGGTTAGTAGTGCACGTGAAAAACGATACTGCAAATAAATCATTGATTGCTGTATTGTTCTCAGTGGTTCTTATTCTGTCTTTTACGATAGTGTTTGCTGTATCAGTCGGTCAAGAGGGTGGACGTGATCGTTCTAGTAGTATGACTCGTGTGATGCAAGCTGTGGTTGGTGTTCATTTGATAGCGGAGAAGCCGCTGGCAGGATATGGGAATGGTCGAGCAGGGTACTTATTGCAAGAGCAAACTATTGTCCCAGAAGTTAAATTTTATACCAATACTATTGATAATTATTTTTTGTCAGTTGCAATAGATTCTGGAATTATAGGATTTTTGTTTTTCATGCTTTTTATCGGATTACCCTTTTTCAGGATTCTAAAATTAATTAGAAAGCGCTCTGACCTACTTTACGATAGTTCATATATATATTTGTTGCTTGGCTATTTGGGGGGGGTAATCGTTGCGTTAGTGCTATCAATTTATTCGGCACTACCTTTATTGTTTTTAACAGCGGGATTGTTAATCCAGTCGGAAGATAATAATCAACAACATTATGTTAACAGCGCTATAAATAGCAATTCAGCATGTAATAAGACTGCTGTATAAGATATAAGATAATGATGGGTATCGATAGAAGTAGTTATAAAATGCAGTCAGACGCTACAGTCATGGCAATTGTGTTAAACTGGCGCAATTATAAAGAAACTGCAGAAACCGTGAAAGTGCTTTGTGAGCTTGGTCCATCAAAAATGGATGTGATTGTTGTAGATAATGCATCTGGTAATGAATCGCTCGAGAAAATAAGGCAAGCTTTGAAAGCTTCATTTGCGAAACTTGTTGATTTTTCAGATGGTTCTAATATAGATCAGTGCCCTACTCAAAAACTGAATGGCAGAACGCTTTTTCTTGTTCAAAATAAAGATAATCTCGGTTATGCAGGTGGGAATAATGCTGGAATTAAAGCGGCGCTACGTATTGGCGATCCGAAATATATGATGATAGTTAATAGTGATGCGCGACCGAAACCTGGTGCTATCCAAAATCTCATTTCAGCTATGGATTCTAATCCAAAAGCAGCTTTTTGTGCAGGAACTTTAATTTATTTTGGTAAGGAAGATGTTATTCAATGTGTAGGTGGCGGACGTTACTATAGCTGGTTGGGCCGTAGTCGTTTGCTTGGCAAAGGAATGTCTTTAACTGAGATAAATAAAATTGATATTGATAAACTCGATTATTTAATGGGAGCCTGTTTGCTATTTAGGACTGAAATCATAAATGATATAGGTTTAATGGATGAGAAATATTTCCTATATGGGGAAGAGTTCGATTGGCAGTTGCGCGCAAGAAAATCAGGTTGGAAATTGCTTGTATGTAAAGAGGCAGTTATTGAGCATGGTGATAGCGCATCAACAAAAGGCTCTGGCCATTCAAATTTGTTTTATTATTATCACAATAGGGCTGCTATTCTACTTAACGCTAAACGGTTTGGGAAATATTTTGCATGTGCAAGTGCGCCATTCGTATTAATAGCAGCTTTGTGTCAGGCAAAAACAATGAAAAATATAACGTGGATGGTTAGAGGGATATTGGATGGTTGCCGGGGAATCGGAGGCATTAATGTCATCCACAAATAGCAATAAGCAAAAGGTGTGTTCGCATGTTAATATTAGCGGTATAAACATCACAGATTTAACAGATCTAGAACTTGAGTGGCATGGCAATAGTGAATTTGTAACAACATTAAATGCGGAATTGATTCTATTGGCCCGTAGGCTCCCGCGATTACGCGGTATAATAAATAGTGGCCGAGTTACCGTTGATGGTACATGGACGAAGTGGGCTTTACAAAAGAAAATATCTTCGAGGATAAAAGTCAAAAAACTTAGCGGTGCTGATTTGATTTATACCGTTAGTATAGATGCTGTAAATAAAGGCAAACGTGTATTGTTGTTGGGTGGGAATAAGGAGGCGAATTTAGCCGCTGTAAAGAGTCTCGGTGAGTTGTCGGGAAGATCAGAATTAATTAGTGGATATTCCCCGCCTCTTTATCCTTATCCTTTCCCTGATTTTGTGCAGGATGATATACAACGTCGTATTACGAATGAGAAGCCAGATATTATAATTTTAGGTTTAGGAGTTCCAAAGCAAGAGTATTGGGCAGATGATAATCGACTATTTTTAAAAACTATTGGAGTGAGTTACGTTATGTTTTTTGGTGGAGCAATTGATTTTGCGGCTGGAATATATAAACGTGCCCCCCGCATTTTGCAGAATCTTGGTTTGGAAAGTCCTATTCGGTTTATTCAAAATCCACGCAGATGGCGGCGTGAGCTTTCAAAGTTGTCTTTTGTCTGGTTGGCTATCACTGGCCAACTTTAAATAATTGCAGGAAACAACACTTTTTAAAACATTGCTTTTTCAGGAGCATGTATGAATCATAAGTTTTACATCACTGGCGCAGGAGGAATGGTGGGCAGTCATATGTGTGACTACCTGTCTGATAACTTTCCAGATGCAGATATTGTCGGAAGTTATTATAAGCCAACAACAGAAATATCCGATATATCAAGTAATACTAGACTGGTTGAGTGTGATGTACGATATTTTCAGAGTGTATTGAGGATAATATCAGAAGTTCGACCAGATAAGATTTTTCATCTTGCGGCACAAAGCTATCCTCCAGTAAGTTGGATGCGGCCCGAAGAAACATTTGATATAAATGTCACGGGAACAATTAATGTATTTGAAGCAATTAAAGAGGTTAGAAAACACTACCCAGACTATGCGCCACGTGTGGTTGTTGCTTGTTCAAGTGCGCAATATGGCCAATCTATGGTTGATTCAGATGGAGTAGTAGATGAACAAGCGCCAATGTTGCCTCTAAGCCCTTATGGCGTGAGTAAAGTTGCGCAAGATCTTTTAGCATATCAGTATTTTCAGAGCGATGGCATTAACGCAATTCGTGCAAGAATATTTAACACCACAGGGCCACGAAAAACTGGAGATGTTTTGTCAGATTTTATAAAGCGCGCAGTCATGGCAAAACAACATTCAAACAACACAATCAAAGTTGGAAATTTAAATACTGAACGTGCAATAACAGATGTTCGTGATTTGATTGAAGCATTGTATTTGCTGTCTGAAAAGGGCGTTGCTGGTGATTCCTATAATATTTGTGGGTCTATGACGTACAAAATATCAAACTTTATAGAAATTATAGAGCGTGCTATTGGTATGAAGTTAAATGCTGTGGTTGATAAAAATCTGATTCGTCCAACTGATGAGAAAATTATTTTTGGTGATACCAAGAAACTTGTTGCAGCAACAGGATGGAAACAGTCAATTTCATTGGAAACAACAGTTAGTGATATGATTGAATATTGGGAAAGTAAATTGTAAGTAGCAAGCAGCAGAGGTAGTCCACTAATGGCTAGATTGTCGCATTTTCTCAAGCCGGTAAGATTACGCATAGTAGACCGGATGACAAAGGGGAAAAACAAACCACTACGCGTATTAGATGTCGGTTGTGGAAATTCATCACCAACTGTTACAAAGAAGTGGCTGGGTCAGGTAGAATATCATGGTCTCGATATTCAGGAATATAGCATCACAGAACAAGACAGAGAAGCTATTGATAATTTTATAATCGTATCGCCTGATGATGCAGAGTATTTATCGGTAGAAGAAGAGTTTTATGACGTCCTCATTATGAACCATGTCATTGAGCATATGGAAATGCCATATTCACGCCTCAAAAAGCTATTATCCAAACTTAAGCATGGAGGCGTTGTATGGGTGGCATTCCCTTCAATTAAAAGCGCTGGCTTACCTTCAGCAGATGGTACTTTGAATTTTTTTGATGATGAAACACATATTTATTTACCGTCAGTTAATGAAGTCGTAAATTCATTGTTATCATCAGGAGTGAATGTCCATTACGCTGGTCCATCATACGATTTGTTGCGTTGGCTTCTTGGTGTTGCACTTCTTCCATGGGGCTTAATAAAATGGAAGTTAACAGGCAGGATGTGCAAAGGTTTGTGGTTTATATTCGGTTTCGAGACAATTGTTTATGGCGTTAGGAAATAAACCTAGAACAATTTTCTTAGATATTTTAATGGCACCAACATGATTATTCGCGCGCGTGCACCACTTCGTCTTGGTTTAGCAGGTGGAGGCTCTGATGTCTCACCATATTGCGATACTTATGGCGGCTGTGTGCTTAATACTACAATTGATCGATATGCGTACGCGGTTATAAGAACGCTGGATGAACCAGTTATTCGGTTTATAGCTACCGACCAAACTGTGGAAACGGAAAAAGAATTATCCGCACCGTTGATACTCGATGGAACTCTGGATTTACATATGGCGGTATACAATGAGATTATCCAGCAGTACAACAACGGTCAGCCAATTTCCCTGGAGCTAAGCACTTTCTGCGATGCGCCAGCCGGCTCTGGTCTAGGATCATCTTCCACTTTAGTAGTTGTAATGATTAGAGCCTTTGCTGAATTGCTTAATCTACCTTTAGATGACTATACAATCGCGCATTTGGCGTACAAGATTGAGCGGGTGGATTGTGGTTTAAAAGGTGGGCGCCAGGATCAGTATTCGGCCACCTTCGGTGGTTTTAATTTTATGGAGTTTTACGCAGATGAACGGGCGGTTATTAATCCGTTGAGGATTAAAAACTGGATTATTTGCGAGTTAGAAGCATCGCTGGTGTTGTTTTATACAGGTGTTTCTCGCGAGTCGGCTAATATAATTTCGGATCAAAGCAATAATGTGCAATTGGGAAGGGAAGAGACTATGGAAGCGATGCATGGCATTAAGCAAGAAGCGATAGTTATGAAAGAATGCCTGCTTAAAGGTGATTTTGTTGGCATTGTTGAGTCCATGCGTTTGGGTTGGGAGAATAAAAAGAAATCAGCTAGGACTGTGTCAACTCCCCACATTGATGAAATCTACAATATTGCTAGTGAAGCCGGTGCATTGGCGGGAAAAGTTTCGGGAGCTGGTGGCGGCGGATTTATGATGTTTTTTGTGCCACCGGATAAACGTATGAATGTTATACGTGCATTAAATGGCTACGAAGGGCAAGTAAGTAACTGTCACTTCACCAAACATGGTACTCAGGCCTGGCGGGTATAGCGTAGCTATAAATACAACAGCATTAGTTTCTGGTTGAGTGATGATAAATTACTATAGACATTTTTATACAATATGCATAAAGCGTAAGCCTAAAATTGAATAAGAATTTTATTCTGTTGAAATACATTCCTCGTAAAAAGTTAGGCAACCTCATTTTGGAGTAGAATAGTGATGGAAGCCATTGTGTTGGCAGGTGGTTTAGGAACGCGTTTGCGGCATATTGTGCCTGATTTACCCAAGCCGATGGCACCAGTTGCCGGCCGCCCATTTCTAGAAATAGTACTTACCTCATTGGCGAACAAGGGTTTTAAGCGTGTTGTGTTGTCATTGGGTTATCTGGCGGATAAAGTGGTTGCGCATTTCGGTAATTGGTTTGCAGGCATGGAATTGGTTTATGAAATTGAGCAATATCCTTTAGGAACGGGTGGAGCGGTTCGAGGTGCGCTAGAGCGTTGTTTGGCCGATCATGTATATGTGCTAAATGGAGATACGTTTCTCGACTTGGAGATAGGTCCATTGGAAGCTCAATGGCAGACTAATGGGAATCCTATCATTGTTGCTCGAGAGGTGCCAGATACTTTACGCTATGGTCGACTCGATATTTCCAAAGAACAAGTTTGTGGCTTTTTAGAAAAAGGAACAGATGGCCCTGGTTTGATTAATGCCGGCTGTTATGTCCTACCACGTGATATATTAAATGAGTTCGAAATTGGTAAAGCATTTTCTCTGGAAATCGATTTTCTGGCTGAGGCAGTTAAGGGCCGACGTTTTGATGTTTTTGTTACGAATGGGCATTTTATTGATATTGGTGTTCCTGAAGACTATCACCGTGCCCAAACGGAACTGGCAGGTTTTGTAGATTGAATAATTCTCCAGCATTATTTTTGGACCGAGATGGTGTAATCAATGTGGACCATGCATATGTTTGCCGTCAGGAGGATTTTGAGTTCATAGATGGGGTGTTCGACCTTTGTCGCGAGGCGAAACAGCTAGGTTACTTGATTTTTGTAGTGACAAATCAGGCAGGCATTGGACGCGGATATTACAGTGAAAAGGATTTTTTAAAACTAACTGATTGGATGTGTAGAATTTTTACTTCGAAAGGTATAGTCATTGATGGCGTCTATTTTTGTCCTTTTCATTCGGAGCATGGTGTTGGCAAGTACAAATTAGATTCTGATTGCCGTAAACCCAAACCTGGCATGATTTTACAAGCAGCGGCTGAGTATCCTGTAGATTTAAAAAGATCACTATTAGTAGGTGACAAGAAGAGCGATATTCAGGCTGGCGTTGCTGCAGGTATTGGTCGCAATCTATTATATGATCCTACTGCTAATGAAAGATTCACAACTATAGATGGCGGGGAAACTGACATAGTGAGTAGCCTGACGAATGTTATTTCTTATCTTCGGGAGAATTGATTTGTGAGTTAGTGTCTATTGTGGTTGGAACTAGCGATATCATTAAAACGCATGATTTATATTCTGTATAATACATAATTCAGTTCAACCGACAAACAGAGGATAGACAGGAAGTGTTAAATGCTGTCCGCAATTCTACCATTTTGTCAATTAGATTAAAGTCTGTAGATGAGAAAAATGCCTCCCATTGGAAAGAATGTCGCAGATGCTGAATCGGTTACGTTGATAGATAACATAAATAGTTTTGTAAGTTGAAATTGATAACTGCAGGAAATTTAGGGCTATTGAGTCTGGACGTCTGCTTAGGATCTTGTATAGATAAGGTCAACAGGCTATTAAGTCGTTGAATAGTCGTTCAATGGGAAAGCGTATTGCTTGCTTCGTCTTAGCTTCTTGCTATTATCTGCTCACTGCATGTGTGGTACGCATCCTACAATACAGACTGAATAATGAGTAAAGTTGTTTGGGAATACATTGATTAGTAAAGTTCCGAATGAAAGGAATGATTTGTGGGAAAAACCCAAGAAGGGCCTTATTTCATATTTATTATCTAACAGCATCCTCACTATCGGTTTATGTAGTCCCTCCTTTGTAAGAGCGACGCGAAGGACGACGATCGCTATTTCTTTACCTTAGTTATCATTGGTGAATGTGGTAGGGAGGTTTTGTGTACTGAAGTAACCATTCGATACTGGCTAACGGTGTGATTTATATACTGGCGTAAATTATAAGCCGTCAAGGTAATTGGTTTAAATAAATTCCCTAGAACGAGACCTGCCTGAATCTCAAAATTTGACGTTTAGTCATACTATTAAGTGGATACATGTCGGGTACCATCTTATTTCAATCAAGGATTGCACAACGGATTGGTAGAAAGCGTTCTACAAAGAGGTTCATTTCCACCGAGCATTTGATAAATTGATTCAAAGAAATTGCCTGAAACTTCAGGAGTATAGTAATGCCAATTCAATATGTGTTTTGAGTGACTAATAAACAACGGCTTTTGGTTAGAGTTATTTCATTTAATTAATGATTTGCAGTTTGATTTTATTTACTGAATTTTTGGGTTATCAGGATTAATTAAGAAATGAGTATAGGGTATCGTCCTGAAATAGACGGTCTTCGAGCAGTCGCTGTAACTGCAGTGATATTGTATCATGCGAATTTGCTTGTTTATGGTATCAACTTTTTTAAAGGCGGATTTATAGGTGTAGATGTCTTTTTTGTTATCTCAGGTTACCTTATTTCATATATTATTTTGAGTGAGCTAAAAGAAAGGAGATTTAGTTTTTCAAGATTTTATGATCGTCGTGCGAGACGGATTTTACCAGCTCTTTTTACAGTTATGGCGGTGTCTATTCCTTTCGCATTGTATTTAATGTCATTCAAGGCGATTAAAGAATACTCTGGCTCTGTTCTGTCATCTCTAGCATTCGGTTCGAATATTTGGTTTCTTTACGAAGACAGTTATACGGCAGAGTCTAGTTTATTAAAACCATTCCTGCATACTTGGTCGTTATCCGTAGAAGAACAATTCTATTTTATTTTTCCCATATTGTTGTTATTACTTTGGAAATATGAAAAGCAATATTTTCTTTCGATTTTCATACTGGTATTTTTAGTTTCTCTTCAGATAGCTGATATAGGAAGCGTCAGGTTCTCGGATGCCACTTTTTTTCTTCTCCCTACTAGGGGATGGGAATTGCTTGCTGGTGCTATCCTAGCCAGAATAGAGATAGATTATGGAAGAATTAGCCATAGACTATTAGATACTATAATGCCGGCAATTGGTCTCTTTTTTATTTGTTACGCGATTGTTTTTTTCGATGACAATATGAGGCATCCATCATTCATAACATTGTTGCCTGTTTTAGGAACGATGATGCTTATATGGTTTTGCAAAAAGGGCGAGTTAGTTTCTGACATTCTAAGTAGCAAACAAATGGTTGCTATCGGACTAATGTCATACAGTTTATATCTTTGGCATTATCCAATCTTTGCATTTGCTCGTATTAAATTGGGTTCGTTATCAAATATTGAGATACTGTTAAGCATTGTGCTTACGATTGCGCTATCAGTGGTTAGTTACCATTTTATTGAAAAACCAGCTCGTAAACGTGGCTTCATCTCTAAACCTCGATTTTATAAAATACTTGTAACTTTCGCAGTCTTGCTAATTTCGATTATATCGTATAGTTATTATTATGCAAATAATCAAATACAAAAATTTTCCTTGAATAATAAAACTGTAGATATTGAGGCTGAAAAGTGGAAGCGATTTTCCTATAGAAATGCTATATGTAAGGAGCTAGGGCAAGATATGTGCGACCTTCCTCAGTCAGGCTTAAAAAATATTTTGGTCGTTGGTGATAGCATGGCTGATGATGCTGTTAATGTTATTGCGAATGTGTTTCCCAGCTATCATTTCGCGCGAAGTAGTCTAGGTGGCTGTCCACCTTATCCCGAATTTGAAAAGCTCGCTGGAAGTAAACTTCCTAACCTAAGAGAATGTTTGTCGCTCAATAAAATTCGATTTTCTAACGATAGCTTAAAAGGCTTTGATGGGGTAGTAATTAATACCTTATACAGCTGGTATACCCCTGACCATTTGAAAACATATCTAACCTTTTTAAAGAAAAACAATTTTAAGAATGTCATAATTTTCGGTAACTATATTTCTTTGCGGGAAAATATGGATGACATTTTGCGGGAGCTCGAAGGGGATGAGTTCAGTTATAATATGTTAAAATCAAAAGAGCTGATTTTGCACCAGTTTAACTATGAAGAAGAATTAAAACAGTTGTCAAAAGAATTTGGTTTTACTTATATAAGCTTTAAAGATGCCGCATGCAGAAATCGGGCTTGTCCTGTAGTAACCGGAATTTATCCATTTACATGGGATAAATATCATTTCTCATATGAGTTTTCTACATATATGTCAGAAAAACTAAAGAGTAAGTTACTATCTACATGGCTAAATAATTTGTAATTGAAAGTATCACGGTAACAAAATTTGGTCTCGTAAACTGTACTGATATATGTTGTTTTTTAGAGGAAGACTGCAATACTTGCATATTGACGGTATAGTCACTAAGTGGCGATGATGTGCGGTTGGCTTGGGTGGATGCTATTAGAAAGAAGTATGCGTTGATGTGGTGTTTTCAATAAGCGAGCCGGGAATAAGAATTTGAATAGTTGAGTCAATCCTCGAAGAAAACCTTTGTTTTTGTTATTGGTGGTGCGTATGGGTTTTGATCAATGATAGAATAGAACTTGCGAATTCAATTGATCGATGCAACACATGCGTTAAATCTTTCTGCTGGTGTTTCATAACCTAATGTTTTCCGTGGAC
>Ga0209536_100006060_pt1 | contig 18589 bp, 16 predicted proteins | sample DeeMarSeWOR28_12_FD_187461 | JGI IMG/M metagenome (GOLD analysis project Ga0209536, IMG submission 187461) | Marine sediment microbial communities from White Oak River estuary, North Carolina - WOR-2-8_12 (SPAdes) (version 2) | ecosystem: Environmental > Aquatic > Marine > Intertidal zone >... | reverse complement strand
ATTTTTTACGCATCCCCGATAACGATGGTACGCACACGAATCACATCAGAGTGAGCACTGATGTCTGCAACAACAGTATCCGGAATGGGCGACTCCAGATCAATGATGTTATATCCTACAACACCATTACTTTCATTTAAATAACTGGCGATGTTAATGCCATGAGCGCCGATTTTCTGCGAGGCAAAGCCTATCATCCCCGGAACATCACGATTTATCATAATGAAGCGGGTATGCACGGTGTCAGAGGGTATGGACTCAATTGTGGGAAAATTTACGCTATGAGTAACGGTGCCGTACTCAAGATATGATCTGAGTTCCTGTACTGCCATGGAAGCGCACAACTCCTCTGATTCCTCAGTACTGGCTCCAAGGTGGGGTGATGCAATAATCTTTGGATGACTGATCATGGCTGCTGTAGGAAAATCTGTCACATAGCCGGCCAGATGTCCATCATCCAGGGCATGCAGGACTGATTTTTCATCCACAAGAGGTCCTCGAGCATAATTAATCACTATTGCGCCCTGTGGAAGCCGGCTCAGCAGATCGGCATTAATGAAATCCCGCAGCTTTTCACTGAAAGGCATGTGGAGGGTCAGAACATTTGCCTTTTCTACAACCTCCTTCCAGGTTCTTGCCAGTAACACCTTTGAAGAAAGCTGATGAATATTCTCGAGCGCAGGGGAAGGGTCAAACCCCATCACCCCCATCTTTCGCTGTATGCCGCCATTTGCAACACGGACGCCAATATTCCCGAGACCCAGCACACCAAGGGTTTTCCCTGCCAATTCAAATCCCCGGAATTCTGATTTTCGGGCCTCCACCTCCTCAACAACTTTCCTGTCATCAAGCCCCGCAAGGTTTCGGCAGAAGTCGATTGCCAGATGAATGTTGCGGGCGCTGATGCCGAGCATGATAAAAACCAGTTCTGCCACGGCATTGGCATTGGCTCCGGGAGTATTAAAGACGCAGATCCCCTGCTTCGTTGCCTTATCCACTGATATAGTATTAACACCTGCACCAGCCCTGGCCACGGCAAGAAGCGAGGGGTAGTCATCAGTGTCAACAATGGAACTTCGCACAAGGATACCGGCCGGGTCCTTTTCATCTCCACTCACTATGTAGTTGTCCCCCAGCAGATCAAGCCCTTCCCGGGCAATACTGTTCAGAATCCTGATTTTATACTGCGGCATCTGCATTTCCTCTCATTCCTGAATAATTATTTTACTATTTTTTAAGCCTGTCTATTAAAAAAGAAAGGGGTACCATCTTTGGTTACCCATTATAACCCATTATATTACATGGTGTTATTCTTCTGTGACGAGAGCAGCCTCTTTTTTTCTGTACCTGCTCTATTTCACTGTATTTTCTTAAATATGACCTGAAATGTTAAAATTATTGCTGATAATCTGAATCAATCCTTTCATAACGATGTATAGCGCTATACATCCTTCAAAGGATATACTCTTATTATCCTGGAGCTTCCCTTTAAGGCCCCGGATCAAATGCAGTATGAATAAGTATTATTTATATCGCTTGAGCATGATGTTAAAGAGGCTGCTTTTGAACGATTGCCAATAGTTCAAAATATATTTTGTATCATTACAAATGAAAAAGAAATTACCTTCATTACATATAGGTGACCTGACAGTATACCCTCCCATTATACAGGGGGGTATGGGGGTCAGAGTTTCACGGTCAGGGCTTGCTGCAGCAGTAGCAAATGAGGGTTGCGTCGGTGTAATCGCAGGAGTCGGGCTTGGCAAATTTGAAAACAGACCGGGCAAAGAGTTTGAATCGCTCAACAGTGACGCATTGAGAGAAGAGATCAGAAAAGCCCGGAGCATGACCAGCGGTATCATTGGCGTAAATGTAATGGTCGTACTCTCTAACTATAAGTCTTTAATAAAGACTGCAGTTGAGGAAGGGATAGACCTTATTATCTCAGGGGCCGGGCTGCCGCTTGAACTTCCAAAGTTTGTACCGAACAGGAAAATCAAACTGATCCCCATAGTGTCTTCAGTGCGGGCCCTGCAGATCATATGTAACAAATGGAAAAGGAATTTCAAAAGGCTTCCTGATGCAGTCATTGTTGAAGGAGCGAAGGCAGGCGGGCATGTGGGGTATGATTACGAGGATATGATTGCTGACAAAGCGCCATTGCTCGACGATCTTCTTACTGATATCGTCGCGCTTGCAAACACCTTTGAGCCAAAAATCCCTGTCATTGCTGCCGGCGGTATTTTTGACGGAAAGGACATTGATCATTTCCTGAAACTGGGCGCAGCAGGAGTACAGATGGGGACCCGCTTTGTATGCACTGATGAGTGCGATGCACACGAAAATTTCAAACAGGCTTACGTGAAGGCAAAAAAAGAGGATCTTGTGATTATTAAAAGCCCGGTAGGACTCCCGGGCCGGGTTATTAACAGTAAATTTGTACAGGACGTGAAAAACGGCAAGACAGTACCTGCTGCGTGCAACTTTCACTGTTTAAGGACCTGTAATCCAAAAGAGGCCCCCTACTGTATCGCCAAAGCCCTGACGAGTGCTGCTGAAGGAGACCTCGACAAGGGTTTTGTCTTTGCAGGCTCCAATGCTTATAGATGTAACGAAATAATTCCAGTAAAAAAACTGATAGGTAAGTTAGTAGAAGAATACCGTAACGCTTAATACTTCCCTCGTATCAGGTATCAGCCAAGGGACTTCTTGAGATTGAGATAGATCTCGCTGCTGTTGTCCCGCACTTCATACTCTTCCTGAAACTGCTGGACAGGAACACGTTCTTTGATCCCAAAGAGTTTCTCCAGATTTTCTGAGACCAGCAATAATTCTACGTACCCGTCTTCTGATTTATAGGGGAACCAGAATGTCTCAAGAACAGACTCCCGCGAAGTGGATCCCGACCCGAATTTGCCCTTACTATGCTTCACATAAATACTGTCCGATATTACTGTATCACTCATACCTGTATTCCTCCTGAATAGTGCTGTTTTATCAATTGGCAGTACCTATTCAATCGGTCTGCATCAGGACATACTTTAGGATAAAGATTTATCTGTGAAAAATAGTATCGGAGCGATAGAGATGTGACTTTCTATATTGTTACCCCCTCCTCTTTCCCCTCAACAGTAAGGGGAAAGGAAGGGTTCTTTACGTCCTATTTCTTTACGCTTGCTTCTTCAACAATTGCAGCATATTTATATCCGCTTCCAAAATCCTTGTCCCTGTACAGGGTCCCCTGAAAGGTTGCCGTATCACCCACTTCAAGGATTTCCTGCGATGTTACAATGATATCATTGGTACCCTTTGCAGGATCTCCGCTCCCGTCCTGAACGTGTATCCAGTTCTTGCCCATTATATTTGCTGAAAACTTTACGACTTTCCCCCGCACAATAATATTTTTTTTGTCAAGGTCAGCAAGTTTTCCATACAGTTCAGCTACGGTATAAGCATCAGGACCAGTGGCCTTTTCAACTTTGACCGGCTTGCTTTGAGCAGTTTCAGTCTTCCCGCTGACAGCTGGTTTCTTCTCAGACCCAGCGCTCTCCCCTGCAATTCCCGCTGAAAACATTATTGATTCAAAGGTCCGGTTGAGAGATTTACTCTCAAATCCTGTCATCTCCATCCCGGGTTGAAAGGCAATAACCTGTCCTACATCAACTTTTGTTTTTGGTATGGCAACCCATGTTTTTTTCCCATCGGTCTCGATATTAATATAGGTATATCCGCCGCTGTCCATAGTTTCAGTCACCTTACCCTGGAGCGTGGAACTGGCATGGGTCCCGTTCAAAAAACCTGCCAGCAGTATAACTGACATAAAAATAGCTAACCATGTTACTTTTCTCATTTTCAATCTCCTTTTACATTATTACGACGAGTAAATACATTCGCAGTATATCTATAATACTTTATTTTTATAGAAAAATTTAAATGTTAGCACCTGGTTTATGCTGTCGCTTCATGAAACCGATTGAATAGAAAAGGTATTTTACTCCCTGCCCGGCAGGGCCGATTGCCTGTTTCATGGTTATTTTCTATAATGAATAGGGCATATTCAATCAATGTCTTAGATGGCTTCTATTAGGTAACTATATTTCCCTGCATTATAATGCGAATGAACGCAATACAGATTGGAGGGTATCAATATGATATACGTGAAACAGTTGAGATTGACAGTCTTTGGTTTGACGCTGATGCTGCTTTTTATGATGATAACGGCATGCAGCACCTCAAAAACACCGATTAATACCGATTCGCAGGGAATCGCCCTGAAGGGGTATGACACTGTGGCTTACTTCACCATCGGGAAACCGGTGAAGGGAGACAGTCAATTCGGCCATACATGGAAGGGTGCAACATGGTTGTTCTCCAGCAAAGAACACCTTGATCTTTTTGCCGCATCACCTGAAAAATATGCACCTCAATACGGCGGTTACTGAGCATACGCGGTAAGCCGTGGGTCCACGGCTGATATAAACCCTGAACTCTGGTCCATTGTAGAAGGAAAACTGTACCTTAACCTCAATGATAAGGTGCAGAAGATGTGGAATGAAGACATGGCAGGCCACATCAAGAGCGCAGACAGCAACTGGCCGGGTATATTGGAAAAATAGTTTCACATTCTCAGGCAACAGTCTGTTTGAATTAACTATAATTCTTAGTTCGTTCCAGTTGCGACATACATTGTGGAAGCAATATTATGTCATTTCGACTCTCCTGCGAGGAGAAATCTTCAGGTTCGGAATGGCTTGAGATTTCTCGCTTTTTCTTGAAATGACAATAACTTTACAATGAACGAATTCTCCACGAGGAACTGGTTCCCTTTATGTCCATGGATCTATTAAACAGAAGCGTAGCAAATTTCACAGCACTGGAAGAACTCATCACTGATGGCGGACATGAACTGTATCATAAAGTTGTTTCCAGTATGCACGAACTGTGTTATGCAATATTGAATGCTGAAAAAAACGGGGCATCTCAGAATGAAATAGAAGCCGTTATCAAACCTGCCCGGGACATTCACAGCCGTTCTGTCTTTATCAATCGACTGCAGGAATGGCCGAGAAAATATACCGGTGATTTTGAAACAGTAGAGTATTTGTGTGACCTTCACAATAAGTCTCACTATGGAACAGTAGAGTATTACATTGAAGAATATGCTTTGAACTCTTCCATTGCGCAGCAGCACAGAAACAAACTGCACTATCAGTCCGGAATTATGCTTGATACCCTGCTGAAGGGGAGAATTGACAAAAAGGTATTATCGCTGGGATGCGGGGGATGCCGTGATATTCTGAGTATAGAAAAATATATCCGGGACATTCACAGTGATATTTTCATCAATGATATTGATAATGAGGCACTGGAGCTTTCAAAAACGCGTCTTTCCCGGCTGAAGGGGCTTCACCCTGTTACGGGAAATATTATTCAGGCCTTGAGAAAAATGGAGGCACCTGGCCCCTTTGACCTCATTGTAACAGGCGGGCTCTTTGATCATATGTCCGACAAGCACCTCTCCTTCTTTCTCAAGCAGGCGCTCAACAAGCTTTTGAAGACTGACGGCACCCTCTTCTTTGCCAATGCCGCAGAGGGAAATCCCTTCAGGGTATGGATGGAGTATCTTGCAAACTGGAAATTGAATTACAGATCTGAAGAATGTATTACTGAACTTCTGCGTGCAGCAGGTTATGGCGATAAGGCAGTTACGATGAAGAGAGACGAAACAGGGCTGACCTTTCTGGTAACCGTAATAAATACGTGACGCCTGCCGGCAGGCTCGCAATGACCAGTTATGCAGCAGTCTCAACCCCGGAGGATAACAGATAAGCTTTTCAAGTAATTCAGTTAATGTGCTTTGATCCTGAATCCAAGCCTCTCAATATTCGCTCTTACAATTTCTTTAAAGCTTTCTTCATCCATTTCCAGTTCTGAAGGCTCGTATTCAATAACCGCACTGTCATTGTTGACAACATTGACCGACCGCACCCCCTTTATTTTGCCTACAAATGTTCCAACTGCCCCTACACAGCTGTGGCAGTACACATGCCCTACTTTAAAAGATAAGGTCGCCATTTACACACCTTTCATAGAATTTTTCCGCTCTTCAATATTCTAATATGTGACGTCCCCCTTCTGCAATTGGAGGGGAAGTATCCTCAACGAGGCAACTTCAGGAAGCCGGGCTTTTATGGGCCCTCTATTAAAGGATACTTCGCTGCTCTTTTACCCTGTGATTCCTGTCACATCCTTTATTGCCGGGCCATCTTACAATTAAGGTGTGGGTACTATGAATTAAGCCATGTAACGGTCATTATGAAAACAGACAAGATAGTCCTCAGATTTAAGGATAAGACACTTCTGAAAGGACATGCCAAAGACTTTTCCCCGGGGAAAAAGATCTTTCATATGCGACTGCTCAACGGGGAAACAGTCATGGTTGACGTTGAGAAATTAAAAGCAGTATTTTTTGTCAAAAGATTTGAGGGCGACAAAGATTACAAGTACAGATACAAAGATGCCCTTCCCTGGGGAGGCACCAGGATGAAAGTCAAGTTCAGTGACGGGGAAGTCATGATCGGTTATACCCAGCATCACCAGATTATTGATGATGGTTTCTTTATGACACCAGCCGATATAAAGGGAAACAACACGTGTGTATATATAATAAAGTCATCTACGCATCAGGTTTCATATCTATAGTCCTCCGGCTTAAATTGAATTAACCCTGTTGAAGCCTTAGAATACCTGTAACGAATAGGGTGCAAAGAAAGTTACAGAGGCGCGCACCTGGTATTTGCTTATACATTCCGAATAACAGGTTCTACTATACTGAAAAGAACTGGTTCTCGCCTCGGCGAGTCGCTGGGGCGACCGTCCCAGGCCCGGAATGACAAAATACCATCTACTCACTTTATATGAATACGTTGTATGATCCAGGTCAGTAATTTAAACAAAGCATACGGACTGCAGACTGTCTTTGACGGGGCCGGATTCACAATCAACCCCGGAGAACGTGTCGGCCTTGTTGGAAGAAACGGGCACGGTAAGACCACACTGTTCAGGATGATACTCGGACAGGAACACCCTGAATCAGGCACCATAGGCATCCCCAATGATTACAGGCTCGGTCATCTGTCACAGCATATCCATTTCACAGAAGATACTGTCTTGAAAGAGGCATGCCTGAGCCTTCCTGCCGCTGATGATGAAAAAGATGCATCCTACAAGGCAGAAACAATCCTCATGGGACTGGGTTTCACTACCGACGATTTCACCGTTAATCCCTCGGGGCTGTCCGGCGGATTTCAGGTGCGGCTCAACCTTGCAAAGGTGCTTGTCTCTGATCCCAATATCCTGCTCCTCGATGAGCCCACAAATTATCTCGATATTGTTTCGCTGCGGTGGCTGGCGCAGTTTCTGCGCAGCTGGCAGAAAGAGCTTATTATTATTACCCATGACCGAAGCTTCATGGACAGTGTAACAACCCATACAATGGCCATCCATCGATGGAAAATAAAAAAAGTCACGGGACCTACAGACAAGGTGTATCAGCAATTGCTGATGGAAGAAGAGATATACAACAAAACGAGAATCAATGATGAGAAGAAACGTAAAGAGGTTGAACAGTTCATCAATCGATTCAGGGCAAAGGCAACGAAAGCGAGGGCCGTTCAGTCAAGGATCAAGGCGCTGCAGAAAAAGGAACGGCAGGAAGAGCTGTCTGAAATAAAAAATCTGGAATTTACCTTTAACGCTGCACCCTTTACAGGCAGGCAGCTTATGGAAGTCCAGAATCTCGCTTTTGGCTTTGACCCCGAAGCTCCCCTGCTGATTGACGACCTGAGTTTTTACGTTGGAAAAAATGACCGTATTGCCATTATCGGTAAAAACGGAAAGGGGAAGACTACTCTTCTGAATCTTCTGGCAGATGAATTAAGGCCTCTTTCCGGAACAATCAGTCGTCACAAACATATGCAGTCCGCCTATTTCGGACAGACAAACATACTCCGCCTGAACATGGAGAACACCGTTGAACAGGAGATCATGGGCTCACATCCCGACCACAGCAGGAAAGCAGCCCGGGGAATATGCGGAGTCATGATGTTTCCCGGTGACAATGCCCTGAAAAAAATCAGTGTTCTCTCCGGTGGAGAAAAGAGCCGTGTCCTTCTGGGAAAACTGCTTGTCAGCCCGGCAAATATCCTTCTCCTTGATGAGCCAACCAACCACCTTGACATGGAATCCACTGAATCTCTTCTTGATGCTGTTGAAGATTTCAGCGGCGCAGTGATTATCGTGACCCATAGTGAAATGATACTTCATGCCGTTGCCACTCGGTTGATCGTCTTTGATGAGGGCAAGGTTACTTTTTTTGAAGGCTCGTATCAGGATTTTCTCAAACGCGTGGGATGGTCCAATGAGAGGCAGAATGTTGACCGTGGGCCCCTATCGACACAATCTGCGAATGAACCTGTTGACAGGAAATTACTCCGCCGTCAGAGAGCCGAATTAATCAATGAAAAATCCCGCACTCTTGGCAGCCTGAAAAAAAGTATCCATGAAATAGAACGTGAAATCATAGGACTGGAAAAGAAAATCAGCAGGGACAACAGTGCCCTTCTTGATGCTTCGGTACAGGGAGAGGGTGAGAAGATAAAAAAACTGTCAAAGGAAGTCCATGATTCCAAATCAAGGATTGACTCCCTCTTCACTGAACTTGAGCATTTTCATGCCAGGCTTGAAAAAAGCACGAAGGAATTTGAAGAACGGCTGCGCCATACGGAATTATGACGACAAAACAACCTGTCAATCAAGATTTCCCCGCAGTTTTTCTGCATTGAGAATCCGCTGAATGGCGATTTTGTATGCTGCCTTCCTCAATGGGGTCCTGTCCTGTTCATACAGAGAATAGACCCCCTGGAAGGCATTGATCATAACATTCTTTAACTTCTTCAATACCTTCTCTTCCTCCCAGTAATCACTGTTCAGGTTCTGGATCCATTCAAGGTAACTGCCGGCAACCCCTCCTGCATTTGCAAGGACATCAGGGATAAGCATGATTGACTTTTCAATAAATATCTGGTCAGCATCCGTCGTTGTAGGGGCATTGGCCAGTTCAAGGACAATCTTTGCCTGCACATTACCGGCATTGTTTACATGAAGCTGATCAGACAGTGCTGCAGGGACAAGGACATCACAGTCACAGATAAGCAGTTCATCATTCGAGATACTTTCAGAACCAGGAAACCCTGCAAGTGAGCGGGAGTTTTTTTTGTGTTTGATTGCCTCCTGGATGTTGAGCCCCTTCTGGTTGATTATTCCCCCCTTCGAGTCACTGACAGCAATTACCCTGTAGCCGAGTTCATGGAGGATTCGGGCGGCATTTTCCCCCACATTCCCGAATCCCTGAACGGCCACACGCACATCGGATTTCTGCACACCCATTTTTTTCATAGCCTCTTCAAGTACATAAACCCCGCCTAATGAAGTAGAGTAGCGCCGTGCCGACATACCGCCAAGTTCTACTGGCTTTCCCGTTACTGCAGCGGGTGCGTGCCGCCGCATTAAATGTTCATATTCATCAAGAATCCAGACCATAATTTTTTCATCGGTATATACATCAGGCGCTGGTATGTCCTTGAAGGGACCTATAAAATCTGCAATTTCCCTGATATATGCCCGCGTAATCAGTTCAAGCTCCCCCCTGCTCAGTTCCTTTGGATTTACGACGACCCCACCCTTTGCTCCCCCAAAAGGGATATCAACCACAGCACACTTCAGCGACATCAGAAAGGCAAGTTCACTTACATGATCAACTTCAAGGTCAGGGTGAAACCGTATGCCTCCTTTTGAAGGTCCCCGTGCATCATTAAACTGGACCCTGTGACCGACAAACATCCCTGTTGTGCCATTTGATAATGTTACCGGAAAATGGGTAGTAAAGATCCGCCGCGGCTGGCTGAGAATGGCCAGTTCCGAATCCGTCAGACCGAGCTCTGCATATATGCCATCCAGCTGGCTGACACATACACTGCAGAGATTTTTTTCATCAACGTGGATTCTGTCATGATCTTTACTCATGAAGGGGTCCTCCTCTCATCAGAATTAACAGGAAACAGGACGAATAAATATTATCCATATTGTAGCAGACTTATCAGGAAAAACAGGCTTCATCCCTGGAAACAAAACTAACAGCCAGGTGTCATATCTATGACGTTTATTCTCTGTTACTGTTTGTAATTTCCTTTTATTTCAAGCACTTAATCGTTGGCATTTAATTTGCAATACTCCCTGACAAAGGAGAGTGTGTTAAATTTGACGTTTTAAAAAAAAGAGCCAAGGCGATGAAAACACAACGGGAAAGCAAACCCATTGATATCCTCCTTGTTGAAGACAACCCGGGGTATGTACAATGGTTCAAGAAAAACCTTTCTAAAGCAAAGGTTGGACGCTATGATCTCCGATTTACAAGAAAGCTCAATGAGACAATCAAGTATCTTGAAGAAAAAGAGTGCGACATTGTCATGCTGGATACATCGTTGCCGGATAGTCAGGGATTTAATACCTTTAACAGCGTCCGCATGCATGCACCAAAAATTCCGATTATCGTCATGGCTGGTAATAATGACGAAGAACTTGCTGTACGTGCCCTTCAGAACGGAGCTCAGGATTGCCTTATCAAGGGCCAGATAGACGGCAGTGTGCTGAGACGGTCAATCATGTATGCCATTGAACGCCATCACGCAACCCAGCGGCAGCATCGTCTCGCATATTTTGATGCCCTTACCAACCTCCCGAACCGTCAACTCTTTTATGACCGGTTGAATCAGGCCATGTCTCTTGCTGACAGATATAATGAAAAGGTCGGGCTCCTCTTTATTGACCTTGATGGTTTCAAGCATGTGAATGATACCCTCGGACATGACATGGGAGACCGTCTCCTGCAGGCAGTTGCTGTCCGGCTGCAACACTGCCTGCGCAAGTCAGATACAGTGGCACGCATGGGAGGAGACGAATTTACCTGTATCCTCCCTCACCTTGAAAAGGCATCAGATGTGAATGTAGTTGCAGGAAAGATAGACAGGGCCCTGACAGCACCCTTTCTTTTAGTGGGCCATGAAATACATATTTCGGGAAGCATAGGCGCCAGCCTCTTCCCCGATAATACAGTTGATTCCCAGGAACTTGTCAAGAAAGCGGATACAGCAATGTATCACGCCAAAAAGGAGCAGAAAAGCAATTTTCATTTTTTCCAGGAAGAAAAGGTAAAAGTAAAACTGTAGTCAGTCACAAAATATCATTTACCGAACAATCATTGTAACTATTCTTATAATTTACTATCCTTGTTGTCATTGTCCCACTTGATCGGACAATCCAGAAATTATTCGAGCAATGGATCCCCCGGTCAAGCCGGAGGATGACAACCATTTAGAGAAACAGCTTCCCAATTCTTTGATATTTTTTTGAAATTTGTCACTTGACATTTGGATCTTGTTGTTTGGTTACTGGTAATTCTCTAATTCTCAGCTCTCCCTGTTTTCTCTGTCCTCGTGCATTTTTTCGTCAGCTTCAGAGAGTACATATTCAATAGGGGCAGGGTGTTCCGGATTATAAAATGATGTTCCGACACTCAGATACAGCCTGAGCACTCCTTCCCTGTCTTCATTGTATTGATCAAGATTACCCTGTAACCGTGCAAGGATCATATCTTCCGTGTTCTGAGAATGAACGAGAGTAGAAACAGCGAACTCCTCTCCGCCGGTAAGAGCAAGGATGTCAGTCTCGCGAAAAGTCTTTCTGAGGATATCGGCTGTATCAATTAAAAGCCGCTCAACTGCCTCACTGCCGTGAATCTCTTTTATTAAATCCACATTGTCCAGACCTGTGTAAATAACCAGTATCTCCTTCTTTTCCCTTTCGGCGTTTTTAATCTGCTGTTCGGTCATGCTCATGAAGGTATGGAGATTATACAAGCCCGTCAGTTCGTCCTTGGCGCTGATGTACTGCAACAATTTATCCGCACGCTTCTGTTCAGTTACGTCATGGGCAGTCCCCTGGGTCCCCGTGACGACACTGTCGCTGTCATACAGGGGCGTCATATTCAGAACAAGATTAATTTCATCTCCATCCCTGGAGAGGCAGGTTGTCTCATGCCCTATGACGGATTCGCCTATCAGGCAGTTTCGAAATGCGTTTTTATAATGTTCTGCTGCTTCAGGGATCTGAAATTCCGAGAAAGGCCGTCCGAGCATCTCATCAACGGAGTATCCACAATTTTTCTCCCAGGCAGGATTGAGGAATGAAAAGCGCCCTTCACCGTCTGTTCTCCAGATAAGCGTATTTGTGGATACTACAATGTCCCTGTACAGGTCATCATCATTATCAGACTTTTTAACCGACTTACCCTGCTTTGCTTTCCCCATAATTTACCTCTGTTTAATGATGAGAGTTATCAATCCATTTCTATAACTATATACCATCCTGTAAAATCTTCCAAGAGCATAGTGAATGTTTGCTCTTGGCATCGATATAGTGATAGTGTAGGTAGATGCGCTCAGTAAATCATGCTGATCAAGAGATACTCATTGAATGTTACAACCGCTCGCTGGCCCTGTTAAAGAAAAATTCCGGGCCCATGGGTATCAACGCAGCTTCAAAATCCAAAAAGGCAGAGGGCCGATATTATGCAAGTATATTCGGTCGAGATGCGGCAATCTGTTCCCTCGGGATGATCGTCTCCGGTGACAGGGAGCTGATTACATCAGCAAAGAAAAGCCTTTTAACATTAGCGAAGTTTCAGGCTCCAAACGGCCAGATACCAAAATTCGTTCAGCCGGAAAAAAATGAGGCCGATTTCTGGTATGCAGGATGCATAGACGCCACTCTCTGGTGGCTGATTGCCATAGATTTTTATGCACGTTTTCTCGGGGACAGCAGCATCAGGACTCGACTGAATAAAAAAATTGAAAAGGCTTTATACTGGCTGCACTGTCAGGAGCATCAGAATCTGTTTCTCCTGATTCAGAATGAGGCGAGCGACTGGGCCGATATTATGCCCCGGTCCGGATTTGTTCTGTATTCGAATGTTCTCTGGTACCACGTAAAAAAAATATATGACGTCCCGAATATTAAAAAGACCAGGTACTACTTCAAACATATCTTTGCACCCTTTACCCGATCCATCCCGAACAGCAGGAGAGCCCGCATACTGACACATTACGTTAAAAAAGAGGCGTCCCCTACAGATTTCTATCTGAGCTTTGTGAATCTTTCTTTCTGGGGGCCTGACTTGGACGTCTTTGCCAATATCCTGAGCATGTTATTCGGTCTTTCATCTATCTCAGCTTCGTCCAGAAAAGTGCAAGACCTGATAAAACTGAAAATTAACAAGCCCTGTCCGGTCAAGGTAGTGCACCACCCTATCCGTCAGAACAGCCCGCTATGGCGCAACTATATGTCGCGGCACAAACAGAATTTCCCCTATCAATACCATAACGGAGGGATATGGCCTTTTGTTGCCGGATTCTGGATAATGCTCCTTCATAAATTGAAAAAGCACGTGCTTGCCAGAGAAGAACTTGAGCGTTATGCACGGGCATGCAGCGTAAATAACTGGGAGTTCAATGAGTGGCTGCATGGTAAATCAGGCAAACCAATGGGCATGGCAGGACAGTCATGGAATGCTGCAATGTTTATTCTTGCATACCATTGCCTGCTTGACAACGTAGAAATACCGATGCCGTAACATGCCGGAGTGCGGGGGAAAGCCGGTTACCAACGCTCCTCTATGGGGGCACGATCCCGGATTTTCTGCCTTTCCCCTTTTCTGTGTTGAGAAGCAGGGCAACAGGAAAATATTTCAGCACCGTTCCTACAGTAAGTTCTTTCTCAAACGTAAAGGTTTCACCCGTTATCACATCCTTCCAGGCAGTGGGTGCCTGCGGGGGCAGTTGTATGTGCGTATCGTGCCAGACCTCCATTCCAAAGGGATATTGATGCTCCCCCACAACGCCTGTCAGGAAGCGAGGAGCTATGGCGATCATCCACACCGGTTTGTATGCCCGGGCAAAGGACAGTATGCTGTCTTTGTGCCTGCCGGCTGTTTCAAGCGGGATATAGGACCCTTTCTGGAAAAGGACTTTCTCTTTATTCCTTGCGGAAAGGGCCTTATACATAAGAAAAAGCTTAATCCGTCCGTCCTCTTTTGTGGACAAGAGCTCACCTATCAGCTTTAATCGATCCACTGACTCTCTGCTTTTCATCTCATTAAAAAGCCATTTTCTGAGGCCGTAATCAACGGGCCGTCGATTGTCAGGGTCCACCATATTCAGGTCCCAGAATTCTGTGCCCTGATAAAAATCAGGGACTCCCGGCGACGCTATTTTGATAAGTGTCTGTGAAAGGGAGTTGAAAATGCCGTAATAGGCAATCATCTTCTGAAAAGTCAGAAATTCCTCAAGAAAACGGTTCTGGTCTGAAGATTTCAGGATCTTCTCAATAAAGGCAATATAATATTTCTCATAATCTGTATCCGGCCTTAGCCATTCCGTATGCACCTTTGCTTCCCTGACTGCCTTTATCGTATATGCCTTTAATCTGTCATGAAAGCTCTCAATCTCCCCTGAATTCGAAGGGTATGTGCCGATTAATGTCTGATAGAGAAAATACTCATCATTTTTGTCCGGTATGGTTATTCCTTTTATGGATTTCTTTTTCTTTCTGTTCAGTCTGCTCCACTTTCTGAGATTGCTTTCCCATACCTCGGGGATTTCAGAAAGAACATTGATCCGTGCCCTTACATCCTCTCCTCTCTTGGTGTCATGGGTAGATGTGGCGTTCATGGAATGGGGCAGTCTGCGGGACCTCTTAAGAATATAATCATGAAATGCTGTTACTGATGTACCAAACCTGTCCGGGCTGCTTCCGACCTCGTTTAACGAAAGCAGTCTGTTATAGACGTAAAGGGTTGTGTCTTCCAGACTCTTTGCCATCAACGGGCCTGTCAACTGCTGGAACCGGGAGATGAAATGGTACCAGTTTGCCTTATCCTCTGCTGTATGATATTCACTGAATTCAAGAAGAAGGAACTGTTCGATAAACTTCAGTTCATTCAATAATTCCGGATTCAGGCCAAGGGCCTTTGTGAGAGTCTCCCTGATTAAATGACGGTCTGCATCACTGCAGTAATCAAGCCTCATATATGTTCTATAGACCGGGAAGAGTGCAAGAATCTCGATAATGGCCTTTTTGAGTCCGTAGATCGTCATGTCATTACCGTATCTGTCCTTGCTGGAAATTTTTTTTAACAGATGAGCGAGGTTATCAACGTCACCTGTCATGTCTTTTTCTATGATGAGTTGGTTTTTTTCGTACAGCATTGCCTCATAGGAGCTCTTCATGCCGGTATAACTGTAATAGAGTTTGTTCATAGCGCTTCCATTGGTCTCATCGCAGAAAATTCCGTTGATGTAATTCAGATATTCATACCCTGTCGTTCCCTGGACAGGCCAGAGTGACGGAAGTTCCTCATGAATGTCAAGAATTTTTTCTACAACGATAAAAAGATCACCCGACTTATCCCGCAACCGCCTCAGATAGCCGGTGGGGTCGTACAGCCCGTCTATGTGGTCAATTCTCAGGCCGCTGATCTTTTTTTCCTTTATCATCTTCTGCAGTAATACATGCGTCTGATCGAAAACCTGATCATTTTCCATTCTCAGGGAAATAAGACCGTTAATATTAAAAAATCTGCGGTAATTGATTTCTTCGGATGCGACTTTCCAGAAGGCTATGCGAAAAAATTGTTCGGCAAGCAGATTGTCAAGGAAGTTAAGGTGGTCTTCTGGTATATTGCCGCCGTCAACGGTAATAACTTTTTCACCGATAAAATCCCTGATATCATCATTCGCTGTATAGAGCTCCCAGAGCATGCTTTTGATAAAGCGTATCTGATTGTACCTGCCGGTCATGTCATCCTGTGATGAAGGAAGGGTATTCAGCGAATGGATGATGCTGTGGAACTTGATCAGCGAAGGATTTTCATCGCCCAGTTTTTTTGCTAATTCACTGTGCCCCTGTGTCAAAATACGCGTGTAAGATTCTATTTTCAGAGGCAGGACCAGGTCGTAATATTGAAAATAGAATCCTCTGTCACTGTACCGGAGAACAATTTCTCCTGCATCCAGCGATTCACCGTAATGTCTGCCAAGAAAAGGAGTGAGCAGACGATTTCTCAGGCCTTCGTCAAAATGGCTCCAATCAATATCGAAGAAATTATAGTATTTTGAATCCTGCCCGTTCTCAAGAAGATCCATGAGCTTCTCGTTTTCACCGTCAAAGGCCATATGGTTGGGGACAAAGTCCTGGATCCAACCGATTCCTTTTCTTTTCAATACCTTCATCAGCCCTTCGAACTCCTCATCAGAACCGAGGTCCGGATTCAGACTGTTTGTATCTACCACATCATAACCATGGGAACTCCCTTTTTTAGCCCTGAAAACAGGAGAAGCATAAAGCGTTGATATGCCGAGGTCAGCAAAATAATCTGCAATGTCCCGTGCCTGAGCAAAACCGAACTCAGCATTGAATTGCACTCTGTATGTGGCGACGGGGATTTTCATTTTTCTGTTCCTATGCTAACGCTCATTGATAAAAAGGGCAAAACTTTCGGCCCGCACTGTTACCTCATCGCCGGGTTGAATGCTTGCCGGCAGGAGAGTGCCCGGCCCGCTCCACCTCTGGTCAGAGGAGTCCAGAGTCTTTTTCCAGGGCTCATCAAGAAACAATGTGGGGCCATAAACATCATCTTTGCTGAAATTAAAAAAAACCAGTATCCTGCTGCCGTCCCTCCATCTCTTCATTGCCAGAATCTTCTGCTGCTCATCAGAGATAACGCGGAGAGCAGTGTTGTCCAGGATAGCAAGGGCAGGAATGGTCTTTCTCAGTTGAATGAGTTCAGCGTAAAGTTCCCGGAGGGTGCGGTGATGCTGCTCATCCTGAAGATGCCACTTCAGGCATGAACGTTCAAAGGATTCAACGGCCTGAGGGTCAGGAGGGTCACCCTGCCCGTAGTAACCTTTGAACTCCTCTTTTCTTCCCCTTCGTACTGCATCGACAAGTCCCTGATCCGTGTGACTGATAAAATAAAGAAAAGGGGATGTTTCACCATACTCTTCGCCCATGAACAGCAGCGGTATATAGGGCGAGAGCATCACTGACCCGGCAGACAGTTTCAGAGCCTCAAATGAAACAAGACTGGACAACCGTTCACCCTTCATACGGTTGCCGGTCTGATCGTGGTTCTGCGCAAAGACAACAAACCGGTCGGCAGGAATGTCGGATGAGTCATTCCCGTGCTTTCTCTTTCTGAATGCAGAATACTGCCCTGAATATACGTAGCCTTCCGTCAGGGACTTTCCGAGGTCTCTGATTCTTCCAAAGTCTCTATAGTACAAGTCCTTTTCTTCGGTAAGCAGTGTATGAAGGGCGTGATGAAAATCATCATTCCACGATGCGTCAAGACCGAATCCGCCCCTTTCATGTGGTCTGATGACGCGGGCATCGTTCAGATCAGATTCGGCGATCAGATAGTATGCCCGTCCATTCTGTCTGGAGAATTCCCTGACCCTTTCAGACAGTTCCAGAAGAAAAGGCTGGGCACTCATATCATAAATGCCATGAATCGCGTCAAGACGGAGTCCGTCTATATGATAATGCTGAAACCAGGACAGGGCATTTTCAATAAAGAAGTTTCTGACTTCATCGCTGTAGGGACCGTCAAAATTAACCGCCTCTCCCCAGGGAGTCCTGTAGCTGTCTGAAAAATAGGGGCCAAAATCCCTGAGATAGTTGCCTTCAGGCCCAAGATGGTTATACACCACATCGAGCACAACAGATATTCCCTTTCTGTGGCACTCGTTGACAAATTTCTTCAGTCCCTCAGGCCCCCCATAGGAGTTCTGCACCGCAAAGGGGTAGACACCGTCATAGCCCCAGTTCCGCTCACCCGGGAATTGTGCTACCGGCATGATCTCAATTGCATTGATTCCCAGTTGTTTCAGGCTGTCGAGTCTCGGGATGATTGCTTCAAAGGTTCCTTCCTGCGTAAAGGCGCCTACGTGGATCTCATAGAGTATCAATTCAGGGAGTCCATTTCCTTTCCAGTCAGTATCTGACCATGCAAAGGCGCTGTGATTGATCACCTGAGAGGCTTCGTGAACTCCTTCTGGCTGATAGGAGGATGCAGGATCAGCCCTCTCTGTCTGCCGATCAATCTGATATCTATATCGTGTTCCTGGGCTGACTGTGTCAAGGGCAGTCTTCCAGTACTCCCCTTCTTTCTGCATTGCTACCGTCCTTTCATCAGGGGAATAGAGAATGAGAGAAACCCTTTCGGCAAAAGGAGCCCATACAGCAAATTCACACCATCCATTATCCAGATAGTGAGCCCCTATTCTCATACGCATCCTTTCATTCAGAAAGTCCCAGAATACTGCGTATCCCTCTGAATGGTACCAGAAGCCAGTCCGGTCTGTTATTCAATTCGTAACCCACTTCATACACTGCCTTCTCCAATAGAAATACGTTC
>Ga0209536_100006057_pt1 | contig 18593 bp, 17 predicted proteins | sample DeeMarSeWOR28_12_FD_187461 | JGI IMG/M metagenome (GOLD analysis project Ga0209536, IMG submission 187461) | Marine sediment microbial communities from White Oak River estuary, North Carolina - WOR-2-8_12 (SPAdes) (version 2) | ecosystem: Environmental > Aquatic > Marine > Intertidal zone >... | reverse complement strand
TTGAATCTCTTGTTCATACAGCGCTCTGTATGCATCCGCCGTAGTAATATACATCGTCACATTAGCCATCGTTTCGTAAAAAGCAGTTAGGTTCTCAGAGAGATCTGTAACACCATCATAGTACAAACTTGTTGAATCAAGATCGACAATCCCCAATTTCACAGCATCCTCGGAGATTGTTTCATTACCATTGTCTCCGCCACCACCCATGCCAGTGGTTGAACCAAGGTCTAATCCCCCCATACTGCTTGCACTTGTTACATACCAGAGCATTCCAATGAGAACTGCTGGCAATAAGAAGATCAGGAGGAGGGCAACCTTGTCCTTGATAATGAGACGAAGCTCTTTCATCACCATATTCCGAATGCGCCGGGATGGTTTTGTGAGAACTTCTGCCATTTTGATTTCCCTCTTTTTCTTGGTGGCTCTAGAATCATCTAGGGACTTAACATACTGTACTTGACGAAGGCAACCTCTGGTTGAACTCTATTAAGGGTTTACCACACATTGTCAATTCATTTTTTCGCAGTTTGAAGTAAACACACACATAGAACAAATAAAGGACTAGAACCTCCATCCTTTTGTCTAATCACATTGTATGAACGTTCCTGAAGAGGTTCTTTGACTTGGCCATAGACGATCTTATTCGTTTGAAACGTTTCAGAAGAGTTGCAATGACACATGATGTTCCACTTCCTGAACCCGGTATGTCAACTCAGGATGAAATCGAGCATCTCCGAGATCGACTCAATGCTACTGTCTACCTTGAGGCTGAACCTTGGATGTGTCCTTCATGGGTAGCCCTTACTATGAAAGGACTTGACAAGGAACAGACCTTGATCACATCTCTACGAAACAACTCATATCGCAACTGGTCATTGATAGGCGGTGTTGGGGCAAGCAGGTTTGGTATCACAGACTCTCGTGGTCTAGTTACTGCATTGCCCGGATGTGGGTCAATAGATATTTGGATTCTTGAAACGGATGACATTGTCTATCCTGCATTAATAGGCAAAGATGGGCCGCAGCTTCGTCTTGTATCATCAGAGGACCAACTTTACGAATGGAAGACTGATGTACAATCAGTCGAGTTTGAAAGGCTGCTCTTTCATGCCAAACAGGATGATCAAGAATTTCTCTACAACGAGATTCTGTTAAAGAATATCGCACTTGAAAATTCATCAATCACTTTCTTTGTTGTCTTGAGACCGATGTCTGTACTCGGTTTTGAACCGATTGAGAAGATTGAGTTTGATGTCAATACAAATAGAGTTCTCGTGAATGACTTTTTCGCACTTCAGGTTGATGTTGCGCCTTCTGCAATTTATCTTGTTGATGCCAATGACACATCTATTCCTGAAAAAATTCGGTCTGGAAACGTTCAGATCGACTCTAAGCACTCATCAAAGGAAGGCCTAGGAACTGCCATCCTGAGATTTGACATCACACTCACGCCTGCAGGTACTAAGACGATTTTGTGTGGTTCGCCTCTTGAGGTACTTTCCGAACCTAATGAAGACCTTAAACTATCAAACCACAACCGTGATGAATCAGTTGGCAATTGGTATGATTTTGTTCAGAAGAGAGGTGAAACCCAATTTCCTGATGAGAAACTCAATGATGTTCTCTCACAAGCAGCTGTATCACTTGCTCTACAGGTTCAGTCTGTTCTCTTTCCAGAGAAGGAAGAAGATGTATCACTTCATTGGCGTGACCGAATGCGAATTCTCTATGCATTGATCAAGTCCGGTGGCATTGATGTCGCTAGTCAGATCACGAATCAAGCAGCTCAGATATTCGGAGATTCAGATATTACGCTTGACACTTCAATATTCAGTCCCGTTCTTTGGGGGCTTTTACAACTTCAGGGCTATTCCATTCAGCGGGAGTCCATACAAGAGAACATAGAATTCCTATCACAACTCGCTGAGAACCTCGTAACTACGCTTGCGGTGGATCGACCAAGAAAGAAGAAGACTGATGACCCATCGGATGAAGTTGAGGACGCTCCTCTAGAACATTATAGTGTTCTAAACGGAAAAATGCTCTCAGAATTCAATGAGATGCTATGGGATTTAGCGATTCTCAAGGAAAGTGTGAGTTATTTTGCTCTGACAAAGGTGAGTCTAGTTTCCAAGATTAGTGAAACAATCCCACTAGTTGAACATCGAGTACAAGAGAAGTTTGAAGAAATACAGAGAGCAAGGTGGCCTAGACCCAATGACCCTCAGATGGTTGAGATTGATGCAGCGATTCTTGCCATCTTGACAAGCACCGTTCAGCTCAAGATTGACATTCTTGACAGAGACTTCCTCAGACAACTCTGTAAGAAAGCATCTAAAAGACGTCTTGTTAGAAATCTGTGGAAAGAGCCCTCTGAGTTGTTCTCAAGTCACCTAGCTCTGAGAATTGCGCACTTTCATGTATGGGACCGAAACCGTGATGCAGCAGAACCTCTTCTGCGACGTGCAATTGAATTCCTTTCTGAGGACTTCCTTCTCCCTGATTTTGTCAATCCTCGAACCTTTGGAGGAAGCGGAGGTGCTGGATCAAGTGCTAAAGCCGCCGCAGATCTCATTCTGCTTCTCAGTGACATGTTAGTCCTTGAAGATAAGGACAATCTTGTGTTCTTGGCTGGAATTCCGAGTGACTGGTATTCTGGAAGTAAACCTCTCAGCATCAAGGGTCTTCATACTCGGTTTGGAAAGACCCGAATCGATATTGCTCTTTCAGCAAATCAACATCAGATTGAAACCGGGATGGAAATCCTCCCTGATGAGATTGAGATTCACGTACCTGAAAGCGTACCCATTCGTATGATCAAAGCTTATGGTGGCAGCATTGTAGATAAAGCTGCAAAGGGTCGGTCGCCTCATGTCAAACTAGTTCCCCTGTCGAATGACGTCACACTAACGTACCATCGATAGAGGTGTTACCAGTAGGGCTAAGTAGTGGACCATCACCAAAAACTTGTGACGTCCAAGAGGCCCTATCTTCTACTTGTAATCATCATCACACTCTGGGGACTTAACTTCATCATCTCTCGATTTCTCTGTGGTCTCGACCCAGTTCGCGTTTCAGGTGTGCTGTTTGCCCTTTTCCGTTACACTCTGGGTGCCGTCACGTTAGTTGGAGTGATCGCATACCAACGAAGGGGTCCTCGTGCAATTCTCGAAGAGATCAGACCTCATCGCCCCCTCATTCTACTAAGTGCCCTCTTTTCTGCCATCTTTGTGATTGGTCTTCATACCAGCACTGAATTCATCACATCTGGAACCTCTTCGATAATTGTGAATCTAAATCCCATTGTTGTCTTCCTCTTTGGTGTTCTATTTCTTAAGGAGCGACTTAGCCTTACAAAGACAGTTGGATTTCTTTTGGGTCTGGTTGGTGGGCTCATCTTCCTCTGGACCTCAATCATAATAGTCCCGGGAATTGAACTCGGTATTCTATTGGCATTGGTCAGCACATTTGCATGGGGTGCATATACTATCACCCTCCACTATCTAGAGGGTGTAGATAGGTACGTGGTGATCACAGTGACAATGGTCACATCTTCACTCTTACTATTCTCCTTCCTGCTCATAATGTTGTTTCAGGGATTTGCTCCTGTTCTGATTCTTGATGTATTTTCAATTTCTGGGATTCTGTTTGTAGGAATATTGAGCTCTGGTGTGGCTTACGTTCTATACTTCACGGCAATCGAAACACTTGGTGCCACACGTGCATCATCATTCTTGTTCTTGATTCCCTTTGTCAGCGTGGTTGGAGATTTCTTCTTTGGAGAACCTCCTGAACTCGTGGTTCTTCTTGCTGGACTGATAGCAGTAATTGGTGTGGGACTTATCCGTCTCTCTGGTCTAGGAGAAGAACACAAGAAGTGACGTTTTCTTTATATCCTGTCAAGTTTTCTGAATCAGTATGACTACTCCCGATGAGCTACTCCAAGAAGCAGCCAGACTGCATTCAGCTTCTGATTTCAAGAAGGGAATGAAGACCGCTGAGAAAGCTCGAAAAAAGTTCCAGAAAGAAGGTCGAATGGATCGAGCGATTGAAGCACTCCGCGTTATGGGTGACTGCGTTGTAAATACACACGATCTCAAGAAGGCTGAGAAACTATACAACCAGCTCTGGAAAGAAGGATTTGGTATATCGAATAAGTGGTACCAGTCTGCTGCTCACTGGGGCCTCGGTCAGGTTGCTTTTAGAGGTATGAACTATCCTGCGGCAGTTATCCATTTTGAACAAGGAATCGATCTGGCTAGAGATGTAGCTGACAAGTGGTACATTGCTTGGAATGCACTGGGACTTGCCCTGGCACTTCGAGGACTTGGACGACTCTCAGAGGCAGTGCCTTTACTTCAAGAGGCAATTGTGTTGTTCAAGGAGATTGGTCAGTCTGCTGCCCAATCGTGGGCTGAAAAAGCTCTGCAGGAGATTGGCGGTGAGGTTCAAGTTGATGAAGGTACAGCTGGTGAGGTTCAGATATGGCTGTGCCCCATGTGCGGATCTAAGTTCAAAGAAGACCAAGTTGCAAGGCTGAAATCAAAGAAAACGACCACTTGCGAGTATTGCGGAACAACAGCTGGTTGAGCTCAGAAGTCGACTCGTTCTGGTTCACTTTCGTCATGCCATTTCCAGACGTCAACAACACAGCGAGTTTCCTTTGGGATGCCTTTCAGTTTGAAGCCAGCATAGATGTATGCACCATCAACATACCTTCCAATCTTGTCCTCTGGTAGCTTCTTTAGAAAATCAATTGCACCTGGTTCAAACTCTCTTCCAATGATAATTGCTCTTGCTGGGAAATATGGTTGTAGGATCATCTCGTCTTTCCGCATTGCTAGAACTCCGAAGTTGTCTAGTGAGTCAATGAAGTCAATGACATGGACACGGCCTACCTGAGAGTCTACTGCCTTCACAAAGGAATAGTTCTCTCCAAATTGACCCAAAGAGTCTCCACCATTATCTGTCTTCTTTCCGGCATCAACCAACATGTCTACTGATCCTTGTGAACCGTCCCGCTTCATCAGACTCGGTTTAATTGAAACTTTCCCGGGATATTGCCCTTGAATGAAGTCAGAAACTCTAGTGATGAACGGGTTCTGTATCTTTCTGAGGAATTGGTCTGCGACCTCAGCAAACTCGTTGTACTCATCTGATTTGGTTGGATTCTCTACAATCCCACTTTCTTCAAACTGTCTCCCAAGTTCATCTGCAAGAGAGTATGCCATCTGGTACTCCTTCTTCTTTGGAGCAATGAGTGCTGTGATTATCTTGTTTCTAGGAGCTAAGTAGATTACTTTCTCTTCGGTAGTGAATGATGATAGCCCACCAAACTTGAGTTCCTTAGAGAAATGTGCTATTGCTGAGATGAAGCTGGAGAACAGTGAAGGATCGGTCCTCGTCTTCATCCTAGAAAAAAGTGGTACACCCGCAGCAGCATCAAATATGACAATTCCTTCTATATCCAAAGGACTCAGCTCCAAAGAGGTTTCGAATAGGACATATTTAATAATATCTCGGTCTATCGAATTACTTCTCCTCTTCAGGATATAGTGTTTCAGGCCATTTTGCTAGCATATGGAAGAGTTTTTGGTCGTAGAAAGGTGCTTGCCTGTTCAAGCAAGGCACCACTGCGCATCTTGAGCATACAAATTCTACCAACACCCTCATCTCTGGGAATTTTGAGACCACGACATCAAACATCTTCTTTGACGGTACAAAGAACGTGTCCTTTTTCTCTCCGAATGTACTGATTGCTGTAGTAAAGACCTTGTCAAGGAAACCCGGAATTGTCCCCTCCTTGTCATGCAAGTTAGCTATCAGAATCATTATGGTAGCAACAGAACAGGATAGGGCATAGTGCTTGGCTTCCCATGCTTTCTCGTAACCATCTTCAATGACTCCTGTTTCCCACATCCGAAACATTTCAAGTCCCTTCTTCTTCTCATGCTCGAGTATTGGAGTGACAATCTTTCCACCCTCTTTGCCAGGTCCTGCTCTATATGGTACTCCTCGTGGAACATGTGAGGATCTTCCACAGAAGCAATACCATCCACCTTGTTTGCGATTCTTACCAATCAAACTCAACAGCACTTGGTTCTCGTCAAATGGCTTCTCGATTTCGTGAGCTGGTACCCAGATGGTGTGATCCTCGCATCTCATCTCTCCACAGAGCGCACATGGAAATACCTCTTGATTGGTCTTGGAGTATCCAAATCGTCTACATTCCTCACAGTTCGTCATTATTCATCATTCCGGGGCATTCCTATTTAACAACCCTGAGGTTAATGTCTTCCTACTGTCATCACGAAGCCTTATGAGCCAAATGTGATGAGTCAAATCAGGAGAAGTCACGATGTCCAACAAGGTCTACTCATCTGATTTTCTGGTAATAGGCAGTGGCCTATCTGGTCAGTTATTCTCATTGAAAGCATCCAAACATGGTTCTGTGAATATTGTAACCAAGGGACGCCTCACAGACTCTGCTACAATGAGAGCCCAAGGTGGAATTGCAGCTGTCGTTTCAGATGACGATTCAATTGAGCTTCACGCAGAAGACACAATCCGAGTGGGAGATGGTCTCTGTCATCATGATGTAGTTAAACAGATCATTGGAGCTGGACCTGCTATCATCAAAGAACTGGTAGACCTTGGAGTTCACTTTAGCAACGAAACGTCATCTGGTGAGTACGAACTTGGTCTAGAGGGTGGTCACAGCAAGCGCCGTGTGCTCCACGTGAAAGATCATACTGGCAAAGACATCGAACTTGCTTTGACGAAGCAACTTGAGTCTTCGAAGAACATCACAATTCATGAGAATCACATGGCTGTCAACCTGTTTGTGCGGAACAACAGAGTCTACGGAGCATATGTGCTGGATGAGAACACGAATGAAGTTGAGCGGTTTGTTGCTAAAGTTGTAATTCTAGCAACCGGCGGAGCTGGGCGTGTCTTTCTCTACACAAGCAATCCCGATGTTGCTACAGGTGATGGCATCGCTATGGCGTTTCGAGCCGGTGCTACCGTGATGAATCTTGAAATGGTACAATTTCATCCTACACTTCTGTATCATCACAAGATACGGTCATTTCTCATATCTGAAGCACTTCGTGGAGAAGGTGCACGGCTTCTGGGAGCTGATGGAAAACGATTCATGCCGAACTATCATGAAGACGCAGAACTTGCACCTCGTGATGTTGTTGCACGTGCTATAGATACTGAACTGAAGAAGACTGGTGCAGACCATGTCTGGCTGGATCTCTCTTTCAAGGATGCGACCTACATCAAGAACAGGTTTCCCCACATCTATGAAACCTGTTTGACTGCTGGAATAGATATCACCAAAGAACCGATACCAGTTGTCCCTGCAGCTCATTATGTAATGGGTGGAGTCAAGACTGACATATATGGTCGAACTGATGTAAAAGGATTGTATGCTATCGGTGAAACCACTTGCACAGGTTTCCATGGTGCAAACCGACTTGCATCCAATTCTCTTCTTGAGGCTGCAGTTTTAGCAAGTAACGCATCGAAAGCTACAACAGATGAGATCTCGAAAAAGATCGAAACGTTCGAAATCCCTCCTTGGGATCCAGGAGAAGCAACAGACCCTGATGAACTGGTTGTCATATCTCACTTATGGGAAGAGATTCGTAGGATTATGATAAACTATGTAGGGATTGCGAGATCAAACAAGCGCTTGATTCGTGCCAATAATAGAATTGGATTCATTGCTAGGGAAATCGCAACTTTCTATTGGGATTTCAAGATTACACCAGATCTAGTAGAATTACGGAACATTGCCACAGTTGCTGAACTGATTATCAGGATGGCCAGAATGCGTCGAGAGAGTAGAGGGGCTCACTACAACATTGACTATCCAGAGCAATCAGAGGAAGCTGTAGATACTGTGATGAAGAAGGGATATGCAGCTGTTGAATAACAGGAGGAATAGGCACTGAGCAAACGCCAACATGCTGGCTCTTTCTCTCTACCAATTATAGTTCTACTTATCATTCCCCTTCTCTTGATGTGGTCCACCGGAAACACAACCATAGGTTGGAGTACTGTAGGCTTATTCAATCTCCTAATCCTACTGGTTGGTGCGACCCTCCTCTTCACAGGCCTAGTATTGCTGACTGCATGCATCAGGATGTTCAACTCTATTGGAAAGGGAACTTTAGCTCCATGGGCACCAACTCAGAAACTCGTTGTGGTTGGTGTTTACAGGTACATGAGGAATCCAATGATTACAGGTGTGCTCTTTGCACTCCTTGGCGAGGTCATTATTCTCTCAAACTATGCAGTATTCCTCTGGCTCCTTTTCTTTTTCCTTGGGAACCATATCTACTTCATCAAGTCAGAGGAACCAGGTCTTCTGAAGCGGTTTGGAGAAGAGTACGTTGAATACTTCAAGAATGTACCTAGGTGGCTTCCCCGGAGAACTCCATGGAATCCCAGAACTCAGGCTGATTAGATTGGGTCGTGGTTTGGAGCATTACGCCATCGATTATTGTACTCGTTAGCTGGACCTCTTGGTGCCTTCTTATCACCCCATCTTCCCTCAAATGCGGAGAAATTAGTTTCATCTAGCAGCTTGAGGTATTCTTGTGTGTTCCAAACAGCGCCTCCGTCTGCTATTTTGTCACAGAAGAATCGAACATAGCATCTCGGCTTACTCTTTGGGGATGGATAGTTTGCGTGAGTTCCTAGAGCTGACCAGACATGTATTTGCGTTCCAGTTAAAATTGGATCCTCCCTGATGAAACCCTGTAGAGTTCTAGATATTCCCGCGAGTCTGGCTTCATAGTGATTGGAAAGAATCCATATCGCATCTTCAGTCTCTGATGAGCCATAGAGTCTCACCTCAACATTCTCCCAGTCGCCAACATGTTTCCCGATATTCAATGGTGCTCCTGGAAAGTCGTTATATCGATACCAAAACCAGTATCTGATTTGTGTCAAACCTGCCTCCTCCCAAAACTCATAGTAACATGGAGTGTTTGGGAGCAGCTCTTTGGGACTCCTGTCCTCGACAAATTCGTACCAGTCTTTTTGGAACGTAGCATAGGTTTCTTCGGCATCTGAAGGGAAACAACAGAATGAACCCTCTTCAGGGTGAAAGTGAAGGATGGGTGCGAATCTCCTTGCAAGGCCGTAGATGCTAGAAGATTCGCTCATTCATCACTCACTCCTCGATTTCTTCCAGGTTCAATAGAATAGTACGTATCTCATTTGGTCCAAATCTAAGTTTCACAATGTGATCATCTACAAGCTGTTGTTGGTATCGGTGACTTGCAGTTTCATCTGCTCTTGCCCCAATTGCCTCGGTGACGTTGAACCCAAGATCCACAGTACAATCAACTTCAGTTGGTGAACTATTCCACAATCTTAGAACGAGGTATCTACCGTCCTCTGACTGTTTGAAGGCTGACAGAAGGATTTCTTCCTGCTCTATGTTAACACAGCTTCTGTGATACTCTGGTGATTCATTATCTCTTGGTGGAACGAATCTCGTAGTCATAGGATTTAGGTACTCGTCCACCTGCTGATGGACTCCTGCTTTCATCCAGTCATCAACATGGGGAATTATGGAAAACTCAAACATCTGCTTGCCAAGACACTGCGCCCCAGGAGTCTCTAAGTAAGGTCCAGCCCCACCTTTCCTGGTTGTGAGATTGATCTTAGAGAGCCACCCTACTGACCGGACCAAGGTCACTGCAATGGTCCCACCTGATTCTTCTAACACCTCGAACTCAATGAGTCCCTTCGTCGCTATTGAGAGACCTCGTTTCTTGGATGACATACTGACAAAGCTTCTCATTGGATAGGTGAAGGCAATGGGTTGGAACCAGTCTTTTCCTTCAACTGGTCTGATGGGTCTCTCAATCACCTCAAAGGCTGAATCTGCTGAACATGTCTTTGCCTTAGTTTCAGTCGGGAACAAGATCCTCAATCTATGGTCCTCAGCAAGATTCTCAAACTCGATGTTGACATGAACTGTTGAACTACCTGCAAACAATGAAATCTCTGTTATGAACGGACACGAGACTGTTTCCTCCGACCTTCCAAGAGAGTATTTTCCAGCACTACGTGGAATGTCTAGTTCTCCATAGGCAATGATTGAACCGACAAGAGGTCCTGAATGTCCCTCATCAATATCCACTGAGATGTCGGAGAATCTAATGCTTTGATGATTTGCTGACGGACAATAGTCATAGGAGTCTCCGATATCCTCACTGTCTTCAAACTGAAGCAGGTTGTTATAGGTCTCTCCAGATCTCTTGTCTGTGATACTTATTGTGCCATTCTGATGCATTTCAACTCGGACTATATCATTCTCGAGACTGTTCTTTCCACACTTGACACCATCATCCATTGCATGCTCCTTTTCATCGTGAGATATTGTCAAGTCGTATCGTTGGAACCCTAGTCCTCCCACATCCTGAGCTTTGATTGCGAGAGTGACGAAATTTTCTCTATCTGCAACAAGCCGCGAGAGAGGATTTCTATCCGATTTTACTTCTACTATTTGCGTTGGAATAATCTGCCCTCCATCATCCTTCAGAGAATACTGTCCGCCCATCTCATCATCTGCATAGTGTTTACGCACCCACACTTCTACTATCTCATTCTCAGAGTTCACGCGAATTTTATACGCAGTAGGTGTGTGGTCAAGGTACCTTTGCATCTCTGGAAACATCATAGCTAACGACGAGAAATCAAACTCGTACTCTGTGAGGTTCCCTTGAGAAGTCTGTATATCCCTTGTAGCAGTTGGTTGGGGATCAAATCCATATTTCTTGACAAAGTCGAGATGGATTTCGTTCTTAGCTGCTTCCAATGGGTCTGAAGGCTTGAGATTTGGAACTGCCAGTTCAAACTCAGCGAGCCTGCTGTAATGTACACTTGATACAGGAAATTCTACATACGCAATTCCTGTCCTGCAGAATGGTGAAGGATTTGCTATGATTACTCCCGGTTTGTCTGATCCTGCAATGTTTGTTATCCCTGACAATGCCCTCTCTGACAAAGACTCTGCAATCTCATTCACCCATCTGAACCTGTGTACCATGTCATCATGGACTGCATCGATGCTACATCCACATATGTCATCATGAGGATGGTTTCTCAACAAATACTTCCATGCCATCTTCATTTGATGCAGAGGATACTTGATTCCATACAAAGATGCTACAGACGAAAGTGGTTCTATGCTCCGTTCAAGAAGTCTTTGTGTATATTCATTCATCTGTTTCAGATATATTCGAGCTGAATAGACACCACTCAAGAGGTTCTGGAATTTAGATCTTCTGAATTCACCACGGAATCGTTTCAGTTCATCTCTCTTCTCTCTGATTTTGTCAATGAATTGCGGTAAAGTGCCCATTGTGATTTTGCATTCATTCTTTGAGTTGAAAGACTCGATGACATCTGGGACATGAGCTTGTGGTTCATCATGGTCAGACCCGTTCATCAGAAGTATTGTCCCAACTCTTGACCAAGGCTGAAGTTTGTTTACAACTTCCTCCAGTACAGAAACCGCATCATCAACATCTGGAGGTAGTTTGGCTGAATTTCCATATGACAAAGGTAACCAGTGTGTGAGGACTTCGCTCCCTCCTCCAGCTTCCCAGATGAACTCAGCTCCTAGTTCATCAATCTCATCTCCGCCACCTCTTGCGAAGATCATGGAGTCACACCTGAATTGATTGAGTATCTGTGGTAATTGACTCACATGTCCAAAGGAATCTGGTGTGTATCCCACATTCATTATTGGTCCAAAATCTTCAGCCAGTGTCTTCCCCATCAACAGGTTTCTGATTAAAGCCTCTCCAGACACCAAGAAGATGTCAGGCAAGACATACCATGGTCCAATTAGGATTCTTCCTGCCTCGATGTGTCTCTTGAGTCGTTCATGTGCTCTGGGATTCAACTCAAGATAGTCTTCCAGAACTACAATCTGACCATCAAATGTGAAATGAGAGAATCTGGGATCTGTTTCAATGATGTTTAGAAGGTTATCAACAAGTTTCACTAACCGTAGTCTGAATTGCTGGAATGTTTGATACCATGCTCTATCCCAGTGTGTTTCGCTAATCAGTATAGCTTCCTTCGCCTGTTCGGTCAACAAAATTCCCCTGAATGTTGTGAATGTTTCAATAAATCATATCCACAATATGAATCGTTTGAATTATTTGGGGGTTAGACACTATACTATCCACTGGTTTACTCATCAAAGGGGGCATTGTGTCTTGATAGACCAATCACAAATCATCGAAATGGAGCAGATAGCCTCCAATGCCTGGGTTGCAGAAGAAAACGAACGACTTGGTGGATGGCTCCTTCGTGCAAATTCTGGGATTACACGTCGTGCAAATAGTGTTCTACCAATTGGTCCTCCACCCCCACCGCATGATGAAGCAATTGAGAAGGTCATTCAATTTTACAGAGAGCGGAACTTGATTCCTAGGTTTCAGATGACTGAAGCCAGCAAGCCTGTAGAGCTTGATAGAGACCTCTCAGAACGAGGGTTTTCTGTGGGCCTTCAAGTGGAAATACACACCGCTGCAATTAATCATCTCGTGCAAAAGGAACCTGAAATAGATGTGATGATTTCAAATGACATCTCAGATGGGTGGATGTCTGTATATAACGAGTCTTCTGGATACGAGGAGTCCTCTATGGAAATCCGCAAAGGTCTGATGAAACGAACTGCTCTTACAAAGGGATTCGCTCTGGCAAAGATTGACCGAGCCCTTGCAGGTGTTGGCTTCGGAGTGGTTGAAGGCAAGTGGCTTGGACTCTTCAACATAGCAGTCCATCCATCAATGCGTGGAAGAGGTGTGGCTTTGGCAGTGAACACAGCACTAGCCAAATGGGCTCATCAAAGAGGAGCAAGGTCTGCATATCTGCAAGTGGAGTCTGAGAATCTCCCTGCATTGAAACTCTATACAAAATTGGGCTTCCAACATCTCTACACTTATTGGTACCGCAAGCTGGATGAAGAATGAGGCACAGGTGGTGTTTTTGACCACCTGTGTATTTATGACGATTTACAGTTTACTGGCGAGACCCTCGTACTCTGACTTAATCTTCTTACCAATGTCAGAGCCGCCAAAATCACCTGGAGTAATGGTCAGGTCATTTCCATCAAGAACTGCTTCTATAACCATGACCCCCGGTGACTCGATTTTCAGACCAGATTTTCCACCGCGTTGGAATCTCTCGGTATAGACCAGTTCAGAATTTCGGGTTATCGATAGCATGAGGTATGCCATCTTCTTCTCTGCAAGTGATGCTGAAGGAGCAGGTGGAGGTGTAGACCTTGTATGTTCCTCTCTCACCGTTTCAGCCACAATCTCTGGCTTTGGTTTTGGCTTTGGTTTTGGAGCTCCTGCAATCGGTTCATCATATGTTGGCTTTGGTTTTGGAGCTTCTATGACCGGTTCTGGATCGGGCAATGTCTTCTTGGTTGGAGCTCCTGCAATAGGCTCCGTTGGCTTGGATTCTCCGCGAAATGCTAGAACCCCATCATCAAATGACCACTTTCCTTCCAATGCACCACGGAACTCAGCAATACTATTGGCAACATCCTGATCTGAATCATCTTTCTCTAACATCTCAACGAATCTAGACGCTGCAAGACCTATTGTTGTTATTCCCACTTGGTACCCGGACTTCTGAAGTCCTCGTGCAATTCTGAGTGTGTGCATCCTAGTGGGCATATTGACATTGCGACCTACCCATGCCCAACAAGCATCATTGTACTCGTCTAGAACAATAATTGCATTATCACTGTTGACCATGGTGGCGTCGAGTTTGATTGCGGTGATTTCTCCAGAATCATCTTTTAACATTAACATGAACGGTTTTCTTGAGAGGGTCTTCATGTAATTTATACCTCCGAAAATGTAATCCCAAATACCCCTCTTCGACCATTGCATAAAAGAAAATCTTAGATGTAAAGAACGCTCTAGTGGCCCAAACTTGTAGCAGTCATATCAATCTCACTGTCAATCACGAGTATTGATTCAGTATCTTCAATACCTTTTATCCTTCGAACCTTATCTGTGATAATCTCTACCAGTGTTTCCATGTCGCGACCCTTGACTTCTGCAATTATGTCGTACGCTCCAAAGACTTTGTGAGCCTCCTCTGTTACCGATAATGCTAGCATCTCTTTGAGTACATGGTCCTCTTGTCCAACAGTGGCTTTAATCAGGATGTAGGCTTTTACCATGTTTGTCACCGCAGAATGATTGCAACCCACTCATTGTAACTGATAACTCTTGCTCTATTTGGAAAGGGTTTCCGAAAAATTCGCAAATTATTCCAACAAGATTTGTATATATAGGAATATTATTGAATATCTCTTGTTAGTTTCGCAATGGGACTGCGAAATTACGGCGCAAGATGTTGCAGAATCATTCTGCATAGAGGTGACCTTAATGGGAAAAACAACTTTGAATACCGTTCCTTGCCCTGAATGTAAGGGATCGATAGACGGGATTGTGATTGAAGAAGAATCAATCACTAATGCCAAACGGGTTCCAGTTCTAGTTCCTGCAAAATGTAGTAATGGTCACAATGTGATCCTTTTCGTTGACAAGACATTTACTGTTCGCGACGCCGAAATGGCAGGCGCAGTGGTTGAAGGTGACGCTAAAGGATCAGTCGACAAAGCTCAGAAATGGATGGACAGTTTCTAGGGGATGCAAAGATAGTGATCCAAAGTGTGTATCTAGTGAACGAAGGCGGTGAAACAATCGCCTCAGTACCGATTGGAGACTTCCAGATAGACGAAGCTCTGTTTGGAGGCTTCTTATCTGCGATTCAGATGTACAGTAAGAAAATCTCAGGCAAGAATGTCAGTGAACTCTCTTTGGAGAATTATCGGATAATCATCTCCAAGACTGACCGAGTCTTCTTAGTCACCATTCATGACTTGAACGACAAGAATGCTGCCGCACTAAACTCCAAGATCAGTGAGTTGTGCAAAGGCACACTCGGTGAAATTGTAACCGATGAAACAATCAAGAAGATTCGGGAAGCTGCTGGTGAGGCAGAAGGTGCAATGAAACGCGCAAACGAATGGGCATCTAAGATGCTGTAGGGGTGTAGACAATGCAACTAGTCGTACAATATGCTTCGGAACTACTGACTGCATTTGGCCTTTTCTTGGGCGCCATATTGCTGTTTAGGTTTACTTGGAATCGAGTCAAGGATCTTCCACCCGAGGAGAAACACCTTGGCCGCCCTCTCTGGGTAGCTGTGGTTAGTGTCTTCTTCTTGGCGGTCGCCTCTGTAATCAACTTTGGCTATCAAGGCGGTGTTGTGGGTGACCTTGAGGTCTGGTGGTACATTACTGCTATTCTTGGCTCTGGGCTTTTGATGGTTTCAGCTACCATGATTTTGGGATCGAGGAGATTCCTCGCACTGCCAGTCATCCTGATTGCTGTTGTTGCTGTGTATGCTTACATTGAAACAATATACGGTGGTCTACTTGGAGGACTCACATCTGAGCAGGTGATCTATCTCATCGCTACTGTGATTTTCGCGATACCAACTCTCCTGTTCTCTTACTTGACCTATACTACTCGGAGAATCACAAGTTTCGCATTGGCAGTTCTATCGATAACATATCCACTGATTCTACTTGCTACTTCATTTACAGGACCCGAGGTAGTTGCTTCAATTCTGGCACTACGTCTCTATGGTCCAGCATTGTTGATTACAGCATTGGTGCTCCCAGAGTCAAAGATTGGAGCAGAACTGATTGCATATTCATTCACAATCAGCTCAATGTTCTATTTCATGTCGTATCTGCTTGTTTCCACGGTAGTTGGAGACATGGCATTAATGCTCTCTATTACAAACATTGCATTGGCATCAATCCTAGCCATTGGAACCGCTGCCTACACAATAACCAGATGGCGACAAAGCAGGAATCCTGCTACACTCACCATTGGAGTATACTTCTTCGTAGGTGGTTTTTCATTCTTGACCGTGGCATTGAATCATGTAGAATTCATCGGTGGTCTTAATGCGGAGTACTTTGCATTACTACTTGGAATTCTCGCACCAATGCTACTCAACCTAAGTTCCATCATAGCACTAGACTGGAATCGGGCTGCCTTACTTCCACTACTTATCTTTGCAGCTCCCTTCTTTTCAATGATGACGGGATGGACTGCAACGCCTATGCTTCATCCAGATGATCTTCCATATCGTACAATGGTGATGGCTATCAGTGGTATCCTACAATCTGTGATACCATTAGGCCTCTATGGATTGCTATGGCGAAGAATGAGTAAAGCTGGAGTTCCGGGTCGAAGTCGAGCACTGTTTCTGATGTTGGGAATCTTGTTCCTCATCATCGGAACTGGTGGTGGAGGCGCAGTAAGCATAATTGGATCACTATCCATCCTGACGGCCTTCGTGATTTGGTGGCTTGGTATCACCGGACGTGCTGACACACTTCTCAAAACTACAGCCTAGAGGTGGTACAAGTTGGCAGGGAGATTACCAATCTACAAGACTGTACTCGTGGGCGAGGGTGGTGTTGGCAAGACCAGTATCACCATCCGCTACACAGAGAACCGGTTCGATGACGAGATGAAGATGACCATAGGTGTCAACTTCGCATCAAAGAAGATGACCATCGGTGAGGACAATGTCACACTGATGCTCTGGGACCTTGGCGGCCAGCCCCGGTTCCGAGAGGTCATCTCTGACTATTTCAAGGGAGCTAGGATTGCGATTGCAGTTTACGATGCAACAAGGTCCTTCTCTCTCCAGAGACTCTCAGAGTGGCTGGGTCGAGTCAAGGAGAACGCCCCTGACTGCCAGATCATCTTTGTTGGAAACAAGATCGATGAGCGTGACAATGGTAGTGGAGTGCAGATGGAAGAAGCAGCTGAGATGGCTCGCCAATATGGAGCGGAGGTCATGGAGGTCTCTGCAAAGACTGGTCATGGCGTCAATGAGATGTTCGAGGCTGCTGCTAAGATTGCACTTGAGAGACATGCTGAACTAGTTGGAAACTGAATAAATATCCCCTCCATTTCCGGGTAGCCCTGCGGGGCTACCCACCCTCTATTCTTCTATCGATTTCTCAGTCTTCTCTCCGAAGATAAAATTTCGAAAATCCCTTTCTAGTGATGAGTGGGAGGATGATAATGGCCACTAGTATTATTCCGACAACAACAATAGATGTATAGTAGATGAGACCAACTGAAGTAGGTTTGGTTGAGATGCCTAATGCCGCCCACACAACCACAAGCCCATAGGCTGCATCCCGTCGGATTGTCAACATAAGCAATGCAAGTACGAGAGCCACTATGATCACAAGTGCTGTCCAGAGCTCTTGAGTTGCCATTGGAATTCCTGGGACAACCACATTCAGAACAGATGCAACATTCGCAATAAATGCCAAAGATACCCATCCTGCATACACACTAATTGGCAAATGGACAGCGATCTTCTTCTTCAGTGGAATATTCACAGTTCCAATCTGTAGCTTGATGTATGTGTAAAGCATGAGAATCAGGAACAGACCGATGAGAATCGGGGTGAATACATAGATGCCTGGTTGACCAAACGAGTAATGGAATAGGATGAGCCATGATGTGTTAATCAACCCACCAATTACAAAGAACAATGCTGTTGTCTTTAGATATGACTCTTCTCTCTGACTGGGTAGTGCTTGGTAGATCATGAACACAATGAGTAATGTGTAAATAACACTCCAAATTGAGAAGACATATCCCGGTGGTGTGAAGAGACTGGGATATGCATCAGACACATCTTTTGAGGTCACACCATTCACTGGGATGATTTCCACAATAGCATTGACAACTATAGTTACTAGAATTGCTAAGATGTTAGCTGCTTGGTAAATAACTGACTTATCGCTCAAAACATCTCCTCAAGTTACTACTGGTAAAATCCTATATAACATTAACTATAGTTACCCCAAATACTGAAACTCGCTGATAGCCTCTCTACTATGAGTTAGAATAGAACAGAAAGAGCTGAAGTGGGCAGCATATGCTGCCCAACTGCCTTTGGCAAAAAGAAATACTTTGTTGAGCAGGTCACTGCATGGCAAACCGAGGACACTTGTCCTTGTTTATACCAGGGGTTTCACAGGGCTTTTGCATACCCGTGTAAAACTTGAATCCGTCAACACCGCATTTTCCTTCGGCCGCATCATATTCTGGACAGGTCATTGCACATTCTTCCAATTTTTTGGTCTTTAGTCCTTGGCCCACGGTCCCCGGACTGTTACTCGCAGCTCACGATTGCCGCATATTAAGCTATTTCGGTCTGATTGTCTTCTAGTAGACCTCTTCTCGTATCATAGATACCCTCTGTCCTCTAGAACCTCTCGAAGAAGAGATGGGTAGTCCGTGAAGATGCCATTCACTTCCATATCAAGAAGACGTTCCATTTGTACTCGGTCGTTGATTGTCCAGACATGAACTGCTATGTCTCTTTTATGTGCGGCTGCAACGAATTGCGGGGTGACGACCTGAAGCGACCCGTAATACTCTGGAACCTGGAATGCCTTGTATTTCACAGAA
>Ga0209536_100006056_pt1 | contig 18594 bp, 17 predicted proteins | sample DeeMarSeWOR28_12_FD_187461 | JGI IMG/M metagenome (GOLD analysis project Ga0209536, IMG submission 187461) | Marine sediment microbial communities from White Oak River estuary, North Carolina - WOR-2-8_12 (SPAdes) (version 2) | ecosystem: Environmental > Aquatic > Marine > Intertidal zone >... | reverse complement strand
GATGAATAGAGTTGGGGCTTGATTTGCGATTATACCTAGCGTGCCTGACTTCTTAGACTGCGCAATCCACACTACGGTCGAAATGTGGACTTCGGCTATGAACCCGTAACAAACGCCTATATTTCTATTAATATTAATTGTTTATGTACGATTTAAATAATCGCTATATTTCTGCCTGTCAAGTAAAATTATTGTTCATAGTAGTCCTTTTGATCACCTCCTCGATGGCTTTAAAGTAATCTCGTTGCACTTTCAAGTTGCTTACCCGGCAATAACGTTGCGTTGTTTTGATGCGGCTGTGGCCCAAAAGATCCTGTATTGAGACCAGATCCGCATCGGCATTGAGCAGCTGGGTTGCCATGGTATGGCGCAACTGATGGCAGGATACCGGCAGCCCGGTTTTCTTCGCATAATACTCCATGCGTTTTTGGATCCCCCGCACCGATAGCGGTTTGCCCTTGTGGGTGCCTTTTTCCACCAAAAAGACTTTTCTCACCCTTAACGATAATCTGTGTTTGACATAATCAACTAAGGCCTTGTAGGTGTCATGGCTGATATAAACCACTCGGTCCTTTTGTCCTTTGCCGTTGAACACGTAAAGTTTGCTGCGCCGCCAGTCGATGGCAGCCAGGCGCAGGTTGGCGACTTCTTCCACTCGCAGCCCGCAGCGCAGCATTAGCATGAACATGGCGCGGTCACGATTGCTTTTAATTACATTAAAAAGCCTGATAACCTCTTCGTCTTTCAGATGCTTGGGCAGTGGCTGGGAGATGCGCAGCTTGCAGCCTGTTTTGACCGGGTTGCTGATTGCTATTTGTTTTTCATCGCGCATATAACTGTAGAAGCGGCGGATACTTTTCAAATGACAGTTGATCGTTTCCGGCCGCAGTCTCCTGTCTAACAGATAATCGATATAAGCGATGATTTTGTCATAGTTGACGTGTTCAATGGGCACATCCACCCACAATACAAACTGCCTGAGCTTATTGAGATAAGTCTTCAGGGTGTGCTGTGAGTAGTTGCGGCGCTTCAAATAGCGGCGGTAATTGATGATCACGTTGGTCAGGTTCATGGATCGACTCTCCTTCAATGATGGCCATAGCTTTAAAGTATTCTTGCTCACGGGTTTTATCCGACAGCCGCGCATAGCGCAGTGTCATCTCTATGCTGGAATGTCCCAGCAGTTGCTGCACACATTCGATACGCATGCCGGCATTAAGCAACTCGGTGGCAAAGGTATGGCGCAGGCAATGCAACTTGTAGTCTTTGTGTTGAAGCCCGGCTTGCTTTAGATATTTTTTAAACATCACCCGGGCATTGTTGTAGCTCATGCGGTGACGGCCCTGGGCGTAGAACAAATATTCTTTTTGACAGTCGCGTTTATCTAACCAGGCCTGCAACGCCTGGCAGGCGTCATCGCTGATGCACACCGCTCGGCCTTTACGGTTTTTCTCGCCCTCATAGACCATGATTTTCTTATCGGCTAAGTACACATCAAGCAGTTTGGTGTTGAGCAGCTCGCCGATACGCATCCCTGTCCTCAGCAACAACAGGATCATCGCCCGGTTGCGCACATCATCAAGCACGGCCAGCAAGCATTTGACATCCTCCGCATCCATGGCTCTCGGCAATGCATCAGGAACTTTAAGTTTGATCTTGCGTGTCAGAAGCTGGGCATCGGCCAGATCTCGATCGATCAAATACCGCAAAAACGCATACAGCGATCCCAGCCGATTGCTCACCGAGACGATCTTCAAGCCCCGATCCTGTTCATGCTCTACAAAGGCTTCCAGATCCGCTCTGCCAATCTGGTGAAGTTCACTTTTGCCGCAACTTTTTAAGTAGGATAAAAATAAGGTGATGGTGGTAAAGTCATTTTTAAGGGTATTGGCTTTGCAGTTTTGGCGGTACTTGTGGCGCAGATACTCTTTGGCGTGGTCAAGCCCGACGATGTCCTTTAGCGACAGTTTAGTTAGCAGCTTATCCAGCGTTTGGCGTTTGATCTCTACTTGCTGGTCTTGACGCTGCTGGGCCTGGCTTTGTTGAACAAAATCAGGAAGGGTAAAATTTTCTTCGGACCACGGGTCCTGATATCGAAAATCAGAAAGGATCATTTTCTGCCTCCTTTTCTGTTTTAATAGAAATATCAGGCAGATAATGACCCTTTGTACATCTATGAGTCAATCATCTTTTGTTACGGGTACCGGCTATGAATCCAAAATTCCGTGCAAAGCTTTTGGGTTGTTTAATGTACTTAGGAGTATATAATGACTAAGGCTTGAGAAAAAAGCTTTCCAATTTTACAATTTGAAATCCTCATTTTTGGTGATAGATATCTCTATCAGCTTCCTCCAATTGTGGCGCGAATAACCTTAAATCCCTCCTTTTCCATGGCCGAAGCCACTTTGTCCTGAAGCTCTTTGCCCGGCGTCAGGGCACTCATGTAACCCCCTCGGCCTCCACCGGTCACCTTGGCACCCAGCGCACCGAGCTCTATGGCCTTATTGCACAGGTAAATCAGGGTTTCATGGGAAAGATCCATCTCGATCAGGATTTCGTGGTTGGCGCTCATGATCTGGCCTACCTTGGCCAGGTCATAGTCTTCCAATGCCTTTTTCATTTCCAATGCCTGGTCACGAACCATCTGCAGCCGCTTTTTAAATAATTCCGGCTCTTTTTCCTGTTGGGCCTCAACATGCCCATCTAATTTTGAGGTATCGGCCGTCACGCCGCTGTTGCCCAAGACTACCTCAACGGGCTTTTTTAGATTGATGTGCTCCCAGTTCGTTTTTTTGTTTTTGATATGATACAGGATTAAACCGCCGAACGTTGAAGCGGTGTTGTCAACACCGCTGGGGATGCCGTGGTAGGCAAATTCACCCTCCCAGCCGACATGATTTATGTCCTCGATAGAATAGTTCAGATTGAATTCATCGTTGAGCGCGCGGGCCAGCGACACACAACTGGCGGCACTGGCACCGACGCCGCTGCCGGCCAACAGCGATCCACCGTAGGTGATTTTAAGGGGATTTTTTTGAACATCTACGCTCATGACCTCCAGAATTCGATTGATGGAATCCACCTGCTGCTCTTTTTTCTTGTCTTTATATCCCGGAACTTCCGTGCGGTTGTCTTCCAATGTCCACCCCTGTCCTGAGTCTAATCGCTCAACCACGCACTCGGTTTCAAAGGGAATGGATGAGACGATCGCCGGAACTTCGCGCAACACAAATGCATCTCCAATCAGAATCGTTTTCCCAAAAGCAGTGCCTTTACCCATGGTAGCCTCCTTGTCATATGATAATTCTATTGAAAAGCGGTTTCAGAGCCGTAGATTATGTTCGATAGCCCCGCTTGATAGCGGGACTTCGCATCTGATCCCTTTCATTTTAGGTGCTCAGCAAGGCGCTATGATCAATTGCTAAATTCAATTCGGCTTGTTGAACACCTTTAAACTACCTAAAATTAGACGTGAAATCCCGCCAATATTGGCGGGGTAACGCAGCTATCGGGCATAATATGGGGCTATGAAACCGCTTTTAGGATTGATTCCATTTCCTGGATTAGAGCCTCCTCCTTACCAATGGCCACGGTGGTGGCGGCTGTCAGGCTGTGGCAGGCGTCTGAAAATCCGCCGAGCTTGTTGGTGGCTTCGGGTAATAAAATATTGAGTCCCATCTTTTTATCGGCCCGGATCTCTGCCTCTATCTGTTTAGAAACCCGCATCGAAATTTTCACTTCGTTGAATTCGATGGGGCCGAAACCCGGGATTTCGTTAGGGATGATTTGAAACCCGGCCAGGTAGCGATGCGGATCGACGTCTTTGGTATTTTTAATGGCATCACAGAATACGCCGATCATTTTAACGCCCATGGGAGAGAAACGGTTTTTGACATGAAACCACTGGATATGGGTTGTTTTTGTTAATCCATCAGATTGAATCTTTGAAATTTCCTTTTCAAAGGCTTTATTTTGAACTGCCTGGAGCTTATCCAGCATGCGGTCGGATTCAGGCGAAGCGCCTTCCAAACAGACCTTGATTCCCATGTCCGGCCCATTTTGATAATAGCCGGCAGCCCCCAGGGTGTCCAGATAAGCGCCGAGTTCATCACAGGCAACCGGCCCATTAGAGGTATGTAAATAGTAACGTTCACCCATATCCTGTTCGCGAATTTCCAGCTTGCCCTGTGCAACCGCTTCGCTGGCCGCTTCCCGATTTTCGCCGGCCAGACAGCCATCCACAAAAAACTCATCGCCCACCGCTCCGACGGTGGCGATGGGGGCCAGATCGCTATTGGATGGATCCAGCGTTTTTGCAAACAGATAACAGGTGGTGGAGCCGGAGATGTCGCGATCGCCCTTAAGACCGAACAGATCCGGATCCAGGTTGTGCACCCTGGGGTCGGTGGCGGCTTCAGCCACGTGGTGGTCCAAAATCAATGTGAGGTTCCGACTGCGGTTTAAGTCGGAAAGCATGGGGGCGATGCGGCCTGCAAAATCTGCAAATACAATCAAAGCGCCGGATTGTTCATAGACCTTGTGCAATAATTTTGGATAGGGTTTTTCCAGACAGGAACGCTGCACTTTAAAGCCTGCGCGTGTAAATGCCTTTGTTAGAATAGCACCCGAGGTCAGGCCGTCGGAATCATTATGATGAAATACCTGGACCTGTTTTTGCGGCCACTGCCTGACTTCCCGGGCAGCCTTTTCCATGGCGGCGAGTAATTTTTCTTTCATTTCATTATTCCTCTCTTAGCAGAATTTTAATCATAATATACTTTGTATGGATTGGGAAACAAAAAGGTGGAAAATTTGTCTTATCGTTGTATAGTAAAAGTTCGGTTCGATGAGGGTTGCTTTATGGGATGTTGACAAGCTCAGTGCGACGTCTGTAAAGCAACGTTTACCAAATTTATCTTAAAAATACCTTCGGGGTGGACTGATGAAACCAATCGGAAAAATGCCCAAAGCGATAAAAAAACGCATTCGATACGTTCTGGCGGATATCGATGACACCCTGACGCTCAATGGTCGGCTGCCGGCTGCCGTGTTTGCCGCCATGGAGCGGGTCCAAGCAGCCGCCATTCGCATGGTCCCCATTACGGGTCGGCCGGCGGGCTGGTGTGACCACATCGCCCGCATGTGGCCGGTGGACGCTATCGTCGGGGAAAACGGCGCCTTTTATTTTTATTATGATGACCGCCAGCGCAAAATGCACCGGCGTTACTTTATAGCGGAAGAACAGCGCAGCACCGATCGCAACAGACTGGCAAGCCTCAAACAGGAGATCCTTAAAAAAGTACCCGGCTGCCGGGTTTCTGCTGATCAATCCTATCGGGAGGCTGATCTGGCAATTGATTATTGTGAAGATGTGACACCGCTATCCATGGCGGAGGTTAATCGAATTGTGGCCCTTTTTGAAGCTGCCGGCGCCCAGGCCAAAATCAGCTCGATTCATGTCAATGGCTGGTTCGGCGTTTATGACAAACTGACCATGACCCGCATGCTCTTTGCCGAAGTGTTTAAAGACGATCTGGAAGCTGTTAAAGAAGATGTGATCTTTGTCGGGGATTCCCCCAATGATGTGCCCATGTTTCAATTTTTCCCGCAGTCGGTGGGTGTCGCCAATATTACTAAATTCAAAGAAAAAATTCAGCATAACCCGGCCTATGTGACCCGGCAGGAAGGTGGTTTCGGGTTTGCCGAAATGGTGGACGTGATACTGGCAAAATGAATATGTTATCCAAAAATGATTGTTTGCAATTGATGTGCGATATGCTGATGCCCGAACACATCGTGGTCCACTCCATCCAGGTTTGTCGGGTGGCGACGTGTCTGACCGACCACCTTACATCAAAGGGGAACCATCTAAACGGGCAGCTTGTACAGGCCGCAGCCTTGCTGCATGATATTACCAAAAGCCGCAGTTTTGAAACTGCTGAGAACCATGCCCTCACCGGCGGACAGCAATTAACCGATCTGGGTTATGCGGCGATCGGTAATCTCGTGCGGCAACATGTCCGGCTGGATGAATATTCAGATCCCAATGATATTTCAGAAGCCGTGATCGTCAATTATGCCGACAAGCGGGTGCTGCATGACCGCATAGTGTCATTGGATGAGCGTATGCGCTATATCCAGCAAAGATACGGCACTCAACCGCAGCACAAGCAGCGCATTCAATTGCTGTGGGATAAAACGCAGATTCTCGAAAAGCAGATGTTTAAACAGTTGCCTTTTTCACCTGAAGATCTTTCTCGTCACCTTGCCGAGATGGATATCTCCCGCGAAATTGCAAATTACCGCAAGATGTGTCCGCAACTTTTCGGCAGCAACAGGTAATGCCATGAGTGGTACAGCCCTGGCACTGGTTCTGACCGCCGCCTTAATGCACGCCTTCTGGAACTATCTGGCCAAAAAAAGCCGCCATAAAATTGCCTTTATCTGGTGGTTTATCCTTTTTGCGGTCATTTTTTACTTCCCCATGTTCTGGTATTTTTTGGCGGATGCTCAAATTTCCGCAAAGGGATGGGCTTGCATGGTTGCGACCGGCATCCTGCACACGTTTTATTTTTTCTTTGTTGGCAGTTCTTATGAGCAGGGCGATTTATCCGTTGTTTATCCGCTGGCTAGAGGATTCGGGCCTTTCTGGGTGCCGATTCTGGCAGTGGTTTTTTTGCGCGAACAGCTAAGCCTTACCGGAATCGCCGGTATTGGCCTGGTTGTCGCCGGCATCTATGTCATTCATCTAAAGTCTTTTTCTGTTAAGGCCGTTTTTGAACCCTTTAGAGCCATTCGCCAGCCAGGTTCAACCTGGGCCCTGTTGACCGGTTGCACGATTGCAGCCTATTCGCTGGTGGACAAGGTGGGGATCCAATCTGTCCAACCGCCGGTGTATATCTATTTTATCTTTTTTATTCCCCTGCTATTGTTGACGCCTTACGTATTCGTAAATGAACGAGCCGTATTAAAAAAAGAATGGCAAATAAATAAAAAACCGATTATGGCTGTCGGTTTTCTGGTCGTCTTCACATATCTTTTAGTGCTTTTTGCCATGCAAACCAGCAATGTCAGCTATGTGGTGGCGGCCCGGGAGTTGAGCATTGTATTTTCAGCCTTTTTCGGAATTATCTGGCTTGGCGAAGACCACTGGCGGCCCAGAATCATCGGCGCTTTTTTAATTGCTTTCGGCGTCGGTTTCATCGGGCTAAGTCGCTAAGCATCGGACGGACGCCATTTCATGATCATCCCTGATAGGAATCCATAGATTTTTTTTAATCGGCGAAGTGCTTCCAAACTTTTGCGATCGTCATATTTTAGCTTAAACACGACAGTTGAATTGATTTTGCAAAATGAATACTTAATAATGGTGATCATTATTTCGGACCGATCCGATTCGATCGCCAAAGGAATTATGGATAAAATTAAACGTGGTGTCACCTTTTTATATGGTCGTGGTGCATTTAGCGGAAAGCGCAAAAAAGTTCTATTGACAATCGTCAACAATTACCAGATCAAACGCCTTGAAGAAGTTGTCTTCAGTATTGATTTGGATGCCTTTTTCATTACAGACAGCACATTCAATGTGATCGGCAAGGGCTTTTCTCGTCGTAAAATGTATTAGTTGTTAAAGAGAATCTTACCGATGCTTTTAACGAGCCTCTGGTCTTGACATTGACCCTATTCGCCTTACTTCCCGATTTATTGTTTTGACTTATTTTTGAAATTCTATAAAATTAAAGTGGTTATTACCTGAATTTTGCACGCACCGGAGGCTTTCATATGCAAGGCATTTAAGGGCGAGGCTATCCCGCTAAAAGCGGGATGGCTCGGCCTTAATAACGCAGCAGATGGAAGCCTCCGGCTCGCCTGCTGGGTGAAAATTAATGAGATAAAATGATTTTCATTTTTTATACCTTGTTGGTATTTTGAATAAGTTCTATAATTTGTTTAGCTGGCTGTAATTTAACACAATCTCAACTTCTCATTAATTTTCATGCAAGATTCAGGTATTAATTTTTAGGTTGTTGGTGGTTATCAATAACTCAGGCCAGGCGGAGGTCATCCCATTATCGAGCCCATATTGCTATTTATACTCGGAGCCGGTGCATATGTTGGTTGGAATATCGGCGCCAATGATACGGCCAATTGCGTGGGCACATCGGTAGGATGCGGACTCATTTCGTTCAGAAATGCTGTCATTCTGGTGTCTATTTTTGCGCTTTTGGGAGCCCTTTTACAGGGGCAGAATGTCATGCACACCATCGGTAAAGGTATTGTGAGAGTTGATTTGAGTTATCCGGCTGTGGTTATCGCTCTGATCTGTTCCGGTTTTTTTGTCACCCTGGCCACTTTTTTTAAATTACCCACATCCACCTCTCAGGCGATCGTCGGAGGCGTCTTGGGCATCGGTCTTGCGCTCAGGGCAGAAGTCAACTATCAAAAGCTGATTGCCATCGCCGAAAGCTGGATTATTTGTCCCATCATGGTTATGGTGCTTGCTTTTGTCCTGATGAAGGCGATGAATTCCATTCTAAAAAAATTTGAATCTCGATCATTGTTGATGCAGCATACCATGGGGCGTCTGGCCATCCTGTCCGCCTGCTATGTGGCCTATTCCATGGGGGCCAATAATGCGGGCAATGCAGTCGGCCCGATCGCGAATCTGGGCATTTTTCATCCAAAGCTTTTACTTTTTATCGGTGGCTTGAGCATTGCAGTTGGCGCGGCAACATATGGTAAAAAAGTTGCACATACCGTCGGAATCGGTATAACGCCACTGGATATTCCGGCCGCCTTTATCGCTCAGATCTCAGCGGCCTTCGGGATGCACCTTTTTTCTATGCTCGGGATTCCGGTATCGACTTCATCGGCTATCGTGGGAGCGGTTGTCGGTGTTGGTCTGGTAAAAGGTGTCAAATCCATAAGCACGAAAATGGTATTCACTATATTAGTGGGCTGGCTGCTAACTCCAACTTTGGCGGCGGCGGCAGCATATCTATTTTTTAAACTGATCAGCGCCCTATGGGGCTGAGATCAGACGCTAACAAATATCTAACAAAACTATGTATAAATAGAGGGAGCACTGTACATTTAATTCAGCGCGGATTATAGGTAAATTCTGCGCACACGTGTCAAAGGAGAATCATGAGACTTTTTAAAAAGGAAAAAGAAGTTATCGAATTTATTATTAAACATGTGGACTTGATCGAGCAGTCAATAAATAGCGCTTTGAAAACAATTGAGTTTTACCTTGATGGCAAAATCAGTGACGCCAAAGTCTCTGCCCGTGAAACCCGAGCCCAGGAATCGGAAGCGGACCTCATTCGCCATGAGATTCGCGATAAATTGTATTCCGGTGCGTATTTACCCCTATTAAGAGGCGACATTTACAAACTTGTGGAAAGCATCGATAAGGTGGGCAATGCTGCTGAAGCCTGCAGTGATTTTTTCCTCAACCAGCGCCCCATGATTCCCGATAAGTTGAAACCGCCCTTCCTCGAGGCCAGTAAAGAATCACTGGGTGTCATCAAGTTCTTGAAGCTTGCGGTGATGTGTTACTTAAAAGGCGATTGCAAGATTGAAACGATTCGGGATCACACCAAAGAAATCGGCCTGCAGGAATCGCGGGTGGATAAACTTGAATGGGATCTGACCAAAGAAATTTTCAACTCCGAATTGGATTTTGCGCACCAGAGCCATTTGAAGCTGTGCCTGGATTCCATCGTTGAAGTTTCCGATCGCGCGGAAGATGCCGGTGACCAGCTTGAGTTGGCCACGTTAAAGTCAATGGTCTAGCTCAATTGTTATTGGTTATTCGTTATTTGTTATTCGGCATGCATTGTTGAAGATATCGGCGCACACAGGACTGAAGAACTGATATTTTGGCAATTCCCATAATATTCTGCGATCAAATTACTTCTAATTCAACGAATTTCGCTATTTCCTTTTCTGAATACCCCAGCTCCTTTAAAATCGCGGCTGTACTCTCGCCAAAGTCTACGGCGGCACTGCGCACCGAGCCGGGGGTGTCGCTTAACTTGACGGGCACCCCGATGACCGTTTGTTTTTCACCGCTTGCTCCAGGCACTTCCAAAATCATCCCGCGTTCCCGAAACAGCGGATCTTTGATCACTTCTGATAGGGTTTGAATCCGGCCCCAGCATATTTCCAGATCCGCCAGCTCGTCTTCCCATTGTGCCAGGGTTTTCTGCTTAAATGTGGAGCGCATAAAATCGATAACTTCCTGGCGGCGGCTGTCATCGTATTGTAGCGCAGCATATTCAGGGACACCCAGATGATCACACAGTTTTTGCCAGAAGCGATTCTCCACGGCCCCGATGGATAGATAGCGACCATCGCCGGTTTCATAGGTATTGTAACAGGCATAGTGGTGAGAAAAAATGGCATCAGCCCGGCGGGGCTCCTGACCGTTGAGCTGGTGAAAATGCAAAACCGCCGGTAAAAATCCCACCATACCATCTGTCATGGAGATATCGATATATTGGCCCTTGCCGCTTTTTTCCCGAGCAAAAAGCGCCAGCAGAATGCCGATGGCTGCATTCATGGCCCCGCCCCCAATGTCGGCGATCTGAATGCCCGGAATCGATGGTGGGCGATCCGGTTCTCCGATTAGATTCAGTGTTCCGGATTTGCTTAGATAGTTGACATCATGCCCGACACGATCAACAAAACCACCGGTTTGTCCATAACCGCTAATCGAACAGTAAACAATTTTGGGATTTGCCTTGCGGACACTTTCATAGTCGACTCCCAGACGTTTGACGACACCCGGTCTAAAGCCCTCCAGCATAACGTCGGCTTTCTCAATCAACTTATAAAAAATTTGTCGGCCTTCCTGGCTTTTGAGGTTAAGCGTCATGTGTTCCTTATTGCGATTGACCGTATTGAAAAAAAGACCATCATCTATGAACTGGCGGCTCTCAATCGCAATCACCCGGGCGCCATGATCCGCCAGTATCATGGAGCAATAGGGACCGGGCAAAAGACGGGACAGGTCAATCACGGTTATTCCATCTAAAGCACCTGGGTTCTGTTTTGGCATGGGATCCTATTCCTTATAATTTTGTGTTATTCGTTATTGGTTATCGGGGAAAAATAGATATCGTCGATCTCAGGTCGTGACACAGTCTTTTCTATTAACCAATAACCAATAACGATTAACGTTAAATAAATTCAGCACATTTGACGCTGAATTTATTTACCTTTAAACACCGGTTTTCTTTTCTCCATAAAGGCGGCCACGGCTTCCATCAGATCCTCGGACGGCAGCGCGGCTGCATTTTTTTGGGCCACATATTGCAAACCGGCCTCGATGCCATTGTCACGACTGTAATTAATGACATCCTTGGTGCCCTGAACGGTCAGCGGGGGGCAGGCGGTAATTTGCGCAGCCAGCTGTTTAGCTTCTTCGTATAGAGTCGGACGGTCATCGCAAATGCGTGTCACCAGCCCCATTTGAAGGGCATCCCTGGCTGTGAAATCCCGTCCGGTCAATGCCAGTTCCCGAAACCAGCCATGGCCGATGATAAACGGCAACCGTTGCAGGGTTCCCACGTCTGCAATAATGCCCATACGCGTTTCGCGGATACTGAAAATTGCATCGGTCGACGCCAAACGGATATCACAGGCGCAAATCATATCAACAGCGCCACCGATGCAATGGCTGTGAATGGCGGCGATGACCGGCTTTCGGCAGCGCTCAATTTTAGTGAATGCACGCTGCAGGGCTGCTATATCTATACGCATGCGCTCACGTCCATCCGCCGATCCCTGACCGAGCAACTTGGCAGCCTCTTCAAGATCGGTGCCCGCGGAAAAGCTTTTGCCTTCGCCCTTTATAATCACGACCCAGACGTTCGGGTCGCAATCAAAACCGTCAAAGAGATTGCTGATTTCTTCAAAAAAGGCCAGCCCCATGGTATTGCGCTTTTCGGGACGATTTAAGGTCAGCCAGGCAACGTGGCCGTCGATTTCAACCTTTAAATTGGACATTTCCTTCATGGCAATTACTTCCTTACAATGCGGTATCGGATTATTAGGAATATGAGGTTTCCTCACGCAAATCCGCCCGCCTCGCCCGCTTGGCTGGAGGGCGGGCCTTGCTCGCACCCGCCTGCCACGCGAGGCACAAGCGGGCATGGTGGCGGGCGTGGGCCGCCAAGGCGCAAAGAATTAGAGTTTAAAATATCAAAAAAAACTTGGCGGCTTTACGGGAAGTTTTTTTCAATTATGCAATCACCATTATGCGGCGCGCAGCTTATTACGGATGTCATCGGCCTGTGTCATCATATCATCGAAAAGCGTCTTGACGGGCACAATCTCTCTGGCAAAGCAAATGCCCTGTCCACACGCTAAAATGCCTTCAGATAGATCGCCTTCGTCGTACATCTTTTTGGCCCGCTGACCGGATACCACTTCCATGATTTCGGGAAAATCCGCACCGCAGGCTTCCAGATCGGTGCAGTTTTGTGCAGCAGGATTGCGCCAGACTCTGTGGGTAGCATTCAATGACCGCATGATCAGGGTGGTGTCCAGTTCACTGGCACCCAGCAGAGCATTTTTCAAATTATCGTGAATTGGGCATTCCTCTGTGACCAGCAGCCGCGTGCCCATGATCGCAGCTTCAGCCCCCAGCGAAAGAACCGCCATTAGACTGCGACCATCAGAGACCCCACCCCCGCCAATGACCGGGATTTGCACCGCGTCCACCACCACCGGCACCAGAACAAGGGTGCCGATATCCAACTTGCCCGTAGCCCCTCCGTTTTCATAGCCCACTACGGTAACGATATCCGCCCCCATTTCCTGAACTTTTAGGGCATAGCGCACCCCGACGCACTTGTGAATCCAGGTCATACCGGCCTCCTTGAAGCGACGGCAGAGCTCTTCCGGCGCGGAGTGACCGGATGTCTCGACGATTTTAACTTCCTTTTCTTCCAAGACCGACATGTAGACTTCATTATCCATCTGGCGCATGGCGGGAAACAGGTTGATGTTGACGGCAAAGGGTTTGTCGGTCAACTCTTTGACGCGGTCAATCGCATCTGCAAACGCTTCCCGGGAATCATACATGGCCGAGGCCAAAACTCCCATTCCGCCGGCATTGGAGATGGCGGCCACAAAATCAGCATTACTAATCCACATCATGGTACCGCCGACAATGGGATATTTGATTCCCAGCATTTGGGTGATCTTTGTTTCAAGCATGCGGGTCTCCTTGCGTTGGTCTTGTTGAAAATTAGATCGCAAACTCAAATGCTCGGAGGCTGGGATGCTTGAAAGCTGGGAGGCCTGATGGGATGAAATTGTGCGAGCCTCCAAGCCTTCTAGCCTGCAAGCCTTCCAGCTTCCTTTAGGTTAAATAGGGGATTCAGATTTTAAAGTCAAATCTCTTTTCAGATCGTTGTAAAAGCTGATTGACGCCTTTATGACGTTAGCGTATGGTGCCTGCAAAATAAAAATAATAGTGTAACCTGAACCCTATATGGGCATAAACACCGCCCGGTTAATTCGATAAATGACATCAAATGAATCCCAAAATACAACTGGCACGCTCAATCCGGATACCCTGTGGGGCGTTATATATGCGATTTCGGCATTTTTGATCTGGGGGATCAGCCCGATATACTGGAAGGCGCTACGCTCGGTCCCGGCCCTGGAGATCATACTACATCGCATCGTCTGGTCGTTTTTTTTGCTGGTGCCGCTGATTATTATTATGCGGCGCTGGCAGGAATTTATAGCGGTCTTTAAGAATTTGCGCACATTGCTCATCCTTTTATTTACCGCTCTGATCGTGGGCGGAAACTGGTTGTTGTACATCTGGGCGGTGAATAGTGATCACTTGCTGCAGGCCAGCCTGGGCTATTACATCAATCCGCTGGTCAATGTGGTGCTGGGAATGGTTTTTCTGAAAGAAAGATTGCGCGCGCCGCAGATTCTGGCAGTGGTTATGGCCACCGCGGGTGTTTTATACCTTACCCTTTACTATGGTGAGTTTCCTTGGATCGCCTTAACTCTGGCGGTATCTTTTGGATTTTACGGGTTGATCCGCAAAGTTGCGCCTGTCGGAGCTGTGGTGGGTCTGACCGTGGAAACGCTGCTGCTTTCAATACCGGCCCTGATATATCTGTATTACCTGGATCGCCTGGGGCAGGGATCCATTTTTCGCGTCAGTTTCAAATTGGATCTGATGCTAATGGGCTGTTCGGCGGTCACGGCATTGCCGTTACTGTTTTTTACGCTGGGTGCCCGGCGGTTGTACTTGTCAACCATGGGGCTGTTGCAGTACATTGCCCCCAGCTGTATGTTCGTTTTGGCCGTGTTTTTATTTCGCGAACCATTTGCAAGTGCTCAGGTGGTGACCTTTGTTCTCATCTGGGCCGCTCTTGCTATTTACTCGACGGACTCCGTGCGCTATTATCGACACAACGGTTAAAGATTTGATCAGGTTCTGAAAAAACGGTCACGCTCGATTCGGTGAACTGATGGATATACACAAGCGCATCGCTGAAATTTTAGAAAAAGAAGAAAGCTTTTGTCTGGTAACGGTTCTGGATTCAACCCGATCTGATATCCGCCCCGGTCAAAAAGCTATTGTACGCTTTAACAGACCCATAGAAGGTTCACTCGGGTCCACTGAACTGGATGCGAGCCTAAATCGGTTGGGGCAAAAAGCACTCAATGAAAATCAAAGCACGGTCGTCGAAATTGAATCGGGCTGCAACGTATTTTTGAACGTGCTATGCGCCGATGCGCAACTGGTTATCTGTGGTGCTGGTCACATTGCCCTGCCATTAGCCCAATTTTCACGGAAACTGGGCTTTCAGGTGACGGTCATTGATGATCGTTCTGATTTTGCCAACCTGACGCGTTTTCCGGGCTGCAAGGTCATAGCCGAGGAATTCACTGTTGCGCTGCGCGGCATGACCTTTGGACCTGCCACATATGTCGTTGTCATTACCCGGGGCCACGAGCACGATGTGGACTGTTTAATCGAAATTATAAATAAGAAAACCGTCTATGTCGGCCTCATCGGGAGCCGCAGGCGGGTGCGTATTGTTCTCGAGGCGCTGGCGGAAGAGGGTTTTCCGCAGGAAAGGCTGAATGAAGTGTTTACGCCCATCGGACTGCCCATCGGCGCTGAGTCACCCGAAGAAATCGCCCTGTCGATTGTGTCGGAGCTGGTGTGTGTTCGCAGAAAAGGCCCGGACCAGGCGCGCACAATACGAAAGGCAGTCGGAGTTGAATGATGACGGATCTGGAAATCTTTAAAAAAATATCGGCACTCAAGGAGCAGAACATCGCCGTTTGCCTGGCCACGATCATTGAAACTACGGGCTCCACCCCCAGAGAGGTGGGCGCCAAGATGATTATCTGCGTGGATGGCGCCACTTACGGAACGGTGGGGGGCGGGTGCGGTGAAAATCAGGTTCGCAGCGCGGCGCTGCGCAGCACTCTGGTCACCCAGCGGCCCGAGATCATCGAGGTCAACCTCACCGATGATTTAGGCACGAAAGGCGGTGATGTCTGTGGGGGCAAACTGCGGATTTTCATCGAACCTGTCTAAGAGCGGTTTCGAATTTTAATGAGCTTGCAGCTGGCGCCTATCCGCCATATCAATCAAAACGCGCTCTCTGGATTTATCGATGCCCAGCTGGCGTCTTTTCTTGTCAATATGGTGGATCATCAAACGGGCCATCTCATATGGGTCCTTTGTAAAACCCCATTTGCCCATTCCCTGATTTTCAAGGTCCTCAAAAATGTGCTGGTAGAAACGAGTTTCTTTGATAATCGGATAAGTCACGCCGAAAACAGTGTAGACGCCCGATGCCACAAAATAATGCCCGATGGCAAGCGCTTTTTCACTGTACCACTCCGGGGCCGCTCCGGCAACAGGCAGATCCGCAATGCTGTCGCCTAAACCGCCGACCCGAACCATTTCGGCGCAGGCGATCAGGATGCGGCTGTTGTCCACACAGGCACCGCAGCCCAGAACGGGCGGCATGCCAACAGTTTCACAGACCTCTTTGAGCCCCGGGCCGGCCAGATGGGCCGCTTCGGGTGTGCACAAGCCGGCCTTTGTCAAGGAGATCTGGGAGCAGCCGGTTTGGACCACGAGCACATCGTTTTTAATCAGTTCCTTAACCAGCTCCACATGCACCCAATCCTGTTTGACGCGCGGGTTGACACAGCCGACCACGCCGGCCACCCCTCGGATACGACCATTGATAATATTATCATTTAAGGGAGCATAGGATGCGCGGAATGTGCCCCCCAACATATAATTGATGTATTCATGTGAAAAACCGTGGATACCGATGCTTTTTTGTTGCGGGATCTCAATTTTAACCGATCGATTCTTAAAGCGGGCGATGGCCCACTCAACAATGGCATCCGTGCAGGCGTGCGGCTGGTGCTCATCGAATTCAATATGGTCAACACCTTCGATGCGGCAGCTGGGATTGGTGGTAAACAATTTGGTACCGTAGCATTCGGCTACTTTGGCAAGTCCCTGTTGGATGCACTGCACATCAACGGCAAAGGCATCCACTGCGCCGGTAACCATGACCGCTTCGGTCGACATGAAATTGCCGGCATGCGGCAGACCATGACGTGAGAGCATCTCCAATCCCGAACAACACATCCCCACCAGATTGATGCCCTTGGCGCCGGCTTCTTTGGCCGCACTAAGCAGGGTAGGATCGTTGACCGATTCAACCATGGCCTCCAACAGATAGGGCTCGTGGCCATGGACGATAATATTGACCTGATCTTCTTTTAGACACCCCATGTCCACCTCGGTCGCCACCGGGCTCGGGGTGCCAAAGAGGATATCGGACAGTTCGGTTGCCACCATGGAACCGCCCCAGCCGTCAACCAGCGCGGTGCGGCTGATCTGGCGGGTTAAGTTCTCATAATCCTGATCCATTCCGGCATGCGTGCGCTGCATCAACTCCATCACTTCCAGCATAGCGCCCCGCGGAACAATGTCCAGTTTGCGCCAGGTTTCCAGGGTTTTGGGTGGCACCCGCCTGGCAAACGGGATCTCACCATCGACCTGATTGAAGATTCGCTCCAGCTCAGCGCACAAATCAAGGGCAATCTGTTTGATCTCGCGGCCATCGGTTTCAATTCCGATGGATTGGGCGACTTCTTCGAGTTTGCGCTCGTTTTTGATAGCATAATCCTTGATTTGACCATTAACGACGTTTCTGAAAAGGTTCAGCATCGATCTGCCATGGCTGGAGTGCGCTGCCGTACCGCAGGCGACCATGCGGGCAAAGTTGCGCGCCTGGATCGTATCGATGGTGGCCCCGCACACGCCGACTTTGCCGTAAGGATCCTTTGAATTCAGACGGCAGGGTCCCATGGCGCAGTGCTTGCAGCAGGCAGAGTCAGCTCCGATAGGGCAGGGTTTCATTGCCGCCGCCCGATCAAAGGCGGTTTCAACACCTTCCTTTTGAGACTTCTCGAGCATCTGGGCTGTCGATTCGCAGATGGTCCAGTCTTTTACCTTGCTTTGCTGCATTGGAAAGTTCTTATGGTTATTTTTTTTCATGTGGGGTCCTCCTAATTTTTACTGTGAGAAGTGCGAAAATCAACGCACAGACTGAGTTGGGGTGATTTTCGGTTTTTTAACCTATCTACCACATAGTGGTAAAAAATTAAATTGACTTAAATCAAACCGTGAGAACAGAAATTAAAGCTATCAGGGTATAAAAAAGCTCACAGAATTGTACTGTGACCTTAAATATACGCCTTAAAAACTTTTTAGAGTGGGCTTTGACTTTAGAGATCTATTCGGTGGATTTTGGGAAGTGACACTCGACAAGATGTCCATTATCGACAATGGCTTGCGGTGCACTTTGCTTGCAGTGCTCGGTGGTCTTAGGGCAGCGGGGATGAAAGGTGCATCCCGACGGCGGATCGATCGGGTTGGGGTAGGCGATGCCCAGATGGGTTTCCGGTAGCCCCATCCTGGGTTCGGGCGTCAGAACAGATGTTAGCAGTGCCTGAGTATAAGGATGACGTGGATTTTTAAAAAGCTTGTCTGTGGCGGCTTCTTCCACGATGCGGCCCAAATACATGACCGCCACCCGCGATGCCAGGTGTTCGACCACTGCCAGGTCGTGGCTGATGACAATATAGGTCAGGCCGAATTCGGTTCGCAGATCCATCAGTAAATTCAGGATCTGGGATTGCACCGATACATCCAGCGCTGAAGTCGGCTCATCGCAAATGACAACTTCCGGTTGCATAATCAGCGCACGGGCCACCGCAACGCGCTGGCGCTGGCCTCCGGAAAGCTGATTCGGATAACTGTGCCTCAATCGCGGCGGCAACCCCACGATATCCATGATTTTTTGTACTTCGCGGCTCCAATTCTGTGATTCTCCCACCCGATGAACCCTGAGCGGCAGTGAAATAATGGAGCTGATGGACTTACGCGGATTAAGGGATGCATACGGATCCTGAAACACCGGTTGGATGCGGCGGGCCAGCGATTGGCGATCGATCCGGGTAATATCCTGCCCATCGAATCTTATCCGGCCGCCGGTGGGCTCTTCC
>Ga0209536_100006055_pt1 | contig 18595 bp, 22 predicted proteins | sample DeeMarSeWOR28_12_FD_187461 | JGI IMG/M metagenome (GOLD analysis project Ga0209536, IMG submission 187461) | Marine sediment microbial communities from White Oak River estuary, North Carolina - WOR-2-8_12 (SPAdes) (version 2) | ecosystem: Environmental > Aquatic > Marine > Intertidal zone >... | reverse complement strand
ATCGAATCAGCAGGTGCTGTAGTGAATTCGATCGGTGCTTTAGCAGCAGAGGACTGGGCTACTATTTCAACAAGTGGTTTCAATCCAAGTTCTTTAGCTTTTTCCTCGCTCATCACAAGTAATGCTGCACCACCATCATTAATACTGGATGCATTCGCAGCAGTAACAACACCATTTTTATCGAATACTGGTCTAAGAGAAGGTATTTTGTCAAATTTTACTTTACTCGGTTCTTCATCAGTATTTACAATCGCCTCTTCCCTTCCAACTTTTACTTTAACATCAATTATCTCGTCCTTGAACTTGTTATTTTTTATTGCCTCAAGTGCTTTTTTATAAGAATTTATAGCAAACTCATCCAATTCCTCTCTTTTAAACTGAAAATCTTTTGCACAGGATTCTGCACAATTACCCATGTGAATATTGTTATAAACATCCCAGAGTCCATCTTTAACCATAGAATCGACAATTTCTCCGTTGCCAAGTCGATATCCAGACCTGGCTTTATCGAGAATATACGGTGCATTACTCATACTTTCCTGACCACCCGCTATAATTATTTCTGCATCTTCATTTTGTATAGCCTGGGTTGCCAACATCACAGCCTTAAGTCCGCTGCCACACATTTTATTTATGGTCATACATTCTGTTTTATCTGGTAAACCAGCAAATAAGGCTGCCTGCCTTGCTGGAGCCTGACCTTGTCCACCGGTTAATACATTTCCCATAATTACTTCATCTACTAATTCAGGAGATATTTTAGAATCTTCCAGAACCCCCTTTATTGCGAGACTACCTAATTGTGCCGCTGATAAAGAAGAGAGCGAACCAGAAAATGAACCTATCGGTGTTCTTTTTGCCGATGTAATCACTACTTTTTTCATATTGCCCTCTGAATAATTGTTAAAATTATAACGAAAATTAAAAAAATAAATACTAAGATTCAGGTTTTAATTTTATGGACTGAATAAGAATAGCTTATTTCTGAAGAACTACGGAAGATAGCTCAAATATGAGGCTTGCGGATAGTAGAGAAGGATTAATATTGTTACGAGGTAAACCAGATAATTTATCGAGTCGAGTGGTTATATCGTTCAGATTGACCTCTGGAAATTTGCTATTAAATTTCTCCAAAGTGTCGATATGATTTTTGTAAAAGAATTTATTAATATTCAACCTGTGCTTCTGAAGATCGTCAATCCAGGCGATAATCATCCCTACTATTATCGGATAATTTTTTGCACCTTGATCTGAAATAATTGAATTCAATTCATCAAAGGCCGAATAAAATTTCCGCCCAAACGAGTACCTTAAAACAGATATGGTTTTTTCCTTTAGATCATGAATATTCAAATCGATAAGATTAAATGCAGATTGAACAGAACCCATTGCAAAAGGAGCTACTTCTTCAGCTGTTGACCGATCAAGTTTAAAATATTTAGTTAAAATCAGTACAATATCTTCTTCAGTTAATGGATCAAAATTTATTCTCCAGCAACGTGATATGATTGTAGGTCTTAATTTTGAAACAACGGATGTTGTAAGTATAAATATAACTTTCTCCGGCGGTTCTTCAAGATTTTTCAAAAGTGCATTTTGAGCTTCGTCGTTCATTAAATGTGCATCGGAAATCAGTACCAGTCTGTAGCCAACATCGTTATAATTTAAAGAAAGAAATTTTTTAATATCCCGAATGCTATTAATTTTAATTGAATTTGCTTTTGGAATGGATATTTTATGAAAAGGATTTGCAACCTTAAGTTCTATTTGTTCTCTTACTAAATCTAATTCGTCCTGACTAAGTTTTTCAGTTGGTGAGCTAGTATCGGTTTCATTTTTACCGCGCGGAAGGGGAAAAATAAATTTAATCTGAGGCTCTGAAAGTAATTCGATTAATCGGCTACTTTTTTCAGATTCCTTTCCGTTAGAGCTTTGCACAATGGATTGAACAAATTTAATAGCTGCATTTTCTTTGCCAACGCCCTCTAAACCTGAAAATAGAAAAGCGTGAGGAATTGTCTGTGATCTAAGAAAATTTTGAAGAGTTTTTTTTACTCTTTCTTGTCCGGGAATGTTATCGAAAACTGAATTCATTGCCAATGTGCAGAATCGCACATACTAGAATTCATCTTCGTTGTAAAAGAAATCTTCATCGGAAGGATAATCTGGCCAAATATCTTCAATCGTTTCATAAGGTTCATCACTATCTTCAAGTTCCTTTAAATTTTCTATAACTTCGTATGGAGCGCCTATTCTATCTGCATATTCAATAAGTTCATCTTTTGTTGCAGGCCATGGGGCATCATCCAAATAAGAGGCAAGTTCAACTGTCCAGATCATATATTATTTTACCGTCAGAGATGAAGTGGAGGTATCTAAATCAAAATAAGTATATTCATCGAAGAAAAAGTCTATTGGATTTAACGCTTTTCCATTATGATGAATTTCGTAATGCAGATGAGGACCTGAGGAAAGACCTGAGTTACCTGATTTTGCGATAATTTGTCCTCTACTTACTTTATCACCCCTTTTAACAAGTGCCTTTGAGAGATGCGCATAAATTGTTACATATCCAAAACCATGGTCAATTTCAACCACCAAACCAAAACCGCTTTGTCTTTCAACAGCGATAACTTTTCCATTTCCTGAAGCTCGAACTTGTGTCCCCCAATTACAATTTATATCGAGACCACTGTGAAATTTTCTGATACCTAAAATTGGATGTCTTCTTATCCCAAAACCATTTATTGAATAATTACCTTCTGTTGGTTTAATAGCAGGTATTGATTCATATAATTTTTGATTTAAATTAAGTTGACTCGTAATTTCTTTAGCTTGATTTTTTTCAAATTTTACTGTTGCAATCATATCATCAACTGAACTTAATAGATTTTCAATTTCATTATCTCTAATGCCCAGACCAGAATAAAGGACGTCTTCACTTCCACCAGTACCTAAATACATCTCTTCCTTCGAAATAGGCTTAAGATTGGCAGCAATTCTTAATTCCTTGTTTAACAATGAAATGCTATCAATTTCCGTAAGCATATCCTTATAAGATTCGGCTATTCTTTTAACCTCCCTTTTGAGTTCATCATTTTCTCTTTTAAGAGTATGAATCTTAACGGTGTTGTTTGAGCCTAGACCTACGAAATAATAGAATGCTATAAAGAAAAAAGCGACTAGTAGAGATGAAACAATAAGCACTGAAAATAGTTTTAATTTGAAATGCTTAATTTCAACGTACTTAAGGCTGGGCTTTGAAAAGTAGAATAATTTTTTCATAAATCGACGCGCAAAATTAAAGATTTAGGGCACATGAGTCAAGCCATCATTATAACTATTCAAAGTCGTGTTCAAAGTAGTCAGTTGCTCGTTGAGTCCTAGAATTTTTATCAGAAATTCGCTCAGAAAGACGTTTTTTAAAAATTTCAGCAGCATTATAACCATAGTGCTTTAAAAGATAATTAAGAGCAATTACCTCAGAAATTACAGTTATATTTTTACCGGGTAATATTGGCAATTTTATTTGAGGAATATCAATTCCTGAAACTGTAACAGTATTTTCTTCTAACCCGGTCCGAGTGTAATGGGTTTTGTCGTCCCATATCTCCAATTCAACCAAAATTTCAAGCCTTTTTTGATATCTAATCGCTCTGATTCCGAATATTCTTTCAATATCGATAATTCCAAGACCCCTTAATTCCATGTAATGTTTCGCAATGTCCGTACCAGAACCCATAAGTATCCCCTCCCCTTTTTTAGTTAAAATAATCACATCATCTGCAACTAATCTGTGTCCTCTTTCTACCAGATCCAGGGCAACTTCGCTCTTTCCAACCCCTGATTTACCGACAAAACAGATCCCCACGCCATAAACGTCAACGAATGAGCCATGAATTGTAATTCTTTCAGAAAATTGATCGTCCAGAAAATCGCTTAATAAATAAATTAGTTTTGTAGTAGAATATGGAGTTAGAAATACTGGAACCCTCTTTTCTTCTGCTAGTTTTAATAATATAGGAAGTGGTTTATTATTATCTGTTAATATTATACACGGAATATTGAACTGAAAAATAGTGCTTAAAGATTTTTTCTGTTTATCTGAAGAAAGTTTATTTAAATACTTCACCTCCGTATTGCCGAACACCTGAACACGATTATAAGAGAAGAGATCGACGAATCCGGCAAGTGCTAAACCCGGTCTGTGCAAATTCTGATCTGTAATTATTCTTTCATTGTCGGGATTTTGAGATAATAGTTCCAACTTACCAATTTTCTTTGCTTTCTTGTAAAAGAAACCAACCGTAATTGATTCTTTCCTCGAGATTGATTTCTCATTAATATTTATCATTTAACTCTGCTTTTCCTTTTGGATTTTAAAGTCTTCAATTGCCTCAATAATTTCTCCACTGCTAAAGTAACAGATTTTGTAAATTCATCAGATTCTTCTGTAGCAACAAATGTTTGTCCGGGAATATGTATTGTGATTTCAGATTTTTTAATACTTTCATGACTATTCTGATAGCTGAGTATAACATCAGCACTTATTATGTCATCATTTATTTTCAATAAAGATTTTACTTCATCTTTCACAAAATCTTTCAAGGTTTCTCTTGCCTTAAATTTACGTGCGGTTATTTTAATGTTCATAATTGTCTCCTAAGATTTTGGATGAGATTTTTTATATGATTGTTTTAATCTTTCTATGCTTACATGAGTATAGATTTGAGTTGTTTTAAGATTCTCGTGCCCAAGTATTTCCTTTACAGCCCTAAGATCAGCTCCGTTATCCAGCATATGTGTTGCAGAACTATGCCTTAAAATATGAGGGCTTTTCTTTTTAATATCAGTTACTTTGCTCAAATATTTCTTGACTATACGATAAACATATTTTTCGTAAGTCTTTTTGCCGGTTTTACTTCTGACGAGTGGATCTGAATAATTTTTCACTGGGAAAGCAAGCAAGTATTCTTCAAGATTCTTTTTAGATTCTTTGCCTATTGGTACAATCCTGGTTTTTGAACCTTTGCCTAAAACCCTGATTATACCTTTTTCTAAATCAAGATCTCCGGCTTTAAGATTACATAATTCCGATACCCGAAGTGAACATCCATACAATAGCTCAAAAATTACTTTTATTAAAAGAGGATTTTTATCTGCTTCATCTGCTAACGTAAAAGTTTTTAGAATATTTTCTGTAGATGTTATTTCAGGAAGTTTTTTAGAAGTTTTTGGATTCCGTAGTTGGGAAGTAGGATTTTGTTTAATTAAATCTTCCCTGAATGCAAACCTGAATAAACCTCTTAATGAAGACAGTTTTCTGACAATGGATATTTTTTCTATTTTCTTCTCGCTTAAATACATTAGATATGATTTGACAAAGCGATCATTTATCAATGCAACTTCAGTCTTATTATTAGACTCACAATATTTAATAAAATCTGAGAGATCTGCCTTGTAGGATTTTACGGTATTTGGGGAATAGCGTCGAATATTACGAATATAAATGATATAACCTTCTACTAATTGTGAAATATTCATTATTTATAATATTCTAAACAATATTGATACAATTGAGGTTTTGATTTGAACGATAAAAAAGAATAAGAATATATTCAGTGAATGCTTGAATTTGAATATTTTATAATTTATAAAATTACAGGGCATTAAATAGTAATTGGTTAATTAATGTTTGTTTAGAGATTTGATTGTCGGCACGTCTAAAAACCATAGACCCTCTATTACTTACCTGCTAATAAAGTAAAATTATATCTATTTATCAACTTATTTTCCATTTGTTTCATTAAAGGTCTGTTTTTTTTGTTATTATCATTGTAATTGAGCAAATGTAGAAGGCCATGGACAATTAATCTTCTTATCTCTTTATCGTATTTTGTTTTATATTTTTTTGCGTTTAGTCTTGCATCCTCAAAAGAAATTAAAATCTCCCCATCAATTTCATTTATTTTTTTTGAATAATTAAATGTTATTATATCTGTAAAATAATCGTGCTTCAAATATTTTTTGTTAATTCTTCTCAGTTCCGTTGAACTAATAAAGTTAATTGACAAAAAAGAAAGACTCAAATTAAATTCTGACTTTAAGGAAGATATCAGTGAATGAATTGCTCTTTTACTGATCGAAGGATCTTCAGAATAAACTTGTAAGTTTTTAACCAAAATAATTCAAAATTTATTTATTTATTTTGTCTTTTAGTGAGACTTCTGTTATTCGGGAATACTCTACATAACGCTTTGCACTCTCCTCTAAATCTTTAATTTCTTCTTTATTTAATTCCCGAATTATTTTTGCTGGTACTCCTGCAACCAGTTTACCCGAAGGTACTATAAAATTCTGCTTTACAAGAGCTCCAGCCGCAACCATTGAATTAGTCTCTATTACTGCTCCATCTAGAATTATTGCACCAATTCCAATTAAACATAAATCATTCAAAGTACACCCATGTAAGGAAACTGAATGACCAATCGTAACTTTGTTACCGATATTTAGTGGATATTTTCCGTTGGTAACATGTAACATTGAGCAATCCTGAATATTCGTTCTTTCACCTATTTTAATGTAATGAACGTCCCCTCTAATTACTGTATTATACCATACACTTGAATTATCTCCTATAACAACATTTCCGATAATTTTAACCCCAGATGCCAGAAATACATTTTTACCAATTTTTGGATGATAGCCCTCGTATGGAAATATTTTTGCTTCTTTATTCAATTTTTATACTCCGGTGGGCTCCATAATTCATCGTTCCATTTTATTAATTCCAGAGTAACACTTCCAATTAAAACATGCATTTTTGCCAGGATAGGTATAGATAAAGTATCATTGCTAAACCATCCTTCAAAATAACCTGTGAGGCCATACACACTAACAAAATCAGTTTCACCATCAAGTCGTAGGCAATCAATTTGGTAGTCTACCGAATCTATTGATACAGGTTCTCTTTCAGAATAATAATTAATTTTTGCTATTTCATCTTTTTCATTAACAAAGCAAGGAACAAAAATCGTTTTTTCTTTGCCCACGTTCATCATTGCATAAAAAAGAATTGAGAGTCCATCCTGAAATCGTTTATCAATATATGCAGTAGAATCAACCCACAAATCAAAATTCCCCAATTTTCCTTTTTTCACTTCAATTCTTGAATCATCGATAAAAGAATAATTTACAAATGTAGTATCCTCACCAAAAATACGTGCAGAAAATTTCAATGGAAAAAATGATTTATCGATATAGCTTTCATATTCTTGGTGAATGCTGACGAAGGGTAAATCAGGGTAAGAATCAATATAAGCCACTGTTTTAAAAACAGGTGTATTTCGAATTTTTGTCTTTTCAACTATTTTGAATCTTACTTCACCAAGCCGTAAGAAGGCGTATTTGACAACGTAGGTAAGATCTTCACCAACGATAAGTTTTTTAGTTTTATACTCCTTACTAAGATGACCTTGTGAGAAAAGATTTAAGGTGAATCCCAATATTATAATAGTATAAAAGAAAGATCTCATTTAAGATTTGCAATTTCTTTTGCTTCATCAAACAATGTAAGTGCTTTCCCAATCTGGTTATCGACAGTTAGCATTACCGAATACCATCCATTGTTCTTCCAGTAATTCCGGGCTATCTGAGCTTTAAGTCTGGTTTGAATATAATTTTCATCAGTTTTATAATCATTCTCATTGAATTTAACATTCTTTGAATCAGCAAACTTTATGAATTTATCCATATCACTTTTAGAAAATGAAAAATCATTGACAAATTTGGTCAAGTCAGCTCCATATATAGCATTTAATTCTTTGCCTTTCTGTTCAATGTAACCCAATATATACTGATAAAAGAGATTGTTCCTTAACAAGTTTCTTGTATAATCTGTTATTTTATCAGATACTAAAATGTAATCCGGAGTGATGCCTCCACCACCGTAAACTGTTCTGCCACTGTGTGTTTTAAATATAGGTTTTGTAGTATCCTTTTCTGCAAAGTGTTCTATATTGTTCTCTTCTGTAAGCCCACTATCATTTCGAATAGAATAATATTCTTCATACTTCTTCTTGTCTTTGTAATCTCTTTGAATCGATCTTCCAGATGGTGTAAAATATTGCGAGATTGTCAGACGGATAGCTGAATTATCAGGAAGAGTGAATTGTCTTTGTACTAATCCTTTTCCAAAGGAAGTCTCGCCAATTATCAATCCTCTATCCCAATCTTGTATAGCACCGGATACGATCTCACTTGCGCTGGCGGAACCATGATTTATTAAAACAACCAATGGTATTTTTTCATATGCAGATGGTTTGGATGCAAAATATTCTTCATTCGTATCTTCTCTTCTACCTTTTGTATAAACTATTTTCTTTTCATCATCAATAAATAAATCTGCTATATCAACTGCCTGGCTGAGGTAACCTCCCGGATTTCCTCTTAAATCGAGAATGAGTTCAGTCATTCCTTTTTGTTTCATGTCTTTTAATGCTTCTGTTAATTCATCATAAGTTGTTTCAGAAAAACGGGATACACTAACATACCCGATACTATCTTTTAACAATAGATGGACGTCAACAGAATATAGAGGAATTTTATCACGGGTAATTTCATATTCAATTAATTCTTTTACACCTATCCTGTCTATTGAAACTCTAACCTTTGAACCAGCTTTACCTCTTAATTTTTCTCTAACCTGGTCATTAGTAATTCCAACACAATCTTCATCGTTTATTTTTACTATTCTATCTCCCGGTAAAATTCCGAGTGTTTCGCTTGGTCCTCCCGTAATTGGTGAAACGACCGTAAGTGTATCATTCACAATCTGAAATTCAATCCCAATCCCTTCAAAATCGCCTCTGAAAGATTCTTCAACTGAAGTGAAATCTTTCGGCGAAATGTAAAAAGAATGGGGATCCAGATTATCCATAATTCCTTTTATTGCATCATCGACAAGCTTTGGTGTATCTACTTCTTCTATGTAATATCTTTGAGTATATGAAAGAACATCGTTGAGTTTCCTCACTCCATCTCTAAGACTATCATCAGAAAATATTTTTTCTAATTGAATACCAAGTACAATACCTGCAGTAAGAATAATAATAAGAACTGGTATTTGAAATATCTTTCTCATTTAAACTCCGGTTGAAATATTCTCTCAAAAAATAAGTTAAAAATTATAATAATGATACAAACCATTTTATCACCGGTTATATAATATGAAGAATGACTAAACCTGTGGTTTCATCTGCGGAAAGAATATTACATCTCTAATCGATGATTGATTCGTCAGAAGCATTACCAAACGATCGATACCAATTCCTAGTCCAGCCATTGGCGGCATTCCATATTCCATAGAACGGATAAAATCTTCATCTACCTGATGGGCTTCTTCATCCCCAGCTTCTCTCATTTTAACCTGATCTTCAAATCTTTTTCTTTGATCAATTGGATCATTTAATTCGGAAAATGCATTGCAAATCTCTCTCCCGGCAATATAACCTTCAAACCTTTCAACTAATCCATCTTTGCTGCGATGTTTTTTAGCAAGCGGTGAAAGAATAAGAGGATAATCTACCACAAAAGTCGGTTGAATTAACTCCGGCTCAACAACCTGGCTGAATATCTCATCGACAAATTTAGCTTTACCACGAAGACCTGCTATTTCAATACCAATATTTTTTGCTAATGATTTTAAATCATTTTCAGAAGCTGAAATTACATCAACTCCTGTTTTATCTTTGATAGCATCGACATATTTTATTCGTTTCCAGGGTTTGTTAAAATTTATTTGTTTTTCTTCAAAAGTAAATTCAAGATTTCCAAAGACTGATAAACAAACTGACTCAAAAAGCTCCTCAACTAAATTCATCATCCATTCATAATCCTTATATGCGACATAAAGTTCGAGCATTGTAAATTCAGGATTATGTGACCTATCCATCCCTTCATTCCTAAAATCTTTCGATATCTCGTACACACCATCAAATCCACCAACGACTAATCTTTTTAGATAAAGTTCATCAGCAATTCTTAGATACAAATTAATATCAAGTGCATTATGGTGAGTTACAAAAGGTCTGGCAGCAGCCCCTCCATAAAGTGGTTGCAGTACAGGGGTTTCTACTTCAAGATATCCTTTTTCATCAAGAAACTTTCTTGTTGAAGTAATAATTTTTGAACGTTTTATGAAAACATCCTTTACCTGAGGATTAACTACCAAATCGACATAACGCTGACGGTATCTTAATTCCTTATCAGCAAATTGGTCAAATATTACTTTGTTCCCTTGCTCATCTTCAGCTTCTTTTGCTATAGGTAAAGGTTTGAGGGATTTAGACAGAAGCTTTAATTTTTTTACATGAATTGAAATTTCACCGGTCTTAGTTTTGAATACATAACCTTCCACACCAATTATATCACCAATGTCCATCAAACGGAACGCTTCATAGCTTTCACCGATTTCATCTTTCTTCAAGTAGATTTGAATTCTTCCCTTCTGATCCATAATGTGTGCAAATGATGCCTTGCCCATCCGCCTTAGTGCCATTATTCTGCCGGCAAGTTTAACATCTTTATTTTCAAATAATTGAAAATCTTTTTTAATATCATCAGAGTAAGAATCCGTTTCAAACGAATAAGCAAAAGTTTCAATTCCCTTCTTTTTTAATTCTTCAAGTTCCTCATATCTTCTTTTGATAAGCACATTAATATCGGTCTGATTATTTTCCACTATACCTCCGTTTAGTATCAGTTGAGTATGTTTCCCGAATTTGTTGAACTTCTTGTTGTGTTAAATTTCTGAATTTACCTGGATGTATATCCAGTTGAATGCCTGCATAGCTAATGCGAATTAATTCCACAACTCGATAATCCAACCTGCCAAACATTCTTTTTACAAATCTGTTTCTTCCTTCTTCGCAAAATACGGTAACATTATTTTTATCCTTAGATTTTGGAAAAGATAATTTTATGAACTTACCAGGTTTTCCATCGAGTTTAATTCCATTTAATAATTTTAACTTATCTTTCTCTTCCAATGGTTTATCTAATTTAACTTCATATTCTCTTGGAACTTTATTACCCGGATGAGTAAGTAGTTGAGAAAACTCACCATCATTTGTAAGAAAAAGAAGTCCTGAAGTATCGTAATCCAGCCTTCCGACCGGATAAATTCTTTCTTTTGTTTGGACTAAATCCAGAACAGTCCGACGATTACGATCATCTGTAACTGAAGTAATGTATCCTTTAGGTTTATTTAACAGGATATAAATATGCCTTTTAGGTCTAATTCTTTCGCCATCCAGTGTGATAATATCTTTCTCAACATCAACTTTGAAGCTTAATTCATTAACTATAACATCGTTAACAGCTACTCTTTTTTCTAAAATATATTCCTCAGACTTTCGTCGTGAGCTAATGCCGCTATCAGCTAAAAATTTATTGATCCTGACTTTCGTCACTCGATGCTCCTCCAATCGATTCCTCAAGTTTTTCTTCCAAACCAGTCATCATAATTTTTCTTTTCTGCTCCAGAAAATCTTCATCTTGCATAATTTCTTCCAACTCTCTCGGCTTTGGTAAATCTGAAAGATCATTTAATCCAAAATATTTCAGAAACTCATCAGTTGTACAATAAAGTAAAGGTCTTCCAACTGTTTCCGCTCGTCCCTTAATTGTTATAAGATTTTTTTCAAGAAGTGTTGTTAAAATATAATCTGAGTTCACCCCTCGAATAGATTCAAGTTCAGGTTTAGTTATTGGTTGCTTATATGCAATAATGGAAAGTGTTTCAAGTGCTGCCTGACTAAGCCTGCGCTTCGCCCTTTCAGATGATAAGTAGCCAACATACTTTGCATATTCTTCTAATGTAGCATATAAAAAACCATTTGCAATACGAATTATTCTAAATGAATTATCGTTTTCATTATATTTATTATTCAGAAAGTCGACTGCAGTCTCTATTTCTTGTAAATTTATTTCGACATCATCACCATCTATTTCTTTAATAGCCCTTATTATTTCATCACCAGGCAAGGAATCGTCTGATGCAAATATTAAAGCTTCAATTATTGAGATATAAGCATTATCCATTTTCTTTTTTGTTTATAATGAAATCGTTAAACATTTTAGTTGATTTAATTGAAAGCCTGCCAATCTTGATCATTTCCAGTAAAGCGACAAATGTTACTATAATTCGAATTTTTTCTTTAATGTCTTCAATTAACTTCAGGAAGTGTAATTCGGGATACTCTTCCAGTTTCTTTTCGATGAATTCCATTTGCTCGTCAATCGATACATTTAGCTTTTGTATCTGATGCACAGGTTCATCTTTTAATTGCTCAATTGCATATTTAAATGCTTTTGCAAGATCGTAGGTTGAGACATTCTTCAACAGGATATTATACTCGTGAGGAACTTCTTTTATATCTTCTGAAAAATTTCCACGGAATCTTTTTTTCCTCTGATTAGATTCAAAATATGATAACTCCTCAGACATTTCCTTGTATCGTTTATACTCCAGAAGAGCTTTAACTAAATCTGCTCTTGGATCAATTTCCTCCCCTTTCTCATCAATCTCTCTGGGCAAAAGCATTCTTACTTTAATATGCATTAAAGTTGAAGCCATCAGAATGAAATCACCTGCAATTTCCAGATCAAGAATTTTTATAAGATTAACATACTCCAGAAATTCCTTGGTTATGCTTGCTATAGGAATATCATAAATATTTAGTTCATCCCTTTTAATAAAAAACAGGAGTAAATCGAGTGGTCCTTCAAACTGATTTAGCTTTACTTTATACATCTCAGCCGAATTTCATTTTTTCATGAACTGAACTCATCGTCTCCTCTGCAACTTTTTTTCCTCTTTTTTCACCATCTGCAAGAATATCCAGAACCTCGTTAATATTTTTCTCATAATAATTACGTTTCTCAATTATTGGAGCGAGAAAGAAAGACAATTTTTCAGAACATTTCATTTTACAATCAACACAACCTAAAGCACCTGAACGGCAATTAGTTTCAATTTCAGGCACCTGCTCAGGATTAAATTTTTTATGATAAGCAAATATCAAACAGATTTCCGGACGTCCCGGATCATTTCGCCTGATTTTCTGAGGATCAGTTACAGCTTTTCTTAGTTTTAATTTGACTGTTTCAGGACTATCAGACAAGAGGATTGTATTTCCAAGAGATTTACTCATCTTAGCACTTCCATCCAAACCGGGTAATCTGGAAAACTTTGTAAGAAGTGGTTCGGGTTCAGGGAAGACTACTCCATATTGATTATTAAACTTTCTTCCAATTTCTCTTGTAATTTCGATGTGCGGAACCTGATCTTCACCAACAGGAACAGCATCACCTTTATATAAAAGTATATCAGCAGCCTGTAAAACCGGATAACCTAAATGCCCATAAATTATTTGTTCGATGTGAAGAGCACGAGCTTGTTCTTTAACCGTAGGGTTCCGTTCAAGTCTGCTAACAGTAACCAGCATACTAAAAATTAAATTTAATTCAGTGTGCTCTTTTATTTGTGATTGCCTGAATATTAGACTTTTTAAAGGATCTAGACCTGCCGAAAGCCAATCTATAAGCATGTCAATAGTATCATCATAAATACTATTTGTATTTAAGTCAGTTGTAAGGACATGATAATCAGCAATAAGATGATAACTTTCGTACGTGTCCTGTAAATGCACCCAGTTTTCAAGTGCTCCAACATAGTGCCCAATGTGAAGTTTACCGGTCGGGCGCATTCCGCTAAGGATTCTTTTTTTCTTCATGAATCAGGGATAAAATAAAAATTATTGCTTAAAAATAAGAATTTTAGATGTTATTTTGCGTATGAGTCGAAGAATATCAAGAAAGATACAGGTAAGGTTTCCATTTATCATCGATTCGACCGACTACATTTTTAATAAACATAATATGGCTCGGTTTGAACGGTTTAACTAGCAGAGAAAGTCCGGCCTCGTGTGGCGTTCTATCTCCTTTCTGGTTATTACACTTTGTGCAGGCACTAACAAGGTTTTCCCAGGCATCATCTCCGCCTCGTGCCTTTGGGATGATATGGTCAATTGTTAAAGTAAGATCTCCCCTACCGCAGTAAGCACATTTATAACCATCTCTTCTGAGTATATTTTTTCTTGTAAGTACCACTTTCTTGTACGGAACTCGAACAAACCGGCTTAATCTAATAACACTTGGCCAGGGATAATTAGAATAAATAGACCTGATAGCTTTACCATCGTCTTTTAAAACCAACTCGGCTTTTCCAAGGTACATAAGAATGACAGCCTTCTTAATGTTACATATTGTAAGAGGTTCATAGCTCTGGTTTAAAATAAGCACCTTTGCGTTAAGTTTGCCGTTGGTTCGTTTCGAGGGTTCGAAGTCTTATTCTCCTTTACCGCTTTTTTTTAAGTATGACTGAAGATAAACTCTTAATACTATTCTGGCAATAAAAATGATTAAGGTGATTACCAGTAATGTGATATAGATATCGCGGGAGACCGAATTAGTAAGAATGAGAATTAAGAAAACTATTACAATTGCGATTGTTGAATAATTAAATATTTTATAAAACTTAGGAAACATAAATTCTTATGTAATTAATATAATTTTGTCTGAAAAGCTAATAATATCAAGTTATAATATCAATTAAAATAGATAGTATGCTGAGATTTGCATACAACTTAAGATGTGCTGTTTTTGAAAATTATTGCCACAGATGTCACATAATTTTCTGAATGGCTGATAGATATTCGTAATTGCATATTATCTGAAAGGAAGGAATGTAGCTTACCGCTGGTGTTTACCGAGGGCATACCTGAGGGATCGTTTTGGATTTCAATATCTTTCCATCTAAGTCCTTCCTTCCATCCTGAAGCAAGAGCCTTATATACTGCTTCCTTTGCTGCAAACCTTGCAGCATAGTGCTGATACTTATTAAACTTTTTATTACAGTAGTTAATTTCTCCTTCAGTAAATACTTTGTCCAGAAATTTATCGCCATATCTCTCAATACTTTTTTTAATCCTTTCAATCTCAATTATGTCTATTCCTAAACCCAATACCATTTTATTTCTTGCTCAGTCTAAAAAATGCTTGCATCCACATTTACACCACTGGTTTCGAGTTGGTAAATCAGAATTTTAGTTAAATGTTTTAATGATTGAATTGATTCAACAATGTTAAAATATAAAGAATCATTATAAAGAATTTTCCCCAGGTTGTTTTCACCCGCCATGGTTTCTTTAGTTAAGTAATTGATTGCGGTAAGTAATGAATCTGATTTAAGAACTGTAGTATTTAAATTTTTAAGCGTGTTCTCAATATTATTACCGTTTACACGCAAAAACATTTTTGTTTCAGCCGTAATATCTTTTGTGTTTTCCGAGATCTCTTTTATGTTCTGCTGATTTTCTGTGAGAACGTAATCAAGTCGTTCGGTTACACGGTTTAAATTGATAACACTGTTCCTTACTTCCTGCATAAATACCTTATCATCAAGAAAAGAATTAAGACTTTGTAATGTATTTGCGGTTTCATTAGCGATAATACTTATTTTATCTTGCAAATCTCCGAAGAGAGCTATTACACCTGCAATATCTGTCACGTATGTTCCATGGTGAACACCTTTATAATCCAAATCTTCATCTGAGGCTCCCGGAAATATTTCAATTTTTCTTCCACCCATAAGATCTGTGCTTTCAAGAAAAAAAGCAGCATCTTTTTTCAATTTAACTTCATTATCAACACTAAGTGAAACTATTACAACTGATCCTTCTATATAATAATCGCTTACATGACCCTTCTTAACTCCATTCACTGTAACATTGTTACCAATTTCTAATCCTGATACGTTGTTAAACTTAACCAGGATTTTATTATCAGAAGAAGAAAAGGTAAAATTTTTAGTCCATCCTAAAATCCATATAAAGACTATCAGTCCCAATAAAACGGTGATTCCAACTTTAACTTCAGTTGCTCTTTGATTTTTCATTTATTTCCTTTTCTACTAACCGGGTTAATTTTGAAATTTCTTCTTTGGATATAAGGCTATCCTCAATAACTGAATCAAATTCAATTACAAAACTTTTTTCATCCATAGCAGTAAGTTCGTCTAATGAGTTTATATTATCAACATAATATGTAAGCAGATTCTTTAAAGAATCTTTTTGTTCCGATTCATAGATATACTTCAAATCATCATCCCAATTCTTTACAATTTCAGTTAACAAAAGTTCTTTACCAGGTTTAAGAAACCATTCATCGAATTTATTTTCGATTATGTAAACAACCGCAGCAATAAGTACTGTTCCTATGATCACAGCTTGTAAAAAGCAACCCTTTTTCATAACAAATTAAGTTTTCGAGATTTTATCAATTTCTATTCGCTTAATCCTTTTTTTCAATACTTCTTTAACAGTCAACTTGTAATCATTTAAAGTAAAAGAATATCCTTCCCTCGGTATATCACCAGCCCGGTTAATAACCAAACCAGCTATTGTATCATAATCATCGCTTGGTGGTATTAAATCAATCCCCATTACATTATTTAATTCTGAAACAGGTACCTTTCCCAGAACACTTATTTTATCGGATGAAAGAATTTTAATTGTATTTTCTTCCTGATCGTGCTCATCCCATATTTCACCAATAATTTCTTCAATAATATCCTCAAGAGTTATCAAACCAGATGTTCCTCCGAATTCATCTACCACAATTGCTACATGCATTTTTTTCTGCTGGAAGTCCTGCAACATTTCACTTATTTTTTTTCTCTCAGGAACAAATAAAACCTCTCTGGTAATTTTTGAGAGAGTTTCTTCTTTCTGAAAATTCTTACCTCTTAAGTACTGCAGTAAATCTTTAGCGTGTACTATACCGATAATTTTATCTAAATTTTCTTTATAAACCGGAAAACGGCTATGCCCGCTTTTATTTATAGTTTCAACTAATTCTTCGTTGCTGATGTTATAAGGAACAGCAACAATATCAACACGAGGAGTCATTACCTCAACAACAAGTACTGATTTGAACACTACGAAGCTTGAAATTATTTCTTGTTCTTCCTCTTCAAGAGTTCCCCTTTCCTGCCCCAGCTGTGCAAGGTCTGTAATTTCTTTTTCGGTAATTGCAGTTTTCGATTTATCCAGTTTAAGTTTTGAAAATGTAATTCTTATCAACTCAGTAAATGTTTCAGAAACAGGATATATAATAATACTAAAAAGGTATAATGGTATAACTATAATTCGTATCGCTAATTGAGGATGCCTTGAAGCAAAAACTTTGGGAAGAAGTTCACTAAACAATAAAATTATTATTGTTACTACAACAATTTGAATCGTAAGTATTACATTAATTTTTACTTGATATAGCGCAGCAATTTCAAGAGCAAGAGATACTGATATAATTGATGCAGCTACATTTGCTAATGTATTGCCAACAAGAATGGTAATGAGCAATCGTCTCGGAAATGTGATGAGATTGCTTGCATAGCGCAAAATAATCTTGGAAGATTTAAAATCTTCCTTTAAATTTTTTTGTTTTAGAGTAAAAAAAGCAACTTCGGATCCTGAAAAAAATGCGGATAACAATAATAATACTATCAGAAGTATTATTTTATATAACCAATCAAACTCCAAGAAAATTTATATCCTCTACTAAAATATTAAATACTAAAAAGGCAAATCATCATTTTCACTAACAGCACCTGGCTGAACCGATTCTTCTTCATCACTACTAGCGCTTTCCGTTGCAGGTTCAAGAGGAATTAAACGTTCAGAGATAACCTCTGTATTGAAGCGTTTATTTCCATCTTTATCAGTATAATCTCTTTTAGTAAGTCTGCCCTCAACGTAAAACTTCTTTCCCTTTTTAAGATTCTCTTTGAAGTAATCGGAAAGATTAAACGAAACGATATTATGCCAGGTGGTTTCGTTGACCCAATCGCCGTTTTTCCCCTTATAGCGATAATCTGTAGCTATCGAATAATTGGTAACAGAGACATTATTTGTCGTGAACCGTGTTTCAGCGTCTCTGCCAAGCCGACCTATCAACATAATTTTATTGAGAGAAAAAGCCATTTAGCACCCTCCAACTTATTTTTTTATTGAAATTTAGCAAAAAATAAGCAATTAAAGTTAAAGAAAAAATACAGAGGATTGATTTAAACCTATAATGCATAGTATTACATAACAATAAAACTTTCTACAACCAAACTAAAATCCTTAATAGATTGCAAAAACGGCTTTTTGAACACTGTTTAAATATGTCTCAATTAAGAATCATATTTCAAATAGCGACAGTAATTTCTTCAATATTTTCTTGCAATAATTACTGAAAACTAGATTTAGTATAACCTTATTAGAAAAAATTACCGATGCCCTTCTGGCATATAAGATGGACATATTCTAACAATAATTTTCGATTAAATAATTGGAAGAGAACAATAAATGAACACTGGACAGTCTATGCTAAGTTTAGGAGCTTTAATCCTTTTTTCATTTTTATCAGTAAACTTCAATTCTACAATACTTGAAAATACGACAGTTGAGACAGAAAATAAGGTATATCT
>Ga0209536_100006054_pt1 | contig 18596 bp, 11 predicted proteins | sample DeeMarSeWOR28_12_FD_187461 | JGI IMG/M metagenome (GOLD analysis project Ga0209536, IMG submission 187461) | Marine sediment microbial communities from White Oak River estuary, North Carolina - WOR-2-8_12 (SPAdes) (version 2) | ecosystem: Environmental > Aquatic > Marine > Intertidal zone >... | reverse complement strand
GTTCCAGTGCCAGTGTGGCTGATCATCCTCTCAGACCAGCTACCCGTCTTAGCCTTGGTAAGCCATTACCTTACCAACAAGCTGATGGGACGCAGGCTCGTCCTCTGGTGGTGCTTTGAGGCACCTTTTACCACTCTCACCGAAGTGAACGTGGTCTTATGCGGTATTAGCATTCCTTTCGGAGTGTTGTCCCCCGCCAGAGGGTGGATTACCTACGCGTTCCTCACCCGTGCGCCACTGTACTCACCCGAAGGTTTTCTCGTTCGACTTGCATGTGTTAGGCCCGCCGCTAACGTTCGCTCTGAGCCAGGATCAAACTCTCCAGTTAAACTGTTGAGCTGGTTATCCTGCTGAGTTCTGGCGCTCCCGCCAGATGCTCAAGAGCTTACACGTTTGTTATTGCGTGTTGCTCTCGGATTGCGGTCTTTCGACCGCCTCTTGAATTGACCCGGTCGTGCGTTGTGTTGCACGACCCGGGACCCGAGTACGTATCTATTGATTCCGATTCAGTTTTCAAAGACCGATCGGCGGAATGCCCGCTGAAGGGAAGCGCCAATGTGAGCCCGAACGGTGTGCCGGTCAAGCCTACGATGGAGCCGTTTTTCCCGCCGAATCCCCTTGAGGAGCCGTAGCCCCCCGCAAAGGGACGCCGAAGTTAGCGCGGAACGAAAGGGGGTCAAGGACAATTTAGCCTTTTTGATCCCCATCGATTTCTGCCGCAAATGACAGCCCGCTGTGGCAAAACTGCCAAGGATGGCGCTACAGTCGCGGCGTCTTGGATGCTGCGCCCAAAACCCTCGAGCTCCTCCCCGACCTCGCGCGGGCGATGCTCGAATCGAGCGAAAAGCCAGCGGTTCTGTTGAGCAAGGACTACCGCATCCTGGCAGTGAACGAGGCCTATCGGAAGCACTACGAGGCCTCGCCCGAGCTCGGGCACGATAGATGCTTCGCTGTCTCACATGGCTACGACAGCCCCTGCGACGAGAACGGGGAGAATTGTCCGTTGCGGAACAGCCTGTCTTCGAAACGCAACGAGCGGCTCGTGCACATTCACCACGGCCCCGACGGCGCCGAGTACGTCGATGTGGAGCTTCGACCGCTGCTCGACGAAGGAGGGGAGATCGAGGGCTTCGTGGAGATAATCGCGCCGATCCCGCACGCGAGCGCGAAGGCCGGTGGCTCGTTCGTCGGGCGGTCGCGCGCGTTCGCCGAGATGCTCGAGCTGATCCAGCGTGGTGCGCGGAGTGAGGTGCCGATGCTCCTATTGGGCGAATCCGGCACGGGAAAGGAGCTTGCTGCGCGCGCGATTCACGAAGCGAGCCTGCGAAGCAAGGGTGCGTTCGTACCGGTCGAGTGCTCGGGTCTCGGCGAGACGCTGTTTGAATCGGAGCTTTTTGGGCACGCGCGCGGCTCGTTCACCGGCGCTCACAACCGCAAGCCGGGGCTCGTTGAGGCGGCAACTGGCGGAACGCTTTTCCTGGATGAAATCGGCGATATTCCGCTTTCGCTGCAGGTGAAGTTGCTTCGGGTCTTGGAATCCGGAATGTACCGGCCGGTCGGCGACATCGAAGCGCGAAGCGCGGACTTCCGCTTGGTGTGCGCCACGCACCGGGACCTCGATCAAATGGTTGCCGCAGGCTCCTTCCGGCGGGATCTCTACTTCCGGATCAACACGTTCCCGATTGCGATGCCTCCGCTTCGCGAACGAAGCGAAGACATCGAGCTCTTGTGCGACACCTTGTTGGCGAATAGCGCCAAGCGACTTTCCGAAGAAGCGCTGCAATTGCTCCAGCAGCACGACTTCCCCGGCAACATCCGCGAGCTTCGAAACATCGTCGAGCGCGCCGTGCTCCTCACGGACGGCGTCCAGATCGAAGCCAAGCATCTGCCTGCGTATCTCGGCGGTGCGCGGGCCTCAGTACCGGCCCCTCCACTGCCGACCCAAGCCTGGCCCTGGGGCGACGCGCTTCTGCCCCTCGAAGAGGTGGAGCATCGCTACCTGCGCTGGGTGTATGAAGCGCACCCAGGTGACCGAAAGGCACTGGCCGAGAGCTTGGGCGTCAGCGAGCGCACCCTCTACCGGAAGCTCCGACAGGCTCTCGAGCCTGACAGCCACGGCTGACGCAGCCGGCGGGTGTGCCACTCCTGACTGCCACCAGTGGCAGTCTGCAATTCTTGGCGGGCCGAAATCGTTGGGGAATGTGGTGTGATTCAACTGGTCCGGCTCTTGCTGATAGACAGAGCAGCGGAGGCGAGCGGATGGATCCGAAGGTGGCCCCCTCGACGGGATCGACAACAACTCCAGGCGAAACCAGGCTTGATCTCGAAGCGACGTTGCGCCGTGTGCGAGCACGCTTGCAGCGTCTCGAGCAGGTCTTAGACCCCATCACAAAGGCCACCACCGCCGCCCCCGCGTTACCTTCGACAGCGGTCGACGTCCTCGACGATTGGGCCAAGCAAGATGGGGATCTCGATACCCATCTGCGCACGCTGTCCGAGCTCAGGGAGAACGCGAAGACATAATTGACAAAGCATCGTCATAATGACAAGTTAGTTGTCGTTATGGCTGAGCGGCTATTCAACGAGTCACGGCTCTTGTTCCATACCCTGAAGCAATGGGCCGAAACACTTCACCAGGGCCTCGAGGTCAGCGTCGCGATGCGAGGCGTGCTCGAGCTCATTCTGCTCGAGGGCCCAGCTTCGGTGCCGGACATCGCGCGAGCCCGTGGGGTGTCCCGTCAGCACATTCAGCAGCAGGTCGACGTGCTCCAAGCACGGGACTTCGTCCGCCGTGAGGACAACCCTGCACACAAGAGGTCCTCGCTCATCGCCCTGACAGACAAGGGTCGGGCCCTGGTCCAGAACATGCGCGCCGACGAGCTCGATGCCCTCTCCCGTCTGCAGGTGGGCGTATCCGATGCCGCGGTGCAGGAGGCCACGCATGTGCTTTGCGCGTGGCGAAGCGCGCTTCGCGAAGACATCGAGAGACGGTCGTCATGAGGCAGGCGATCGTCCGGCAGTTCAAGCATCCAAACGGGGTTCGCCGATGCTAATCTGCGCGCTTGGCCGTGTGGGATCATCGGCGCTTGAGGAGAGAGGGACTTGATTGTAAGCATTCGCGCATGGGGTTGATCTACTACGCGATCCCTCTCTTCCTCGCGACCATCGGCATCGAGCGCTGGCTCGTATCCCGGCGCGCGCGCGAAGGTCGCACTGAGACCAAGCTTGCTGGTTTCACGCCGAAGGATTCGGCTGCCAGCTTGACGATGGGCCTCGGGTTTCTCGCCATCGAAGTCGTCCTGAAGCTCTTGCCGTTCGCCGGGCTCGCCTGGCTCTACCAGTTCCGCTTGTTCGATATCCCGGTGGTGTGGTGGTCGTGGATCCTCCTGCTGTTTGCGGAAGACTTTTGCTACTACTGGTTTCACCGGCTTCACCACGAAGTTCGGACCCTTTGGGCAGCACACGTCAACCACCACTCGAGTACCCACTACAACCTCACGACCGCGCTCCGGCAATCGTGGACGACTCCGTTCACGGGGTTCCTCTTCTGGGCGCCGCTGCCTCTACTTGGCTTCCCAATCGAGATGATCCTCATCCAGAAGTCGATCAGCCTGCTGTACCAGTACTGGCTCCACACCGAGCTCATCGGCAAGCTCGGCTGGTTCGGCACCATCTTCAACACGCCCTCACATCACCGAGTGCACCACGGTCGCAATCCGATCTACCTCGACCGTAACCATGCAGGCATCTTCATCATTTGGGACAAGATGTTCGGCACCTTCGAGCCGGAGAGCGAGCCCGTCGACTACGGCCTCACCAAGAACATCCATACGTACAACCCCGTTCGCATCGCGTTCCACGAGTGGGTGTCGATGCTGCGCGATGCGTGGCATGCAAAGACCTGGCGCGGTCGCTTTGGCTACCTGGTGATGCCGCCCGGTTGGACGGAGGACGGCCTCGGCAAGACGTCGCACGCCTTGCGCGAAGAATACCTACGCCAGGAAGTCGCATAACCCCTCTACTCGAAGGTGACGGTGCGAACCGCGTTCGTCTTTGCTTGTTCGATGTCGAACACGAGCGGTAGGGGCTCGTTCTCAAGATATCCGAAAAGCAGGTCCTGGTAGTTCGCTGCACCGGGGTGACCCGACTGACCGCCCGGAAGCTGAACGGTGCAGGAAGGCCCTTCGGGCAGGGCTTCGCACACGAACCGGGTCGAAGCGCCCCAGGTCTGAACGAACTGCTCGCAGCCGTCGTCCACACAGGTCTGCGGACTGGGATAGGCGACGTCCACCGTATAGAGACCGCCGTCGTTGGCAAAGAGGGGATCGTCATTAGCCGGGTTGTCGTAACTTAGGAGGCCGAGGAGACCGCCGACGTCGGAAAGCAGACGCAGGCCGTGGAGGCGTCCCCACGCCCACTCGGTTTCGTCGCTCCCAAGCCGGTCGTTGAGGAAATCGCCGACCACGCCAAGCGACTCCCCCATGATCTGGTATTTGTCTTCCACCACGTCCATCGTCTTGGGGTCGTCCCAGAAGATCTCTTTGTTCGCCGGGGCGAGCTTCGCGGGATCGACGATCGAGAAGTACACGGCGGCGCTCGGTGAGCGCGCATCGCTGTCGTAGAAGCTCGGCGCGAACTCGTTTTTCTCGATACGGAATCGGAGCTCGTCGAGAAGGACATGGAACGCCGCACAGCCGGCCGACGCAAGAAGCTCTTCGGAATCGTCCACCAAGTTGGTGTCCCATGTCGGGCCCGCAAGACCGGTCGGGCACTCGTAATTCCAAGACTTGAGCGCTTCGATCACCTTAGGGCCGTTGATGCCTTTCAAGGTCCGCGGGTCCTCCGCGATCTCGATCATCTTGGGCGCCATGGCTTTTCCAATCAGCGAGTACACATCGCTGATGATCCGGTCCATCGTGGCGGTGCTGTGTTGGTCGTCGATCTCTTCGATTAACCCCACGATGCGCGCGAACCTGTAGCCCGAAGCGGCCGAAACCTGGTAGGGGGGATGGCTTGCGCCGCTTGGAAGCGTGGTCGGGTCGCCGTCGAGCAGAGCACCCGTCATGTCGTTGTTTGCGGTCGCTATGTAGCCTGAGTCGGGGTTCATTGCCTGGGGCAGCTCCTCGAGCTCGAAATACGTGTCCCACTCGTAGTCGCCGCTCCGACCGTCGATCGGCAACCAGGATGGAGCCGGGCCATCGAGACCCGTTGCCCAGGTTCTCTTGGGCAGCCGATTGTACGGGAACCAACCGATGTCGCCGTTGGTGTCGACCACAACGACGTTCTGCCCGACTGTCGTTATGAGCTCGAGCGCGGTGCGCGCCTCTTCGACGGTCGTGGCTCGGTTCAGCTCGGTGAGGAAGTTGATGTCCGTGGTGATCTCTTGCGCAGTCCAGCGAAGTGTCAGCGCGACGTCAGCCTCGGGGTCGTCCGGTTGCTCGAACGAAATGTCGCGAACCGGCCCGTGATGCGGGACGAAAAGAAGAGGCGGCGCTTCGCACTCGGCGCCATCGCAGAAGTCATGGGTCGTTCCGTCGCTGAAAGTCACGGTCCAAGGTATGCGAACGAAATCGACTTCCTTACCCTGAAACATCACGCCGGTCGGACTGCCACTCGCGTCACGGACCACTTCTTCGATGAAGACGTCGGTGAAGTCCATGTTGGTGGTAGTCATGCCCCAAGCGATTCGCTCGTTTTGGCCGATCAGAATCCATGGCAGGCCTGCAAAGGTGACTCCAGCGCTGTGGAACTCTCCCGCTCCGTTGGTCTTCGCGTCCAGGTGCGCCAGGTACCAAGTGGCGGGCTGAGACATTCCAAGGTGCGGATCGTTTGCGAGCAGCGCGCTACCGCTGGTCGTCCGTGATCCGGACACGACCCAGTTGTTGGACCCGACGTCCTCACCGAGGACGCCAGCGCCGATTAGCATCTGCCGGAGTGCGTCGGTGCCATCCAGTCTCTCCACAGCGCGCCCCAGCGCGGAGCCGGGGTTCAGGGGCCGGTCTGGACCGCACATTGCGAGGCGATTCGGCGAGGCGTCAGTATCCGAAGGGCTCGGAGGCTCCCAGTCGGCCGGGAGGATCGACCCAGCGAGAAGCGGGCCGCGACCCCAGAGATCTGCAAACTTTGCATCGTCGTTGATGGATGCACGCGCCTTGCCAGCGTTCACGATGTCCGTCTCATCGTTGGTGAGGCTATCGATCAGCGCAATGATCGACGCCGCGCAGTCTTGTGGTGTCCACGCGGGGACGTCCTCCGGAGCGTAGTCGAACAAGAAGTTGGAGAACTCGCGTGGAAACGTTGCGCCTGGCTCACCGGCCTTCACCTCTTCGAGCCACTTGTTGACACCGGCGCTGTACGCTTCGAGGAGTAGGACTGTCTTCTCCGATGCGTTTTCGATCAATTGCTGCTCGAGCGGCCTACCCTCACGGCTTGAGAAATTGGCCCGTATGTCGGCGAAGTCGTCGATGAACCCCTGCGCAGCAAATGGAGCTAGAATGTCGGCGAGCCGCCCGGTTGAGAACCTGCGCCGAATATCCATTTGCACGAACCGTTCGGACGCGTGGTAGTAGCCAAGCACCATTGCGCAGTCCTCATCGGTGGCGCAGTCGGCGTTGAGAACGCCGTATTTGTCAAAATGAGCGATCGCATCAGGCGGCCACTCTAGGTCGCCTGTCGTTCCGCCACTATCGCTGCTGCTGCAACCGACTGTCGCGATACCTAGGACCAAAAGAACAAGAGCAAGTAGCCGAGCCACAGGTCACCTCGTTGAGCCAATGAAGCGGGCGCGGACAATAGCGTGTCCTTCGTCAAATCAAAACGGCGCACCTCTCGCGGGCGTTGTGGTGCAGAGAGGGATTGGCGCGAACGCACTCATTTCTCGCCGAGTTTGAGCCGCTCGGACGCCCGCGCGAGCAAAAGAAAGAAAGCGCCGAGTGGACCAGCAAATCCACTCGGCGCGTAGCAAGCAAGCTCGAACCGCTAGTTGCGCGAATAGCGGCGAAGGCAAACAAGAATCAGAAAAGAACGCGGGAAGCGAGTACTCCCGTACCCAACATGACACACCGAAAACGGATAAGTCCACTAACAATGGATGCCTGGGGACACGCTCCCCCTCCAAAACACTCCTGATCCCAGGCACTTACAGACCCAACCGCGAAAACGTGGTTCCGCGTGCAGCGCTCATGGGCCCAGTGCGTGTTTTCGCGGTACCTCTTCCAAGCCGTTGAAAAGAGACCGATTTTCGGGGGCGAGCCTGTCCCTCTAATCGGGGGCGGGGAGGTCGGAGGATCCCATGAGGAAGGTGTCTACGGCACGGGCTGCACCTCGGCCCTCAGCGATGCCCCAGACGACCAAGGACTGACCTCGTCGGCAATCGCCGGCAGCGAAGACGCCCTCGGCGCTGGTCGCGTAATTGCCGTACTCGGCCTTGATGTTGCTGCGGGGGTCGCGCTCGAGGCCAAGCTGCTCAGCCAAGGTATCTTCCGGTCCGAGGAAGCCCATCGCGAGAAAGATCAGATCCGCTTCGAACACCGCGTCGGAGCCGGGGACTTCGGTCATTTGCCACTTGCCGTCGTCGCCCTTGTTCCACTCGACACGAACGGTTTCCACGCCGGCAACGCGCCCCTTGCCGTCGTCTACGAAGCGCTTGCTGAGCACGCAATACTCGCGCGGGTCCTTGCCGAACTTCGCGGCTGCCTCTTCGTGACCGTAGTCGACTCGGAAGATGAGCGGCCACTCGGGCCAGGGGTTGTCGGACGCACGCTCCTGGGGGGGTTTCGGCAGAAGCTCGAAGTTGACCACCGAAGTCGCACCGTGGCGAATCGATGTGCCGATGCAGTCGGTTCCTGTGTCGCCGCCGCCGATGACGATGACCCGCTTGCCTCTAGCGCTGATGTACTGCTGGTCTTGGAGCTTGCTGTCCATCAGGCTCTTGGTGTTCTTGAGCAGGAACTCCATCGCGAAATGCACGCCCTGGAGATCATGACCAGGAATCGGCAGGCCGCGAGGCCGGGTCGCACCCGCTGCGAGTACGATTGCTTCGCTCTCGCTCCGAATCTTCTGAATGTCCGTGTTGACGCCCACATGCGCGTTCGTGACGAACTCGACTCCTTCGGCGCGCATGATGTCGATGCGTCGCTCAACGATGTGCTTGTCGAGCTTCATGTTCGGAATGCCGTAGGTGAGCAGGCCGCCGATCCGGTCGTCGCGCTCGTACACCGTCACGCTGTGCCCAGCTCGATTGAGCTGCTGGGCCGCGGTCAGGCCGGCAGGACCGCTACCAATGATCGCGACCTTCTTTCCCGTCCGATGCGTCGGCGGCTCGGGTTTGATCCAGCCTTCTGCGAAGCCCCGGTCCACGATGGCGCACTCGATGTTCTTGATCGTCACCGCGGGCTCGTTGATCCCGAGCACGCAGGCCCCCTCACACGGAGCCGGGCAAACGCGGCCGGTGAACTCCGGGAAATTGTTGGTCTTGTGCAGCCGATCCAGGGCGTCTCGCCAGCGACCGAGGTACACCAGGTCGTTCCACTCGGGGATCAGGTTGTCGATCGGGCAACCGGTCGCGGACTGACAAAACGGAACACCGCAATCCATGCACCGCGCGCCCTGGGTCCGCAGTTGCTCTTCCGGCACGTCAACGATGAATTCGTCCCACCCTTCGATCCTCTCGAGTGGATCGCTGTACGGAACGGTCTCTCTCGGAAATTCCTTGAATCCAGTCGGCTTACCCATTGTATTACTCCGCCACCGAACCCGCTGCGCGTTCTAGTGGTGGGACGCTCTCGGGCCTCGGAACGCCCACGCTCAGGTCGCCCTTCTTCTGAAGGACACGCTTGTAGTCCATCGGCATCACCTTCACGAACTGCTCTAGCGAACGGTCCCAATCATCGAGCACGCGCTTGGCGACCGCCGAGCCGGTGTACTCGAGGTGTTCCTCGATGAGCCCTTTCACGATCGCGATCTCTTCCTCGTATTCGATCTTCTCGAGCGCGACCATCTCTTGGTTACACATCGAAGCAAAGTTGCCGTTCACGTCGAGCACATAGGCGACACCCCCGCTCATGCCGGCGCCGAAGTTGCGCCCGGTTGCACCCAAGATCACGGCTCGACCACCCGTCATGTACTCACAGGCATGATCGCCCACGCCCTCGATGACCGCCCAGGCTCCCGAGTTGCGGACGCAGAAGCGCTCGGCCGCTCGGCCGCGGAAGAAGGCCCTCCCCGCGATGGCGCCGTAGAGGACGACGTTGCCGACGATCATGTTTTCGGCAGGGACGAAGGTCGCCTTTTTCGAGGGGTAAACGATGAGCTTGCCGCCCGACAATCCCTTGCCGACGTAGTCGTTCGCATCGCCTTCGAGCTCCAGGGTCACACCCTTGGCCAGCCAGGCGCCAAAGCTCTGACCTGCCGAGCCGTCGAACTTGAACCGGATCGTGTCTTCCGGAAGAAGCTCCTCACCCCACTGCTTGGCGATCTCGTGGCTGAGCATCGTGCCAACGGTACGGTTGGTGTTCTTGATCTTGAGCTCCCCGCGCACCGGCTTGCCCTCATAGATCGCCGACTGCGCGAGCTCGATCAGGCGATTGTCGAGCGCCTTGTCGAGGCCATGATCTTGCAGTTTGGTGCAGTAGACGTCGGTCACTGCATTCTTCTTCTTGGCCTTCGTGAGGATAGGCGAAAGGTCGATTCCTTGGGCCTTCCAATGAACGATCGCCTCCGCGGTATCGAGCTTGTCCACGCGGCCGACCATCTCTTGGAAGGTTCGAAAACCGAGCGAGGCCATGATCTCCCTGGCCTCTTCGGCCACCATGAAGAGGTAGTTGACGACGTGCTCGGGCTTGCCCTTGAACTTGCGGCGGAGCTCCGGGTCCTGCGTGGCAATACCGACCGGGCAGGTGTTGAGGTGACACTTGCGCATCATGATGCAGCCCATCGCTATGAGGGGGGCGGTGCTCAGGCCGATCTCTTCGGCGCCTAGCAGCGCACCAATGACGACGTCGCGACCGGTCTTCATCTGGCCGTCCGTTTGCAAAACGACTCGGCTCCGAAGGTCATTCATAACGAGGGTCTGGTGGGTTTCGGCGATGCCGAGCTCCCACGGAAGACCAGCATGTTTGATCGAGGTCAGTGGCGAAGCCCCAGTGCCCCCATCGTGGCCGCTGATCAAGATGTGGTCGGCGTGCGCCTTCGCAACGCCGGCCGCGATCGTGCCGACGCCGACCTCGCTGACGAGCTTCACGCTGATGCGAGCCGAAGGGTTGCTGTTCTTGAGGTCGTGAATCAGCTGCGCCAGATCCTCGATCGAGTAGATGTCGTGGTGCGGCGGTGGACTGATTAGGCCGACCCCTGGTGTCGAATTGCGCACCGAGGCAATCTTCTCGTCGACCTTGCGGCCGGGAAGCTCACCGCCCTCCCCGGGTTTGGCGCCTTGGGCCATCTTGATTTGAATCTCATCGGCGTTGGTGAGGTAGTTGATGCTGACGCCAAATCGCCCGGACGCGACCTGCTTGATTGCAGAACGCATCGGGTTCATCGCGCCGTTTGCCAGGGGTCGGTATCGCTCCGGATCCTCGCCACCCTCGCCGGTGTTGGACTTGCCGCCGATTCGGTTCATCGCGACGGCAAGCGCGGAGTGGGCCTCCATCGAGATAGAACCAAAGCTCATCGCGCCCGTCGCAAAACGCTTCACGATCTCGCTCGCCGGCTCGACCTCGCTCAGCGGAATCGGTTGCCCATCCTTGAAGCGCATCAGACCGCGGAGCGTACAGCGGTCCCTGGCGCTGTCGTTCGCGTGTTCGGCGAAACGCCGGTACGCATCCGTGCTATTCGCACGCGCCGCAACCTGAAGGTTGGCGATCGTTTCCGGGTTCCACATGTGCCGCTCGCCCTTGGCGCGCCAATGGAACTGGCCGTCGTTCGGAAGGATCGGGAGCCGCGGTTCGTCTCCCGAGGGATATCCAAGCTCGTGCCGTTCGACGAGCTCTTGGGCGATGACGTTGAAGCCGATACCCTGAATCCTGCTGGCTGTTCCGACGAAGCAAAGATCAATCACCGAGCTGTTCAAGCCCACCGCTTCGAAGATCTGCGCGCCCTTGTACGACTGCAGCGTCGAAATCCCCATCTTGCCGAACACCTTGAGCAAGCCTTTGGCGACCGCCTTGCGATAACCCTCGACAATGCTGTCGTCGTCGGGGAAACGCTCGGCGTCGAGCGTACCGAGGCGGCGCTCTTGCCAGAGCGACTCGAATGCCAGGTACGGGTTGATCGCGTCCGCCCCGTATCCGAGGAGACAGCAGTGATGGTGCACTTCGCGTGCCTCGCCGGTCGCAACGATGATCCCGACTCTGGTGCGCTTCTCGGTCGCAACCAGATGATGGTGGGCCGCACCGGTGGCCAGCAGCGCGCTCACCGGGATGCGGTCCGGGCCTGCGCTCCGATCGGTCAGCAGCACGAGGCTGTACCCGTCGTCCACCGCCTGCTCCGCCTCCTGACGGATACGCTGGAGCGCGGGCTCGAGCCCCTCGGGGCCCTCGCTTCGGGGCCAGGTGATGTCGATGAGCTTGGTGCGCCACCCACGTTCGTCGATGGTCTTCAGCGCCCTGACCTCTTCATTGGTCAAAATCGGGTGTGGAATCCGAAGGCGGTGGGCGTGCTTGGCCGTCGTGGCGAGCAGGTTCTGCTCCGGTCCGACGTAGCACTCCACTCCCATGATCACTTCCTCGCGGATCGAGTCGATCGGCGGATTGGTGACCTGCGCAAAGAGCTGCTTGAAATAGTCGTACGCGAGGCGCGGTTGATCGCTCAGAACCGCGAGCGCCGAGTCGTTGCCCATGGAGCCGACCGGATCGCGCTTCTGCTCGATCATTGGACGCAACATGAATTGCATCGTCTCCGTCGTGTACCCAAAGGACTGCATGCGTGCGAGAAGTGTCTCGGGCTCGAAGCCGTGCGCATCGCCGTGGATGGGTAACTTGCTGAGCTCGAGACGCTGCTCCCTGAGCCAATCGCCATAGGGTCGACGCGTCGCGAAATCGTGCTTGAGCTCCTCGTCCGGAATCATGCGGCCCTGCTCGAAGTCGATCAGGAACATGCGTCCGGGCTGGAGGCGGCCTTTGTGCTTGACGGTCTCTGGCGGCACGGGAAGTACGCCAACCTCCGATGCCATGATCACGCGATCATCGTGTGTGAGGTAGTAGCGGCTCGGGCGCAGGCCGTTGCGGTCGAGGGTCGCTCCGATGACCTTTCCATCGGTGAATGCGATTGAGGCCGGACCGTCCCAGGGCTCCATCAGGCAGCTGTGGTACTCGTAGAAGTCCCGCTTCTCCTGCGACATGTGCTGGTGCTTCTGCCACGCTTCGGGGACCATCATCATCGCAGCCTCGGGCATGCTGCGGCCATTCATGTAGAGAAACTCGAGGACGTTATCGAGTGTGCCCGAGTCCGAAAGCCCGAGCTCAGCCACGGGAAAGAGCTTCCGCAGGTCGTCACCATAGAGCTCGCTATGCACGACGCCCTGCCGTGAATGCATCGCGTTCTTGTTGCCGCGAAGGGTATTGATCTCCCCGTTATGGCTGAGGCAACGAAGTGGCTGGGCCCGCTCCCAGGTCGGGAAGGTGTTCGTCGCAAACCGCGAGTGCACCATCGCTAGGTGACTCTCGTAGTCCGGGTCGGTGAGGTCCCCGTAGAAGGGAAGCACCTGCTCGCAAGCGAGCATGCCCTTGTAGATGATGGTCCTGCTCGAGAGCGAGCATGCGTAGAGCATCGAACGCTGCTTCAAGCTTTCGTCTACACGAAGCGGGCTCGCCGCGCTCTTGCGAATGATGTAGAGCTGCCGCTCGAAGGCGTCTGGATCCAGGCCGTCCGCCGCCCCAATGAAGAGCTGCTCGATGCGCGGCATGCTCTCGAGTGCGGTCGGCCCGAGGTTGGCGCCATCCGGATCGGTGGGCACCACGCGCCAGCCGAGGAAGCGTTGTCCCTGTGCTTCGATCGCCCTGAGGAAGGCGGCCTTGCAGTACGCGCGCTCGTCGTCGTCAGTAGGAAGGAAGATGTTGCCTACCCCGTACCTACCTCGCTCGGGAAGCTCGATGCCGAGCGACGCCTTCGCGACGCGGCGTAGGAGCTTGTCCGGGAGCGCCGTGAGCATGCCGGCGCCGTCACCCGTGTTCGTCTCCGACCCCCGCGCGCCGCGGTGGTCCATGTTGCAGAGGATCCGGTTGGCGTCCTTCACGATTTGATGGGACGCAACGCCCTTGATCTGGGCGACGAAGCCTACGCCACAGGCGTCCTTCTCGTTGGCGGGATCGTAGAGACCGTATTTGTCAGGGAGTCCGTACTTCATGCTCATTGGGGGGTTAGGAGGCTTCTTGGGTATCGGAGGGATCAGATTTGCGACGAGGGCGCTTACGGCGCCGCGCCTCGGGCGCGGGGTCACTTGGGGGTAGGGCCACTTCTACCCGCTCGGTGTGGGTCGAGAGCACCACCATGGTTTCGGTGCTGGCGACCCCTTCCATGGACCGGATGCGACTGATGAGGCGCTCCAGTTCCCTGGTGTTTCGCGTCTTTACCTTGAGAAGCAGAGTGTGGCCACCCGTCACGTGGTGACATTCCAGAACCTGTGGAATCGATTCGACCCACTCCTCGAACGCCGAGAGATGCGGGGGACTGCTGATCGAGACGCCAATGAAGGCGGAGATGTCGAGGCCTACCTTTCGAGCGTCCAGAAGAGCGTGGTAGCCCCTGATAATCCCAGCGTTTTCGAGCTTTCGGACCCGCTCCATCACCGACGGCGCGCTCAAGCCCACCTCGGCGCCGATCTCCTTGAGAGAACGCTTGGAATCGGTCTGCAGCGCATCGAGCAACTGCCGATCAATAGCATCTAGAATGTATGTATCTCCTAAATTCATTAGGCAATATGACTCAGAAGCCTAATAGATAGGGCACATCGGTCCCTGGGTCAAACACAAGCTCCCAGGTCAAATCGCGTTGGGAACTCGCATCCATGATGTAATATTGTGATATAAGTGTTCGATCGGAAAGATCTGTCCTGACTTGGTGACAGCCATGGGGAAGCGAAAGGTAGAGGAACTCGCATCTCGGGAGCCGAGGAATCCGAGGGGACCCACAGGGTCTTCGGGTATGCCGCCGCGCGCCGCGCCCAAGAAGATCGGCCGGTACGAGCTCTGCTTCGAGCTGGCTTCGGGCGGCATGGCTAGCGTGTACCTCGCGCGTGTCCAAGCGGCGCCCGGCTTCGAGAAGCTGGTTGCGCTCAAGTGCATCCATCCGCACCTGGTCAACGAGAAGGGCTACGTCGAGATGTTTCTCGACGAGGCGCGGATTGCATCCCGAGTCACACATCCGAACGTTTGCAGCGTCTTCGACTCCGGTGAAGCCAACGGAGAGTACTTCATCGCGATGGAGTACCTGGTGGGCGAGCCGCTGTCGCGCGTTCATCGGCGCGTGGTCGCCAACGCAGACGAGCGAGCCTCGGCCCTGCTACCGGCACGGATGTCGCACATCATCGCAGAAGCCTGCGAGGGTTTGCACGCCGCACACGAGCTCAAGGATGCTGACGGGAAGTCGCTGAACGTAGTGCATCGGGACGCGTCCGCGGAGAACCTGTTCGTGACCTATGATGGCGTGACGCAGGTGGTGGACTTTGGAATCGCGCACGCGCGGCAACGTGTGCATCACACGGAAGCCGGCCAGGTCAAGGGAACGTTTCCGTACATGGCCCCGGAGCAGATGACGGCCGCCGTGGTCGACAGACGAGTCGACGTGTGGGCGCTTGGCGCAGTGTTGTGGGAGCTGCTCACCCTTCGGCGTTTGTTTCTGCGGGACACCGACGTGAACACGATGTACGCGGTCCTGTCGAGCGAGATCAAGCCTCCATCGGAGTACAGATCCGGCGTGCCACCCGAGCTGGACGAGGTCGTCCTCAAGGCGTTGCGGCGCAACCCCGATGAGCGATGGCAGACCGCCCGCGAGATGGGCAAGGCGCTCCGCGGCGTGCTGGCCCACCAAGAGGAGCTCGTCGGTCCTGCCGATCTCGCAGATTGGATGAAAGAGCTCTTTCCCGACGGTGAAGATCGAAAACGTCGGGTGATGGAGATCGCACGATCGGGCGCCACATTCGGTCTCGAGGATCCACCACATCGCGCCGCCGACGAGAGCGGCAAGCGGGGGGTGAGCATCCCAAAGACAGCCGCGGGACCACGGGTTCCCTCTGCTCCGCCGCTGCCCGCGAGCCTTCTGGTGATGGTGATCGGGGTCGTGACCGTGCTAACGGTCGTGGCCCTCGACTGGTTGCGGCAGTAACGTCATCAGGCCGTACGCGAAGTAACGCGGCCCTCCTGCATGTACCAGCCCGCGCATCCGGCCTGCACGATCGAGCACCGGGGCGCCCGAGCTTCCCTCCCGAATGGGGCAGGACGACAACACGCGAATCGATGGAGGCGCGGTGGCGCCCGGGGGCGCGAAGGGATGGTTGTCATCGACGACGCATCGACGACTTCGCACCTCGTGGAACGAGTCATAAAAGCGGTCGGCGGTCACGGACACCATTCGCACGACGTCGCCAGACAGGACCTGCCCCTCACCAAGGGGAATCGGCGACCGATCCACCTCTGAGCGGAGCTCCAACACCGCATAGTCCGGCGATAGCAAGGTCGTTGGTGACGTGGTGACCGACGTTATGCTCTTGCATCCGACCCACTCGGAAGGTCGACCCGCACTGGATGCAAAGCCCAGCCAAACGTCGTCGCATTTGCCACCGACCGAGAGCTCCCAGGCCACGCAGTGCCCCGCTGTCACCGCAGTGCGCGGTCCGATCAGCGCGGCCGTGCATCGCATCGGCTCACTCGGTGCTGATAGCCCGACCAGTAGTGCGACTGACGCCTCGCATGCCTCGCCAACTGCACATTCGATCTGGTAGCGAGGTGGCCCTGAATCGACGTAACGTGCCGTCGGTGAAGATGTCTGCTGGCACGACGTCAACGACAGAAGTGCGAGGATCCAGATCCGAGTTACGAGCCGCGCGTTCACCCTCACCCGATCAAAGTATCAGGCATGCGCAGCAACGCCACATAGTGCGTTTTCTCCTTCTTTTTTGGCTGCGAGAGCAAAATTCGATAAACCGAATCGGCATGCTCCGAATCCTCGGGATCGCACTTTTGTGCCTTGCCGCGCTGGCGCCGAACCGCGTGAAGGCTGACGCGCCGACTGTCGTGGTGAAGCCAGGGGACGCTCTGATCACCATCGCACAGCGACACGGCGTGACTGTGGCACAGATCCGAAAATGGAACGGCATGCGCGGCGACATGATTCGCATTGGTCAGAAGCTGGTCGTCGGTCCGAATCCCAATCCGGAGAAGCAAACGGCGAGCACGAACGACGCCGTGGCGCGGCCCGCGTCCACGAGCGACGAGGGGATCGATTGGACACCTCCCTTTGACTACGGAGCAGAGCTTGCGGAGACACCCAAGCCACGCTCCGAACCAATCGCTGCGCGCGATCCCAGCACCGCCGTAGCAGTTCGTGCGACCGACAACGCGAATCCCAAGAAGAAGAAGGGGCGCCGGTACCGGATCCAGAGAGGAGATACGCTCACTGGAGTCGCGCTCAAGCACAACACCACGGTCGATGAGATCATGAAGATCAATCCCGGGCTTCAACCGACCCGGCTCCATCCAGGGCAGACGATCGACGTCGGAGAACCGCGCCCGGAGGTGGTGTTCCGTCTCGAGCGGGGGGATACGCTCGTCGCTGCAGCCGGCCGGTACGGGGTGAGCACGCGGGACCTCATGCGGTGGAATGCAAGCCTCGGCGGCCCCAACGCGAGGCCGGGCACTTCGATCCGGGTCTACACGCGCGAGCCGGTGAGCGCATCGGAGGCGATCGGTCCGACCAACCGCGGGCGCCTGGAAAACCCCGTGATGCTTCCACCTCATCGGGGCTACGTGATTCGAACCCCCGCGCGCGCCTATGGCACGGAGGAAACCATCCGATGGATGGTAGACGCCTTCGACCGCGTAAACGCGAAGTTCAAGCGCACCAAGGTGGTTCGAGTCCACGACATCAGCGACCGCAACGGTGGCAGGCTCCGCGACCACAAGAGCCACCAGAACGGCCGTGACGTGGACATCAGCTACTATCAGGAACAGTGCGGCGCGAACGGATGCAGCTTCAGCGACTTCAAGTCGTCCGAGCTGGACGTCGCGCGTCAATGGACGCTCCTCGAGCACTGGCTTCGCAACGGCCAAGCGGAGATGATCTTCGTCGACTACCGCCTGCAGGCGAAGCTCTACCGCCATGCGAAGCGCCAGGGCGTCAGCAAGGCACAGCTCGATCGCTGGATTCAGTACCCACGGGGCAGGTACGAGCCGGACGGCGTGATTCGGCACTTTCCGAACCACGAAGACCACCTGCACGTCCGATTCGTCTGCCCGTACTCCGATCTCAAGTGCCGGCCATAATCCGTCGAGCAAAGAGGGAATCGCGCAGCTTGCGAATGGCCTGAGCGCGCGCGTTCACGCGGGAGCGATGCTCGGGGAGCATCTCACCGTAGGTGATCGCGTAGCCGTCCGGAAGGAACATCGGCTCGAAACCATGCCCGAGATCTCCCCGGATGGGCCACACCAACACGCCGTGGGTGTCGCCGCGAAAGACCCGCGTCCTCCCATCGGGCCATGCGACGCAAAGAACGCAAACGTAGGTAGCGCGACGGCTGACGTCGGGGCCCATCTCGACCAAACGCTCCTGAACGCGGCGGCGTGCGATGTCGAAGTCCCGGTCTGGGCCCGCCCAGCGGCCCGTGTGAATCCCTGGCTCCCCGCCCAGCGCGAGCACCTCGACACCGGAGTCATCGGCCAATGCTGGCAACCCGGTGGCCGACGAAGCAGCGGCAGCCTTGAGCCGAGCGTTGTCTTCGAACGTGGCGCCAGTTTCCTCGGGTTCGGCGAGCCGCAACTCGGCGGCGGTACGAAGCGCGACGGGAAGCCCCGCGAAGAGCTGATTGAGCTCTCGCAGCTTGCCTTCGTTGTGGCTCGCGAGAACCCAAATTCGAGGGCTGTCGGCAGTCACTTCGCCCGCTCGAAAGGTAGTCGAGCCGGTGGCTGTTTCGCGAAGCTCGGATAAGGCGTCCGTTTCCGGAGCTGCTTGGCGAACACCGAAGGGCTCGAGGTCGGAAGCTCGCATCGCCCACGCTCGCAGACATACGCGGTAGCCTTGCCATCGATCGCCTTCTTTCCTTCCAGCCATGGAACCTCGGCTTGTAGGCGCTCGCCGTTGGGCTCTGACAATAGAAGGAACGCTTTGTTGGGAACGAAATTCTTGCGCAGCGGCACCGCGAGCGCGAGCCCTTCCTCGACCGCGGTTGGGGTGATGATCGCGACTTCCAACGGCCTATCGTAGTAGCGATCTAGCGCGACGAGCAGCCGCGGAAAACCAGTTGGCGCTCGGGAGACTTGAAACGCAAACGCGGCAAAGAGGCGCTCCGCGGTCTGCCGCCACGTCTCGTCGCCCGTGATGTCGTGGAACCGAAGCAAGTTGTCAGCGGCCAAGGAGTTGCCCGACGGGACCGCACGGTCGTACGCCGGCTT
>Ga0209536_100006053_pt1 | contig 18599 bp, 16 predicted proteins | sample DeeMarSeWOR28_12_FD_187461 | JGI IMG/M metagenome (GOLD analysis project Ga0209536, IMG submission 187461) | Marine sediment microbial communities from White Oak River estuary, North Carolina - WOR-2-8_12 (SPAdes) (version 2) | ecosystem: Environmental > Aquatic > Marine > Intertidal zone >... | reverse complement strand
TCGCACGAGTCATTTCGGGAGCCTTGTGATGACCCGAGTCACCACGGAAATACGATCGCACTCTATCACGAAGCGACTTCGCCTTGCCGACGTAGATCGGCCTACCCTTCGTGTTCTTGAGGATATAGACGCCGGAGGTCGCTGGCAGCGTGGCCAGTCTTTCTTCGATGACAGCTTCTCTCGACATGTTCAGGAAGCGCGGTCTTGCCAAATCTTCAGGCCGCCGGGCGGCGACACACCCAACAATCTCGCGGTTGCCAGGTATACTGCACCGAAGGTCCCAAGCGTTCCCGCGGTCACCCAGATTCGGGACAAAAGATCTGCCAGGTAGGGCGAGGTCGGGGCCGCAGCCAACTCGAAGAGAACGCCGGCCAGCGCACCCGTCACAGCTGCGGCCAAGAGCTTGAGTAGATAGACGAAGTCTTCACGCCCCAGTATCCGGCCCAACCTTTTTCCGAGTCCGCTCCATAGCATGAATAGGTAGGACCAGGAGCCTACGGCCGCGCCTATCGCCAAGCCCGGCGCATAAAGGCGCCACATGAGAACCGCCCCCGTCGCGGCGCCAATGACGAGTGCGATAACGGCACAACGCACCGGGGTCCGCGTATCGAGCATGGCGTGAAACCCGGACGCGAAGAGTTTCACCGAGGCGGCCGCCAGAAGGCCGACGGAATAAGCGGCAAGCGTGGCATAGACCCACAAGGTGCTGCTGGCCGTGAAATCCCCGCGCTGAAACAGCAGGGCGACGATCCACTCACCGAACACGATGAAAGCCATGGCCGAAGGCAAGACAGCGAACGCGATCCCTCGGAAGCCGTCGGCAAGGCGACCTCTTACGGCCTCGTGCGCCGCCGAATCGGCCTCCCTCGACAGCTCCGGAAGCGATGCGGCTGCGACCGAGGTGCCAAAGAGGCTTACCGGCAAATAGTACAGCCGCTGGGCAAAGTAGAGCGTCGCGACCGCACCGTGGGCCAAGAAGCTTGCCAGGAAGACATCGAGAAAACCCGACAACTGGGCTACGCCGGCCCCAACCACGACGGGAGCGAAATTGCGCATGACCAGGCGAACAGGTTCCCATTTGATGTCCAGACTGAACTCCATAGAGCCAGCCAGTCGCCTGGCTGCAGGGAACTGGACGATGAATTGGAGTGCGCCGCCGACGAGCGTTGACCAGGCCAGTACTATCACCAGGGGCTGCCAGCCGAGCTTCCAAGCGACCAACAGACCCACCACCTGGGTGAGGTTCCAAACCGTAGGTGCTGCAAACGATAAGAAGAAACGGCGATGGCTATTGAGCACGCCCAAGCACCATCCTGCCAGGATCATGAAGCCGGCCATCGGAAACAGGATACGCGCCAGGCGAGCCGCCAGTGTTACGGACTCCGCCTCCCAACCGGGCACGAGAACGCGAGTAATCCAGGGCGCCAGGAGAACTCCCAAGCCGCTCAAGACCGCCGCGAGAATTAGCAGCAGGCTGAATACGGCTCCGGCCAGGCGTCGTGCATCCGAGTCGGCGCCGCGGCCCAGCATTCCACTGTACACGGGGATGAACGAGGCCGACAACGTTCCTTCGCCAAGGAGATTCCGAAGAATGTTCGGGATTCTCAGGGCAGCGGTGTACGCATCGGCGGCGAGGCCGGTGCCAAAGAAGGAGGCGATAGCCACGTCGCGCGCGAAGCCCGTAACACGACTCAAAAAAATCCCCGCTCCAACGGCGAAAGCGGAGCGGGGCCTTCGGTTGACTACCGTCGCTCTGTCAGTCTTCACCCGGCGGCAGCGCTTCTTGTTCCTTCGGTTTCTCCAGCAGTTTTCGAATGAAGCCGGTTTCGTCCTGAAGCGACTGCACGCTCTCGGACAGGTACTTTACCTCTTCCTCCAGCCTCTTGAGCCGGGCTTCACCCTCTGCCTCCGAGACACCGGCACCCAAACGGCGCGCGAGAGCCTTGCCCACCTCCGAATCCAAGACGATGGCGGTGAGCGGAATCATCATCAACAGCAGGACTACAACCCCGAGAACCCAGACCATTTATCGATACCTCGATTAGCAAGCTCAGCTAGCGAAACGTAGGCCGGGCCGCTGATCGGGGCAAGTTTGCAGACCCTGACCGGGGCCCTGCCCCGTGTGGCGCGCCCAGGTTACCCCAATGGCGTGGTGACACGATCGTAGATCCCCTCCAGCAGCTCGCGACCGTACCGAACGACGTAAGGGTAGGGATTCAACACGCGTTCCTGACGTCGCCCGCCCGGGTAGAGATGAAGCGCAGCCTTCTCGAGTTGCTGCTGCATGACCTGGTTCTTTTCCTTTACCCGGGCTTGCAGTTTGCTCTCCAAGTTGCTGATGCTCTCGAACACTCCGCGCTTGCCGCTTCCCAAGGCACTCTTGGCTCCGGGATCGAACTCGATCGCCGAGGCTTCGACGCGCTCGAGCGCACTGGCAACCGTCCGGCGAAGCTCGACCACCGCCTCTTGAATCTCCGGCGGCGTCCGGTCTTTCAGCAGGCGACTGATGGCCGCAGAGCTGTCGCCAGCCAATTCCGCTGACGGCAAGTCGTATTTCTCCAAGACACGCGCGATCTTGCTTTCCACCAGTTGGAAGGATGCCCGGGGCACCACAACCGGTGCGGGCAGATCGTGCAAATCGAACAGCACCTGGCTTTGGGCCAGATAGGCTATTTCGCCGGGCCCACCCACGTGTGCGACGACCGGGAATGCCGTCGCCTCCGCCACGGGTCTGAAGAGGGCCCCCGGGCTGACGCGTTCCGGGTTTGCCTGCAGTATTCCCTGCAGCTCGGATCCGCTCAGACCCTCGCCGGAGCGGCGCAGACGGGCCTCGTCTCCGTCCTGCAGGATACGATCGCGCCCCAGCGGCCCTTCGAGGAACAGATTGGTAGAGCCGGCGGCGACACCGACTTGCGCGTCATATCCTGCCGCGGACAGCTCGTCGACGCGGCCTAGCATGCGCTCTTCGCTTTCCACGCGCTTCTGCCATTCGTCCCACATCAGGCCGGCGCTTGCCGCCTTCACGTGGCGGTGAGCGGTTCGGGCGCGCAATATCGGGTATCCCTTCAGAAGATCGCCGAGGGCGCTTTCGAATGCCTCCGCAAAGCCACGGCCTGAGCGATAGGCCCTTCGAAGCGGCATCAGCACAGAGTCTCTAAATTCGCTGTCTGGAAGGGATTGCTCCAATTGAGCAAAGGTGTGTTCTATGCCGGGCGCGAGCTTGATCTTCTCAACGGGAGGACTCCCGTCTCCCGTGGCTGAAACGGCGTCGACGGCCGAAAGCCGGACCAGCCGGTTCTCCAGGTCGATGACTTGTGTGTGGTTGACCTCGCCCCAGTCATGATCCTCGGACGCGGTGGAAAAGAGCGGCATGACCGGAATTCCCAGCGCCTCCTCCAGTTGCTCCGCCAAGCGAACGGCCGTCAGTGCCTTGTAGAGCGTGAAGAGCGGGCTGACGAACAGCCCTGCTTGCTGTCCGGTGGCGACGAACACCCCCCTGCTCTTCACCACCTGCTCGAGCTTCTCGGACACGTTAGCGTCGGCGTCCGCAAAGGCGTCGCTCAAAGCGCTCCAGCGCTTGGGCGAGGAGGTCTCACGAATGAGCCCGGCCACGACCCGATAACTCTCCACATCTGCGGGAGGGCCGGCGTTGTAGAACGAGGCGACGGAGGCATGGTCGTTGACGTAGGCTTGACTGAGGGCGGGACCCGCGAGGGGCAGCGGCTCGACTCTGATGCTCATACGGCGTGTCCTACCAGAATGTAGCGCGGACAGTCCGAGCAAGCCGGCCCGCCCGAGTAATCTCCAAAGGTCAACTCGGGCTCGAGTCCGGAGCGACGCAAGATGACCTGAAGTTCGTCCGGCGAGTAGAGGCGGACCCGCTCATGGAACGTGGAGACAGGGTCGTTTTCATCGGCTCCGTGGAGCTGGATCTTCTTGACTACGATCCTTCCGTCCTCCTCCAACCGACGCTCTTGCACCACCAAGCGGCCGTTCAACAGACGTTCATCTCTGTCGACCAGTCCCGTCCGCACGCGTTCGGCGTTCAAGAAGTCGAGCAAGAAGCAGCCGCCGGCTCGCAAAACCCTGCGTATCTCGCTCAGCACCTTCTCGTCGTCTTCCGGGTCGGCAAAATAGCCGAACGACGTGAAGAAGTTTGCCACCACCTGAAAGACTCCATCTGCGAAAGGCAGATGTCGCATATCTCCTTCGGCGAGCAGCAACTCGGGAGCCGACCTGTGTGCCTGAACGAGGAGCGTCTTCGAGAGGTCGAGGCCAAAGGCTTTGACTCCGCGTCGCTGGAACTCGAGCATGTGTCGCCCCGCCCCGGACGCCAGGTCCAGAACAAGCCCCGACGGCTGCCCACAGGAGCGGATCAACAGTTCGACGCCGTCCCGGGCCTCCTCCTCATCTCTGTGCGGATAGAGGGCCAGGTATTCCTCGCCGAACCAATCTCGGTACCACTCGGGCGCTTCTTGCGAGCTAGTCATCCACCCCTGTGATAGGGTTCTCCGCGCAGAATCGTGCCGGCCCGGTATATCTGCTCTGCAAGCAGTAGACGGGCCAGTTCGTGCGGCAGCGTTAGCGATGAAAGCGAAACCACCTTGGTCGCCGAATCGCGTAGAGCGTCGCTGAGGCCCAACGGGCCACCCACCAGAAACGCTACTCCCGGGCGGCCATGCAGCGCCAGCTGATTGAGGTACTCGGCCAGCTGTTCGGACGACCAGGCTTCCCCGCGCTCATCCAGGGCGACCGTCTCCAGTCCGGGCGCCACCTTGGCCAGGAGCGCCTGGCATTCCACCTCGGCGATGGCTTTGCCGTCAGCCGATGCCGGCACCCTCTGCTGGCGTACCTCGAGCGACTCGAACCTGAAGTAGTGGTTGACCCGAGACTCGTACTCCGCGATAGCGGTGGCCAGCCCCTTCATCTTGGGCGCGCCGACGGAGATCACGACCACTTTCACGATATTCGAGACGCTGGGACCTATTCCCTGGGGACAACGAAACTGTCCCTCAAGAAATACTCGTTGTCCTTGCGCGGGTAGTCGGTCACAAAGTGCAGCCCCCTGCTCTCGCAACGCCAGAGGGCACAGCGTACCACCAACCCTGCCGCGTCCGCCATGTTGAGCAACTCGGCCGCATCGGCCCAGCGCACGCCATCACCAGATGGGGTCCGCGTGTCGCGCAACGTAGCCCACTCTCGGCGAATTCCGTCCAGCTTTCGCCCTCCCTGACGTATCTCTTCGACAGTACGCACGATGCCCAGGTGGTCCCACATCAGTTGCCGTAGTTCGCCCCGCAGTTCGGCTACCCTTTCGGCCGGAAAGCCAGAGAGGTCGTCCGGCGGAGTTTCGTCTCCTCCCATAGGCGCGGGAACGAAGGCCAAGCGCTTGATGATGTGCGAGGCAGCCCGCTCGGCGAAGACCACGGCCTCGAGCAGCGAATTGGAAGCCAGGCGATTAGCACCGTGCACGCCGGTGCAGGCGCATTCCCCGGCCGCCAGCAAGCCCGGAAGCGACGTGCGGCCCTCGGTGTCGGTCCAGAGGCCTCCGCACATGTAGTGGGCCGCCGGCACGACGGGAATCGGCTCCTTGCGAACATCGATACCCCTATCGAGACATTTGCCCACGATGTTGGGAAACCGTTTGTCGAGCTGGTTGTTCGAGATAGCCGTGGCGTCCAACCACACATGAGACATCCCGCTCTTTTTCATCTCGCTGTGAACGGCGCGCGCGACGATATCCCGGGGTGCCAGGTCGGCCCGCCGGTCATGCGAACTCATGAAGGCCTCACCGTCCCAGTCACGCAGGACGGCGCCCTCGCCACGCAACGCCTCGGAGATCAGGAACGCGTGTTCTTCCGCTGGGAACAAGGCCGTGGGATGGAACTGGATGAACTCCATGTTGGCGACGAGCGCACCGGCCCTGTAGCCCAAGGCCACGCCATCGCCCGTCGCGATTGCGGGATTCGTCGTATGGCAGTAGATGGCGGCTGCACCACCCGCGGCCAGCATCGTCGCCCGGGCATTGATCTTCACCGCCGCAGCCGCGTCGACATCCAATACCCATGCGCCCACGCAACGTTGTCGACCTCGAGCGCATTCCGATCGGATCGACAACACCATGTGATCCTCCAGGAGCCGGATCCGCCCGTGCTCCTCTACCGCCTGATCGAGAGCGCTTTCTATCGCTGAGCCGGTGTGGTCGCGGCTATGAACGATGCGTGCGTGCGAGTGGCCACCTTCGATTCCGAGAGCCAACGATCCCCCCTCTTCGGAGAACCGAACGCCCCAGTCGATGAGGTCGCCAACGGCCCTGGGTCCGGCCTGAACCAGTTTTTCGACGCGATGCTTGTGACAGAGCCCCGCACCTGCGTGCAGCGTGTCCTCGACGTGCCGATGGAAGGAATCCTCGCGATCGACGACCGCGGCGATACCGCCCTGGGCATAGTTCGTGTTGGAAACCAGGCGCGCTTTCTTGGTGACTAAAACCACATCGAAGTGCTCAGCCACGCGCAAGGCAAACGTGAGCCCGGCAATTCCCGAGCCTACGATCAGGACGTCGGTGTCCAGATTCGCCATCTAGACTCCTGTTGAATCGGGAAGAACTCTATCCACCGCAAGTCTGTGGATCCTCACGATAATCGACTCTGCACCTCAATCAACGTACACGAGGCATTTCCAAAAGATTGGCCAGCATGCAATCGATTTCCTCCCGTCCCGATTCCCAGATCACCTGCTGAACCGGGACATGAATCTCAATCTCCGGATCGAGGACCCGCCCAAGCTTCACAGCGTCCTTCAGCGTTGCGACGAGCGCTCCGCCTGAAGCTTCTCTGGAAATCTCCTCCACCTCGTCACTCGAATAGCCATGATGATCGGGAAACGCCATGTGCTGCTCCACCACCGCACCGGCCTCGCTGAGTTGCGACCATACCAACTGGGGATGGGCCACTCCGGCCACGGCCAGTTTGCCACGAAAACCTTGTAGGTTCTGGACCTCACCCAGTGCCCCACTGCCCGCATCGAAGCGTGCCACTCCCGCCAGGCCAATGTAAGCCCTGGCCTGTGGCCCCGCTCGCTGGCGAGCCGCCAGCCGTCCCATCACCGCGGTCGCTTCCCGTTCCGAGACCCGTTTGCGCGTGACGACAACCAGCGTCGCTCGATCCAACGATCCGAGGGGCTCGCGCCAGGGGCCCCTTGGCAGCAGTCGCGGGTGATCGGCATACTCTTCGGCGGACACCATGGCGACGGCAGCATCGGGGCGCAGCGCGCGATGTTGGAATCCATCGTCCAGTATCGCCACGCTGGCACCCTCATCGCCGGCCCGTTCCACGCCAGACAGCCGATGGGGATACGCATACACCGGAACACCCGGGTTCAGCGTTTGATGGACCAGCGTCTCGTCACCGCCGTAACCGCGAAGGACGATGGCTGGTCGTTCTCCTAGCTGGGCCAGTCGTCTCGCGAACCACGCCGCCATCGGCGTCTTGCCCGTTCCACCAACGGTCAGGTTTCCGACCACTAGGGTGGGTATCGCTCCCGACTGCGAGGCGAGCAATCTTCGATCGTACGCCCAACCGCGAACCGAGACTGCCAGGCGATAGGCGATCTCGGCCGGCGTCAGAAGCGCCGAGAGGGCCCGATTGTGGATCCCCTCGGGCCCTTCAGGTCGCCACAGTCGGCTGTGCCACTCGTTCAACCGTCCACCTGGCTCTTGAGGTTCCCGAGTTGCGACTCGATGGCGACGGCTTGGGCCTCGAGCTGGCCGACGGAGCAGTCTCGCGGAATGGTCTGGGGTTCACCGATGGCAACGCGCACGTGGCTGAACGGTTTTGGGATCAGAAACCGGTCCCAGCCTTCGACCCACCAAGCTCGATCCGCGCCGGCGAGAACCGGGATGACGGACGCTCCCGTGATACGAGCGACCTGAAGGGCACCCGGTTTTAGCCTTTCTCGCGGTCCTTGAGGCCCGTCCGGGGTGATCGCCAGTGAACTGCCCTTTCTCACTTTGCGAACCAACTCGCGCAAAGCGGGATAGCCACCGTGAGTGCTCGAACCTCTCACCGCGTCGTAGCCGAGACGCTGGCCGAGGCGCGTCAGATACTCACCATCCCGATGCTGGCTGACCAACATCACAAGCCCGTGACCCCGGTACAAGTAAAGAAGCGGCAGCAAACGGCCGTGCCATGTGATGAAGACGACGGGCTCGCCGGCTTCCCAGAGCGCCTGGTGATCCTGACCCTGGATGTCGAACTTCAGGGTCGAATAAAATCCGCGAAAGAGGATCGGTCCCAGCGATCCGGCCAACCCCAATCCCAAGCGATCTCGTGCCTTCACACCTTCCCGTCCAGTAGCTCCGCCGCCATCTCAGCGACTCTCTCGGGGGCTCCCTCCTGCCCCAACATTTCTTTGACCGTTCCCAGCGATTCGATCATCGCGCGCCTCTCGGACGAGTCGGTGTCAAGCAACGGTTGAAGGGCGCCGGCGATTTTGTCGCTGTGCAGATGCTGGACAAACTCGGGGGCGATCCTCTTACCCGCCAGAAGATTCACCATGCCGATGCTGTCGACGCGGACCAACCGGCGCGCCAAGAGATAACTCAGCGGGTGGACCCGATAAGCGATCACCAAGGGTGTACCGGTGAGCGCGGCTTGCACCGTCGTCGTTCCCGATTTCGTGAGCACGGCGGTGGAAGCTCTGAGAACGCGAACGGAATCATGAGCAATCGTGTAATCGCGGGCGGAAGCATAGTAGTGTGCCGGAACGTGAGGAGCACCCGAGACCACGACCTGGACATCCGGTCGGCGACGCTGCACCTCGGCCGCGACCTCGAGGAACGGGTCGAGCAGGCGAGCCACCTCCTGGGGCCGTGAACCCGGTAAGATGCCCAGAATAGGGTATTTAGGGTCCACTCCCAGGGCCGCAATGGCCTCTGAGGGCGCCTCCCAGTCCTTTACCCGGTCCAGCAGGGGGTGTCCCACGAAAAACGCCTCTACGCCGAAATCTCGCAGAAACGGCTCCTCCTGGGGAAAGACGACGGCCACGCGCTCGGCGTTGTCCGCCAGGATCTTGGCCCGCTCCTGCCGCCAGGCCCAAAGTTGGGGAGCGATATAGTAGAGAACCGGGATTCCGGCTCGATGCGCCTCACGGGTCAAGCGAAGGTTGAAGCCCGGATAGTCGATCGGGATGACGAGGTCCGGGGGATCGTCGTGAAGCAAGCGAACCACGGTGCGCCGGAGTGAGAGAAAGAAGGGCAAACGGGAAACGATCTCGACGAAGCCCATGACGACCAGACGTTCGAAATCGACGATAGGAGTCACTCCGGCCGCCTGCATGCGCGGCCCGGCCAGACCGAAGATTTCCGCCTGAGGATAGAGTTGCCGCAACGCGACCGCCAAGGCCGCGCCGTGTAGATCTCCCGATGCCTCTCCCGCTGACAGGAAGATGCGGGGTCTAGACACGCGAGCTGAGATACCAGATAGCGACGATCACCGCGATCAGTAGGATCGTCAGCGTGCGGGTACGCATTCCGGTGCGCTCGCTGGCTCCCTGCGACTTCCGCTCACGCCGTATTCGAATCAAAGACATGTCGTTGGTGCCTCTCGATCCGTTCCACGATATCCAGGGCGATTGCCAGCGCCATGCGGCCCTGCTCGGCGGTCACCGCCACCGGGATCTCTCGACGCACCGCCCGGGCGAACGACTGAAGTTCGAGACTGAGCGAATCGGCACCGTCGCCTCGCAGCGCGATATGTTCGACAAAATCGGTCAGGCTCATCGCGTCGCTTGTCGCCGGCGGCTCTGCGTTTTTGCGGCGGTAAAACTCTCCCGTTCCTTTCTGCAAGTCGAGGCTAACGTAGCCGCTCTCTTGAAAGAAGCGGATCTTGCGTTGGCGCTGGATCGAGACACGACTGGCGGTGATGTTGGCGACGCCACCCGCTCCGAACTCCAGTCGCGCGTTGGCGATATCGACCCGGCCGCTCAGAACGGAAACGCCTACCGCCCGGACATCGGAAATCGCGCCGCGCAGCAGGCTGAGAATCAGGTCTATGTCGTGGATCATCAGATCGAGCACCACCGGGACATCGGTACCACGCGCAACAAAGGGCGCGAGGCGATGCGACTCGACGAAGAGCGGGTCCTCGAGGTACGGTTCGCAGGCGCGCACAGCGCCATTGAATCGCTCGATGTGCCCCACCTGGACGATGCGGCTCTTCTTCTCGGCTAGCGATATGAGCCGGTCCGCTTCGTCCGTCGTGGTCGTGATGGGCTTCTCGATCAGCAGGTCGCACTCGTGCTCTAGTGCGACCCTGGCTATTTCGAAGTGACGGCTTGTGGGCACCGCGATCGTAACCGCTTCGGTTTCCTGGAGAAGCTGTTCGAGCGTCGGGCAGGCCTGAGTTTCCAGTTGGGCCGCCACCGCCTGGGCACGTTCGCGATCGCTGTCATAGATCCCAACCAGCCGAGCCTCTGGAAGTTCTTGCAGAAGCCGGGCGTGGTGGAAGCCCAGGCTTCCAACTCCCACGACTCCAACATCGATTGGATTCAAGGGACCGCTAGATCGTGACGCCTCGTTCGCTGTTCTCGATGAAGGCGATCAGACGTTTCACTTCCTCGCACTGGACGCCCTGCGAGCGCAACTCGGCGATCGCCATGCTGACGTTCAATTCCGAAGCGAACAACAACCGATAGGCGCGCTTCAATTCCACGCGGACCTCCTTCGAGAATCCGCGTCGCTCCAGGCCCACCGAGTTGAGTCCGTACATCTTGAGAGGGTTGCCCGAGGCCCGCACGAACGGGGCGATGTCTTTACGAACACGTGAACCGCCGCCGACGAACGAGTACCCGCCTATTCTCACGAATTGGTGAATCGCGCTGAGGCCACCTACCGTTGCCCAATCCTCGATCACGACGTGCCCACCCATCTGCACCCCGTTGGCGATGATCACATGGTCGCCGATTCTGGCATCGTGCGGGATGTGCGAGTATGCCATCAGTAGGCAGCCACTGCCCACGACGGTCGAGCCCGAAGCGCGGGTCCCCCGGTTCAGGGTCGCGAACTCGCGGATCGTGGTGCCATCGCCGACGATCAAGAGCGTATCTTCGCCCTCGAATTTAAGGTCCTGTGGATCCGTTCCAAGCACTGCCCCTTTGGCGATGAAGCAGTCGCGACCCACACGAGTGTCCTTTTCGATGTACGCGTGCGGCCCAAGCTCGGTACCGGGTCCGATCTTCACATTGGGTCCCACCATCGCGTAGGGCCCGATTTTCACGCCTTCGCCGATTTCGGCATCCGGATCGACAATCGCAGTCGGATGTATCAGTGATGCTGCTTCAGGCCCCTGCCCGGCCATTGTAGGCGTCGTCATCTGTCCACCACCTGTGCCTTGAGTTCCGCCTCCGCTACTACGTTCCCATCTACGCGCCCGACACCCTTCATCACGCACACCGGGCCCCGCTGCTTGACCATCATCAACTCGAAGACAAGCTGGTCACCGGGTGTGACCGGGCGTCTGAACTTCACTTTGTCCAACGACATGAAATATACGACTTTTTCTTCCGGTTTCTCAAAACTATCCATGAACAGAAGTCCGCCGACCTGAGCCATGGCTTCGATGATCAGCACGCCAGGCATGATCGGCATTCCCGGAAAATGCCCGATGAAAAACGGCTCGTTGATCGTGACGTTCTTTATGCCTACGATCCGCTCGCCCTTCTCGTATTCGATCACACGATCGACGAGCAGGAAGGGATAGCGATGCGGAAGGATGTGGAAAATCTGATCGATGTCCACGCGGCGGGCGGCGTTCTTCTTCCTGACGTCCTCGGCGATGGCGCGCACCAATGCGATGTTTCCGTGGTGTCCCGGTCGCTCGGCGACGATGTGTGCTTTGATACGTCGCCCCAGGAGCCCCAGGTCCCCAACCAGATCGAGGATCTTGTGGCGGACGAACTCGTCCGAATACCTGAGTTCCACTCCCTCGTAGAGACCGTCCTGAGTCAGGACTATCGTGTTGCTCGTATCGGCGCCGTGGGCCAAACCCATGGCACGCAACTTCTCTGCATCTTCATAGAAGCCGAAGGTTCGCGCCGGCGCGATAGCCTCAGCGAACAGGTCGGGCCGTATTTCGTAAGACGCGTGTTGACGCCCAATCAGCGGATGATCGAAATCGATGCTGGTCGAGATCATGTAGCGATCATCCGGGACCACGGTGTAACGCGACTCACCCTCGGCGACGCTTAGCGGAGTGTCGCATTGCCATACGGTGGCCTCGGCATCCTGGTCCTCGATGCCAGCCTTCGACATGAGATCGGTGAAGGTGGCGGAGCAGCCGTCAACAGCCGGTGGTTCTTCGTTGTCCAACTCGACGGTGACGTTGTCGATGTTCAAAGAGGCCAGCGCCGCCAGAAGGTGCTCCACGGTTCGAACTCGCACCCCGTCCTGTTCCAGGACTGTACCTCGGTCGGTTTCGACGACGTGGGTCACATCGGCCGGGATCTCGGGCGCTCCGTCCAGGTCCGTCCTGCGGAAGACGATGCCCTGGTCCACCGCGCCTGGCTGCAGCCGCATGTACGTCTCGGACCCCGAATGGAGTCCTTTGCCGCTCGCTTCTACCGATCCCGAGAGTGTTCTTTGCTTGGACGCCAACAGTCCTCCTAGCTTCTTTCCCGCGGCCGTCTCCGGCTTCAGGACTCGTCTTCCAGTTTCTTCTCGATCGCCCGCACCCTGCGAACCAACTCGGGCAGTTTCAGGAACGACGCGTTTGCACGCATCACTTGTGTCCGGGGACGAGCCGGATAACCGAACCACGTTTCGCCGGCGGGAATATCATGACTTACTCCCGCCTGTGCCGCGACGCGCGCGCCATCACCGATCGTCAGATGGCCGATGATACCCACCTGGCCGGCGAGCGCCACACCGTCGCCAACCGTCGTGCTTCCGGCAATCCCGACCTGCGCCACGATGATGCAATTGCGTCCGACTCGTACGTTGTGGGCGATGTGCACCAGATTGTCGATCTTCGTCCCGGCTCCGATGCGCGTTTCGCCTACGGAGCCACGATCGACACACGCGTTCGAGCCGATCTCGACATCATCTTCGATGACACAACGCCCGACCTGAGGGACTTTGTGGTGCTGGTTCTCATGGTAGACGTAACCGAACCCATCCACACCGATGCAGGCTCCGCTGTGGATGATACACCGGTCGCCTACGACTGTATCGGCGTACAGGCACACGTGGTCTTTAAGGTCGGTGCCCGCGCCCACGATACAATTCTCTTGCACGACGCTGTGAGCGCCGATTCGCACTCCATCGCCCAGCTTGGCGCGGGCCCCGATTACGGCATACGGACCGATGCAAACGTCCTCGCCCAATTCGGCCCCGGGATCGACCGAGGCGGTGGGGTGGACTTCCGCAACTCGCGGCTTTTCCGGGTAGAGCAACGGCAGAGTCTTGGCCAGAGCGATGTGCGCATCGTCTACCCAGAGGAGCGCCGCCTCGGGGTTCTCGTCGATCTCTCCTAGCCCGCGGCCCACGATAATGGCGGTCGCACGAGTGGATGCAACCTGCGGTATGTACTTACGGCTGGCCAGAAAGCTCACGTCGCCGGCTCCGGCGGTGTCCAGCGGCGCCGCTCCCGTCAGCAGCGCATCTGAATCCCCAACCAGTTCGGCCGCAAGATGCTGGGCCAACTGTCCTACGGTAAGGCTCGACATCCTAGCTCCCCCGGGTGTGTCTTGTTGACGGACACATAGAAAGAGCGCCCACGGTCCCAGTCAAGGCCGTGGGCGCACAAGGCTCACTGCCACGCTCGCTCGAGATGGCGATGGCGATCGTCGAGTCAGTTCTGGGTGCCCCCTTCGACACCGCCTTGCTGCCGGATCCTCGCGATCACCTGGCTCGTGATGTCCAAAGTGGTGTCCGCGTCCATAAGACCGCCCGATGCAGCATCGAAGATCATCGTATAGTTCTCTTCGACCCGGATCTGCACGAGCGCGGCCGTAATCTGGTCATAGATCGGTTGGACCAATTCGACCTGCCTGCGCTGGGCCACCTGCTGCAGATCAGCAACTCGCTGGTCGTACTCCAGCCGCTTCTGCATGATCACTTGCTGACGCTCCTGGCGCGCTTCCGGCGACAACATGACCTGCTGCTGCTCGTAGGTCGTGATCATCTCCTGGAGCGAGTCGGCCGCAGCCTGCACTTCGCTTCTCCACCGTGCGACCTCCCGGTCGAACGTTGCCTGAGCTTCGGCGGCACCCGGTGCCTGCTCGAGAACCACGTTGGAGTTGATGTACGCGAGTTTGATCTCGGTAGCTTGGGGCTGGTTGATACCCTTGTATCCGAGCATCGCGAGACCTGTTGCCACCAGTACCGCACTAGCTGAGTAACGCACTCCGGTTGCTCCCCTCTATGGCTTTAACAGCCCGTTCTAGAAAATCTGCCCGAAGCGGAAGTGGAGTCTCCACCCCGGATCCGGCCGGCCGAATACGTCCCTGGCGTCCAGGGCGTAAGCGTAGTCGAGTCCCAAAGGTCCGACGGGAGTGACGATGGTTACACCCATTCCTATACCCCGGAACATGTCCGTTGGATCGAATCCCACCGCCTTTGCCCAAACGTTCCCGGAATCGTAGAAGGCGTTGATGTAGAAAGAGCCGCCCAGGTTCAATCCCAGCGTGGTGTAGAGAGCAAAGAACGACTCCCCCACCCGGTCCAATTGACTGAACCCCGGTGTCTCCCTCGGAACGTGGCCTTGAGGTGTGATCGTCAGCTCCTCGTAACCACGCAATGGAGGGCCGTACTGCACGCCGCCCATGAAGAAGCGCTCGAGATAGAACGGATTATTGCCGACGATCGTCCCACCCTGGAAGCTCACGCCCAGCGCCAGCTGGAACGGCGTCTGGGTCGGATCGGACCGCAGCGACGCGATGGGAGTGAACCACGAGCTCTCAAAGGTGATCTTGCGGTAATTGCCGTCGCCGCCGAGAGGGCCTCCAGTGAATCCTACGCCCACCGTGTTACGGCTGCCGCTTGTCGGGAACATCGGGTGGTTGCGCGTGTCACGCGTGATGCGGATATCGACCGTGCTCCGCGTGCCCACGTTCAGCAACTGGCGCTGCAGCAGGTCGAGCGCGTCCTCGTTGGAGTCGTACTCGTCACGGAACAACGAGTAGCCAATGGACAGCCGTGTCCATCGCGCGTTGAACAGCGGCATACCAAAGACGATGCTGCCGCCGGTCTGACGCCGCCGCCCCAAACCAACGAAGTTATAGCGATCGCGCGAGCTTCGAAGGCTGAGGCCCAGCGAGTTACGGCTACCCAGTATCGCGGGGTCGGTGTATCCAACCTCGATGTCGTTCGTTCGGGACCCAAAGACCCAACGAAAACGACCGACCTTCGCCTGACCGAACAGGTTAGGTTGCTCGTAGCCGATGAATCCTGCTATTCCGGATGAAGGAGAAAGCGATGCTCCGAAGTTGATGTTACCGGTCTGCTTTTCCTTCACCTTGAAGGTGACGTTGATATCGCCAGTCTCGGGCTCGGGTCGCATGTTCAACGCTTCCTGCGGTGGAAGCGGCTCGAAGAAGCCCAGTCCCTGGACTGTTTGATAGCTGGCGATCAGCCGGTCATCGCCGTAGACATCTCCGGGCAGCAGACTCAAGCGATCGCGGATGACGCGCTCGTGCGTCGTCGTATTGCCGGCGATGTTCACGAGATTGACCTTCGCCTGCTCGTTTTCCGTGATCTGCCACTTCAGACGGACCCTCGGCAGTCCGTCTTCGCCGTCCGGCAGCTGTTCGACGATGGGGTTGATCTCCGCGTAGAGAAAGCCGGAGTTACGATAGAGCTGGATGATCTTATCCGTGGCCTCTTGCCACGCGTGCGTATCGAAGACCGGATCAACCCCGAGGTCGTCGCCGCCTCCACCGATCAAAGGCAGGCGGGACAGTAGCGACCGGCTTCCCGGCTGGTAGCGAGCTTCCAAGAGAGGGGTCGGGAAATGCTCGTTTCCCTCGATCTCGAAGCCGGCCACACGATACTGCCGCCCTTCATCGACCGTGATGAGCAGGATCGTCTTGCCCGTGTTGGGGTCGACGACCATCGAGTCATCCAGGACCCGAAAATCGATATAGCCTCGCGATCCGTAGAACTCGACCAAATCCAGCCGCAGGTCCTCCTCGTACGCGTCTTCTCGGAACTCGCCGCCATCCCACCACCAGAAGCCCTCGGGTTGGACGTCCATCGCGCCGATGAGCTCGTAGTCGGTCAGCGCCTCGTTGCCGCGGAACTCGATGCCCGCCACCACGAGGCGGCGTCCTTCGTCGACCTCGAAGATGAAACGATACTCGCCGGGCCGTTCAGTCGGTACGAGCGCGGTGTCGATCTGGGCCCGAACGTATCCCTTCTTCGACAACTCTGAGCGGATTTGGAACTTGGCTTCAAAGACGCGCGATGGATCGAGCGGCGTGTTTGCGGCCAGGCCGACGGTGTCTCTGATCGAGCCGCCGCTCGTGTGCTCGAGGCCCTGGAAGCGGTAGCCGATGATCAAGGGTCGCTCGATGACTTCCACCAGCAACGTCACACCACCCACGGCATTGTCGATGGCGTAGATTTGGATGTCGTCGAAGTGGCCCGATGAGAAAAGCCGGTGGATTCCGCGTTGCACGTTCGTAATGGACACGACGTCGCCAGGGCGAATGCCGAGGTCGGACAGGATCACAGGCGTTGCCTGACGCAAATTGCCTTCGACACGGAGGGAGTCGACGCGAACAGTCCTATCGACAGTCTGGCCTTGGGCGAAAAGAGGGTCAGCCCTCGCGGTGAACGCCGCGAGGGCTGTAACCAGCAGCAGGCGGGATGCTAGCCTCACGTCGGGAACGATGAAGACGAAAGTACTCTGAACTCCAGCCGCTCACCATCGCTTGCTACATCGACCTCGATCACGTCACCCGGCGCCAACTCGGCCATCAGGATCTTTTCGGAGAGCGGATCCTCCACGTAGCGCTGGATGGCACGCTTCAGGGGCCGTGCCCCATAGGTCACGTCGAAGCCGTGCTCGACAAGGAATTCTCCTGCCGACTCTGTGAGCTGGAGTTTCAACGTCTCTTCTTCCAGTCGAGCGCGAACTTCGCGCATCAGCACGTCAACGATTTCTCTGATGTGATCGCGGTTGAGCGGATGGAAGACGATGACTTCGTCCAACCGGTTGAGGAATTCCGGATTGAACACCTTCTGAATCTCGTCCTTGACCCGCTCTGCCATGTCCATGTAGTTGGTCTCGGCATCCTGCGTGTGGAAGCCGACGCCGCCACCCTTGACGATGTCCCGCGCTCCCACGTTCGAAGTCATGATCAGAATCGTGTTCTTGAAGTCGATGACGCGCCCATAGTTGTCGGTAATCCGTCCGTCATCGAGGATCTGCAATAGGATATTGAAGACGTCGGGGTGCGCCTTTTCGATCTCGTCGAAGAGGACGACGCTATAGGGCTTGTGCCGCACCGCCTTGGTCAGTGCCCCGCTGTCTTCGTAGCCGACGTACCCTGGAGGCGCACCGATTAGTCGGCTGACGGAGAACTTCTCCATGTACTCCGACATGTCGACTCTTATTAGTGCGTTCTCGTCCGCGAACAGGAAACGCGCCAGCGCTCGCGCCAGCTCTGTCTTTCCAACCCCGGTGGGACCGCTGAAGATAAACGAGCCGATGGGCCGGTTCGGGTCCTTCAGGCCCGCCCGACTGCGACGGATCGCTCGGCTGATCCCCTGGATGGCCTCATCCTGGCCGACGACATACTGATGCAGCTCTTCTTCCATTCGCAGCAGTCGATCCGTCTCGCCTTCCTGCAGCCGCGTGACCGGAATCCCGGTCCAGCGAGAGACGATGAAGGCGACGTCTTCTTCGGTAATGCTGGGACGGAAAGTACGACGTTCCTCTTCCCATTCCTCTTTGCGCCGCCGAATGTCGGACTGCAGTTCTCGCTCCTTGTCACGCAACTCGGCGGCCTTCTCGAAGTCTTGCTCGCGTATAGCGCCGTCCTTCAACTCGCCGATCCGGTTGAGATCCTCCTGGAGGTCGGCCACGTCAGGAGGTGGGACCTGAGTCGAAAGGTGCACGCGTGCCGATGCCTCATCGATCACGTCGATCGCTTTGTCCGGCAGATAGCGGTCGGTGATGTATCGCTCAGACAACTTCGCCGCGGTCACCAACGTGTTTTCCGGCAGGGCTACCTTGTGGTGGTCCTCGTAGCGCTTCTTCAAGCCTTCGAGTATGTCGATCGTCTCATCTATGGTCGGCGGCTCGACAACGACGGTTTGGAAGCGACGCTCGAGGGCGCCGTCCTTCTCGATGTACTTGCGGTACTCGTTCAGAGTCGATGCACCGATGCACTGCAACTCACCACGCGCCAACGCCGGCTTCAACATGTTCGAGGCATCGATCGCGCCTTCAGCAGCGCCGGCCCCGACGAGTGTGTGAACTTCGTCGATGAACAGAATCACGTCGCGATTCTGAGCGATCTCATTCATGACGGCCTTGAGTCGCTCTTCGAACTGACCGCGGTACTTGGTGCCGGCGATCACCGCCGCCATATCCAGCGCG
>Ga0209536_100006052_pt1 | contig 18601 bp, 28 predicted proteins | sample DeeMarSeWOR28_12_FD_187461 | JGI IMG/M metagenome (GOLD analysis project Ga0209536, IMG submission 187461) | Marine sediment microbial communities from White Oak River estuary, North Carolina - WOR-2-8_12 (SPAdes) (version 2) | ecosystem: Environmental > Aquatic > Marine > Intertidal zone >... | reverse complement strand
GGATCTGTAGAAGGCGTCCAGCACCATGACCTTAATGAATCCCCAGAACAGCTGGGTGCCGAATCCGGCCAGCGCCGCCGCGCGATACTGCAGCAGCATCTTGCAGCGCACGGCAAGGATGGCCAGGAAAGTACGGCTATTCATCGATCTGCACCGTCCCTGGCTCCCGGCTGAAGTCCTAAAATTTCATAGTAATTTTTCATTAAAAAGCTCCTTTTTGAAACTTATTTCTTATACCTATATTTGATTTAAAGTATAATTTTAAATATATTGTAGTATGGCTAAGATGTCAAAAAAAGGAACGTGGTATACGGGGATTGCGGTTATTTTGGGAGCTATCGGCACTTTTTTAGTAACGACAGAGCCTATATTTCATTACTCTGAGATGTTTGAAAGAACACAAATTGATACTACCAAAGTTGCTAATGTAAAGAATCTAGAACAAGCGGATATTGACTCTCTAATTGGAGGCCCAACTCCACGAGTAAAAACTTTTACTCAAATAACAAAAGAACTAGAGGCTGTAAAAAAAGATATTAACGATACTCTGAAGCCTTTAGTAAAGAAACATGATGAAATTTTACAATGATTAAGCAAGAAGGCGGGAAATTTGTAGTATATTCTGAATCAGGAAGGCGGTTTGGAAGTTATGATACAGAAGCCGCAGCAAAGCGTAGATTAGCACAAATGGAAATGTTCAAGCATATGAAAAAGACAGCAGCAAAATCTAAATTTAAAAAATTAGAAGATAATAAAATTCCATTAACGCCAGAAGAAAGAGCTCTGGTTATGAACAGAAAGGCAGTTTGGCACTATAGTCATCTAAATAAGCCTACACCCGCTGTTTGGAAAAGTGTTGATCCTAAATCTGGGGAGGTAACATACGTGACTAATACTCATAGAGCATATAACACAGCACCTACTGTAAAAGGTGCAATTAATAAATATCATACATTTATAAAGAAAACAGCGGCAGAAGTAGTAGATTTATCTGTACGTACAGGACCTTTTGCTCCAATTCAAAAATGTAAAGTTTTGGGAGCTGGTTATAAATGTGAATTAAGCCCACTTTATCCTAAACCAAAAGGAATCAATAAAAAAGCCGGCATAAACTATAAAGCATTAATGCCAGCATTATCCAAGCTTCATAAAAATACCCAGGGAGTAGTATTAGATATAATAAGTAGAAATAAAAGATTAACATCTATGGTTAATCAAAATCCTACGCGTGCTATCGAAGAGGCAACTCGTATTTTAAGTAAAGAGCCAAAAAATAAAGTTAAATTGCTATATACTCCACAAGGAGGCAAAGCATTACGAGGAATTGGTAGAGCTAAATATGGATCAGTTCCGGGCTTAAAGAACTTCTTTGCAACAGAACCGTCATGTAAAGTGCTTGGTTCTGGGACTAAATGTCAATTTGGAACTGCCCCTACTTATACAAAATCAAAGGGGTTGGGTAAGAAGGCAGAGGTAGAAAAAACTGCAGTAAGCCCAATGCTAGTACGTAAGACTTTATCTAAAGCAATAAGTTCTTTAAAAACTGTAGGTCTTGAAGATTATAGTAGAGTACAAGGTAAGATAGATAAAATGATGGGAAGTACTCTAAAGAAAAGTTTAAGTACAGGTCCTAAGCCTAGTAAGGCTGATAAGACGATGTTAAATGTACTCAAGCACGAAAGCAATCGGCTAGGAACAAAATATCAAGAAGCATTTCTAAAAACGCTCAAGAGAAATCAAGATAACTTGAAGATTGGATTAAATTAATGAAAAAAACTTCTCAATGGTCTAAGCCCACAAAAGATTTTTGGAATGATACTGTTTTACAAAATTTAGATTATGCTCGACATTTAATCGGTCATAAAATAAATCTTGGTACGGCGGGAGTTAAAATAGGTCTTAGCCCAGGAAAGATACTTGCTCACGATTGGAGTAAATTCAAGCCTCGTAAGTTTGATGTATACGAGGATTTCTTTTATGGTCCTGAAGGTAGACGTGGTAAATTAAGTAAGGATGTTTATACTGCGTTTAGAAAAGAAGTAGAGGACCACTATAGAACTGAAGCACACCATAGACATAAATTAGGATTGCCAGAAGATCCACAAACTCAGATGGAATCTGTAGTTGATTGGTATTCTGTTGGAAAAACTAATGCAGATATGAGAGGTATAGATTTTCCTAATTTTCTAGAATGGTGGGAAGCTCGTAAATATGGGTTCCTTGTGAAGGGAGCAATTACAAAAGACACTTTTGTAAAAATAGAACAAGCTATAGCTAAAAACTATAACATAGTTACATACACAATAGATAAATTAAGGAGCTTATTTAAATGAAAGATTTTACAAAGTACAAATTAAATATCAAGCCAAGTCCATTTGATGCACGTAACTGGAGATATGAAAGTTTTGTTACTGATTTTACCTACCCACCTACTCTTGACTACAGATCAATCATGTTTGATGTAAGGGATCAAGGTTATCAGGGTTCATGTGCTGCTATGTCTGGTGCTGCTATGAAAGATTATCAAGAGATTAAAGATGTAGGTATTAGTGAATACATGTCTCCTCAGTTTATATATAATAATAGAGAAGACCTGAATCAAGAAGGTATGTATATGCTTGACTTGATGAAAATTCTAAAGAATAAAGGAACTTGTGTAGAGCATTTACATCCATATGGTAATATGAATATACCTAGTGCTGATGCTTATGCCAATGCACTTAATTATGTAGTTTCAGGCTATGCAGAAGTAAGTACTATAGATACTCTCAAGCAAGCTCTGTTTGATAATGGTCCTTGCGTTATTGCTGTTCCAGTATATAATTATACTTTACGTATGTGGTATAAACGCCCAGGAGATTATTTACTTGGTGGGCATGCTATGACTATAGTTGGTTATAATGATGACGGATTTATAATTCGTAATTCCTGGGGAGATGATTGGGGAGATGAAGGTTATACTATATTTCCTTACTATGATTGGGGATGTCAATGGGAAGTTTGGTCTACAGTAGATGCTGAATCTGATCCTAATCCACCTGATCCTGATCCAGATCCTGATCCGGAACCACAAGGATGTTTAAGCAAAATATTTGGAATATTTTTAGTATTTGGAATTCCAGTAGTATTATTTTTATCTGATGTATTATTTTAAAGAACAAAAGACCTTGCGTGTAGTTACACGTGACCATCAATATAATATGGAGGCAGTGGATGGAAAGCTTGTTGAAATCGACCCTACCACCCCCTGCCTTCTATTGGCCCATGTTCCTAATAAGAAATGGACTTATGATGTTAATATTCTAGAAAAACTGGAAGCTTCTGAAGCAGTAAAACGTATCAATCCTTTACCACAAAAATCTGATAAACCAGAAGTTTTCTATGCTGTTGTTATGCAATCTGATTATGATACTTATATGACAGACTATGCTTATAAGGAGCTTCCCAGTTCTACAAAAGAGCCTAAGCCTAAAAAGATAATTAAAAGTGATCCTAAACCTAAAGTGATTGATACTGGAAATGCAAAAACTAATGTAGGGTCGGTGCCCATGCAAACTGGAAAATTCGATTATACTCCTTCCTTAGATAGAACTGGAGAAAAGACTGTCTATAAATTTACTGCGGGGTCCCAACGATACGGATAATTTTTAAGTTAAAAAAAGAGAAACCGTAGTTTCTCTTTTAACCTGATACGAAGGGAAGGAGTCGAACCTCCGAAGTCTGGAAAGGAGCTTACTCTTTCCGACCATTGTGTAGATGATCAAACCTACACAACCCCACTTACCATCAACGGGTGCGACCCGCCAGTGAGCACCTTCGCACGTAAACTTTATTTTAATAAAGTCATCTTCTTAGTTAACTTACTTCCATCTACATCTAGTGTGTACAAATATAATCCACTATTTAAATCATCCATATTAAACTGAACCTTATGAGGTCCGGCTTCTTGAAATTCATTAACTAATTTAGCAACTTCTTGTCCAAGTGTATTATAAACAGTTAAATTAACTGTTGCATCGTGAGTTAATTCGTATACAATATTAGTTGTAGAATTAAAAGGATTTGGATAATTTTGGTACAAAGTATATTTGTCAACATAAGTAGTTACTTCAATACCATCATACAATTTAAAAGTTCCATCATAATCGATCTGTTTGAGTCTATAGATGTGACTTCCACTCGATGGAAAATCTGTATAAGTATAAAATTGTGGTTCAGTAATAGTTCCAGCCCCATTCACATAACCAATAGATTTGTCATCTCTAATGATTTCAAACCCATTATTATTTAGTTCAGTTGCTGTTGACCAGTTCAGAGTTACTTTGCCTGAAGATACTGAAGCTGTAAATGAAGTTAATTCTACAGGAACGTTGCCCTCGAAACATTCCCATAGTCCTATAACCCAATCACCGTCTAAAGTTGGAGAATTAAAATGAAATCCCCAAGCGTTGTTGTGAGGACATACATATACCATACGACTAAAGTCAGTAATAGTAAAATTAAACAGAATAAAATCTGTCCAACTGTCTGTTACTTCCTGTCCGTTTCCAGATACCAATTCGGTTTCTATGTTTTGAATTGTAAACGACCCGCCAGGATTAACGATTGGTTGTGTTTGATATCCATTTGGTTCATTATAATTCAGATAAATAGCATCATTGAATTGCAAACCAAGTCCATCAAAATCAAACTTCAAGTTTGTTGCATGGCCTAAAGTTGCGACCTCATTTTCATCTAGTTTGATCTGTAATGTAACCGAAAAACTAGAATCAAAAGGATTGTTATTGGTCCCCATTTCCATCAAGCGTCCACTAATAGTTTGCGAAAATAGAGATGGAATAGAAATAGAAAAAAGCAATAGTAGTAAAAAATGAACAATTTTCATTGTTTCCCTCAATTTAATTTATATTAATTGTCATTATTCTTATACCATTCTTAAGCTAAAAAAGAAGGAGCTAGTCCTTCTTTTCTGTTATGAACTTAAGAAAAGTATTTTTATACTGCTCCTTAAATTCATTCACTACATCATTGATCTCCACTTGAGAAAGACTAGTCTCAATTAAAACATTATTTAATAATGTTCCAACTCTTTCAATGTGCTCTCCTTTTGCTGCAGCTAACATACTATCTTTCTTCCCAGGAATATTAATATTTTTTAATATTGCTTCAGCAATTTTCAATCTCTCTGTAAGTTCTTTATCATCCATTATACTTTACCTGGTCGTTGGAATACTAATGTTGTAACTTTTACTGCGTGTGAAATTTCTGGACTTATATCAAAAGCAAATTTCCATCCCTCTTTTCCTAATTTAGGTAAATCTTTTACGCTAAATTCGTTAATAGGTATATTCATATATTCCCAAATTCTCACTTTATCAATTTCTTGTTTAATAATATCAGTGACAGACATTTCAGTTCCTTGCTTATCTTTTAGAATTCTAACTTCTTTTATAACTGGCACTTCCTTATCAACGTAAACTACTTCTTTTTCCTTTTGTTTAGGTAAAGATGATAGTAAAAGTTCTCTGTCGCTTAGTTCTCCGTTTTCAAATTTTTCTTTTACTTTTCCATTTTCCTTTTGTGCTTCTCTAGCAGCTTGCATTTCTGCTTTAGTTCTGCGTTTACGTTTTTGTTTTGCCAATTATCTAACACTCTCCAAAGATAAGTTTATTCTGAATTCAGCATTTTCTTGACTAAACCCTGGTCGAGTTTTAGAAAGGACTTCTGCAACTCTGCCCATTACCCAAGAAATACTGTATATTTTCATAAATTCTGACATCCAACGATCAAACCCGGCTTCTGTTAAAGTTTGTTCGAGTTTAGTTCTCTTTTTATTTAACATGTCAATTTCACTTTGTTCAATCGTTGCACTGCCATATTCATATTTAGCATGAAAACTGTGTTCATCGAGCAGTATCCAATCAGTGAGCCACCCTCGTGTCCTCCACCCACCTCGTCCTGCTAATAAGGTTCTACCTTCCATACCAATTTCTCTTGCTACATGCTCATAATCATATCTATAAGCTCTCTCAATACAACAGGATAATATGGCCAGTAATTCGATATTATTAAATGTATTTGAAAATTGATCTACATTTATATTTACTGTCATAATGAAGTTGGTTTAATAATTTCATCGGCAATTCCATACTCAATACATTGTTCCGGGGTCAGATATAAATTTTTGTTACCTTTTAAAGTGGTTTCCCAAAATTGTGCATCTTTAGTGGTAATGTCTCCTAGCAAGTTATATAACAGTTTTTGTGTAGCAATCACATGTTTTGCATCATTTTCTATATCAGACGTTGTCCCACGTACCCACGATGACATTTCATGTACCATTATTTCTGTATTTGGAGCTATAATTCTTTTGCCTGTCCCAGATGCTAAAACCCACACAGCTGCGGATTCTACGTGCCCTATGCCAATAGTATTAACTGTACATGGTAATCCTTGTATCAGATCAACTAATCCAGTTAGAGCATTTACTCCACCACCAGGACTTGTTATAAACAAGTTTATTTCAGGCTCTTTATTGTCTCCAGGTGTCCAAGTTTCCGTATGATAATCTCTAATAGCATGAACTCTTTCTAAAAAGAATGGTATTGAGTAGGTATCTAATTCCCCTTCTAGAAAAACCATTCTTCTTTTTAAATTTACATTATATTCGAGCTGGTGCATGGCATTTGCCATAAATTTTTCATTAGTCATAATATATTTGGTGATATTAATGAAATCTTAATATTTTATAATTATTGTTTCCGCCCCACATACGATTCGCATTTACTGTTCTCGGCCCAAGGGCGATATAATCTTTGTAAAATCCCCAGCGATAAGACCTACTTGGATATAAATGTCTATTTAAAATGTTTTGTAATTGTCTTCGTGATCGTTGTGACATGCGTCTCAAGTCATCACGATTGACCCACACTTTAATCCAAGTGCCTTCGCCGGTTACATCAATTCCTTGTAATTGTCTGTTTGAAACCTGATAATTAAAATACTCATACAGGTCAGCTGCCCTTGCTGCAAACTGTGCATCAAAATTAAGGGTGCTGTAATGATTTACTATTTTCGTGTTTCTGCTTTGTAGTCTTGTTATCAGTCTTCTGTTTGTGTTGTTTCTTTTTGTCATTTTTCTCTTTGATTTCTTGCAATCGCAAGTTATCTTCTAGTATCTGCGCTTCAGGCATATCTGGAGGTACATCCGCTTCCATAATCCGTGGATAAAAATCTGTTTTATTTCTGCGCTTATACGCTTCAGATATATACCTAGCCGCACCACGACTGAGATATGACCCTAACAATTTACAGCTACTGCCGGCTCCATCAGGGTAATCGCCGTCATAAACTACTACAATAAAACTCATTTGTTTATTTTCCTAAATTGTTTAACCATAATTTCGTAATTATGGGAAATTCATCTAACATGATTTGCTTAATAACTTTTGCATACTCTCTAATTTCCCACTGTGCATGATCATCATCTCTCAAGTCTATAAAATTCATTATAGCTTGAAATGAGGCTGTCCAAAATACCTCTGTGTAAATATTTAATGGTAATAAAATTCGTGCTTGTTCTTTTGCAACCCCCATATTTATTAACTGTCTATATGCATAAAATAATTTTTGCATACCTGTTATAAATAATTCAGTTGCAATATCTTGTTGATCCACATTGCCAAAACTTGCTTGTTTATTGTCTTTACTTTGTGCTCTCCACACTTCTGGAATGTAAATGTTTTGACTATCTGTTTCTACATATCTTCCTGATATTTCATTCCAAGCATGATCCTTGGTGGGGTGTGTAGAAGTAGTTTCTATACCGACCACATGTTTATACCATTGCCTCATTACAAACTCTGGTGCTTTTATATGAAATTGCACCAAGACGTGACGAAAAGGAGAATAATGCTTATTCTCGATAAGATACTTGATAAGTTTTTCGTCAGATTTATCAAGTTTTGTTTTTCTTTTTCCAAACGAAACTCTTGCTGAATTAACAACAGTTAAGTCAGATCCTAATATATCTATTACTTCAATAAAGCCTTTATCCAGAACTACTGTCTTTTGCTTCTTCATTTACTTCTTTTGGTTTTTCTTCTTTATAGCCAAAATCAGCATCTACTAATTCTCTATGACATTTAACACATAGAAGTGGTCCTGCAACTGTAAAAGCTCCAGGTTTACCAGTTCCAGTCATTAAACCAGATACTTTTCTTGTGCTAATTGTTGGAAAGAATAATGTGGAATCACAGTCAGGATTAGGACATTTTACTTCAGTTGAATTTTCCAATACTGCTTTAGGATCTATTTTTAAGGTAGGGTCTGGAGTTTTTTTATTCATAAAAAAAGGAGCCAGTCTCCTGGCTCACTTGGTTACGCGTTACCTGATACTTGTTTAACTTCAATTTTAATGGATTGAAATTCTGGTAAAACCGGAACTTTTATTGTTAAAATACCATTAAAAATTTCTGCGCTTGCAGCTTTTCTGTCAAATTTCTTTGGGTCAACTATATCAAAGAAGTTAGTAAATCCTTTTAAAAGTCTACCTCCACCGATAGTTTTCTTTGGATTGCCCACTACGGCAATACCATTTTCCCTTGCTTCAATAGTTATATCATCAACTGTATAACCAGGAGCTAAAATATCAATTCTTACATGGTCTCCCATAGAGTCTGCTACAAAATCGGCAGGATTATAGTCTGGCAGTTTTTTTAATAATTGCATAATGTTTGTTGTTTTGATTGTTAACGTGTTTTCTTATGTTCTTTATATTGTTCAGTTAAAAGTTCTTGAAACATATATGGGTCTGTCTGAACAGTTTCTACTATTTCATACCCCATTTCACTTAATTTTTTAAACCCATCTTTACTCTCGGGTATTTCATAAGATACCTTTTTAGTAATTGTAGGGTTTTTATTCGCTCTTCCTTCGGCAATACTGCGACCAGTTTTTCTTGCAAAACAATCATGTGGTCCACAAATTGCTACTCCAAAATTAACTTGATCTAAATCCACTTCAGGATTGTATACACCTACGACTGTAAATCTACGGCCGTCTTCTGTTTTGCTATGATGAATTACTCTCATCTATTCGTCGTCTTCCTCGATATTTTTTTCAATCATATCGTTTATTTGTAACTCTAGAAGCATGAGTTGAGCAAATTCAGTACCTTCGGGCTTTATTAATTTTTTTAATCGTTCTAGTTTACCTTTAATAGTTTGCTGAAGATCTTTATCTGTTTTTATGTCTTTAATATTTTCAGCAATAAAATGTTTTAAAGTGTAAATATTGTCTGCCCCATTAACTTCTTTTTGTTCTTCACTAGCTTCTTCTCGACCAAAATTTGGTTTTTCTGTTAAATCCTGGTATTCATCACTTTCTGTGATCATTAAACAGATATCTATCAGAAAGTTATCAGGATCGGTGGCGTCTACTTTTTTATCGGATAATACAACCCAATCTTTTTTGTATTCTTGATGCGTTTGATATTTGCTCATAAATGTAGATACCTGTTTTTTTGAATATAAATAAATTTATTAATTAAAGCAATAGGTAGAGTAATTAACTACCCTACCTATTTTTAACCTAATTAGTGCTTTAGTTCTTATGCCAATATTTACACAAAACTGTGTGCACGTTCTCTAACTTCATCCCAAGTCCAGTCCACTAATAGCTTACCATTCTTGAAAATGGGTACAAGCAGGTCTTTATCTTCATGATAAGGATTATATTCTTGAGTAAAGAATTTACCATCCTCTTTAATCAACTGTAACCTACCTTTTTTAGATTTTTTGCCGGGGTCTGTAATTGGATTTTTTGCAATACCTTTCCATGAGTGATGTTCATCGGCACAAGCAGAGTTCTTTATTGCAAATTTAAACGTGTCACGATTAACCTGTTGCAATAACGCTCCGCCCATTCCAAACACGACATTATCAGTAGAGAATCCTTCTTTTTCCATGCCTGCAAGTATGTCGTCGATCATGCCATAGCGAATATAATCGCCATAGATAACACCTACTTTTGGATTTAAGGTTATATATCCTTTGTCATTAGTACTACCACCAAAATGTTTATATAATGACTTTAATACTTGCACTGTTATGTGTGGTGGATATCCGGAGTCTGGTCTAACTACTAATTTTCCATCTCTCTCCAGAATTTTATCTCGTAATTCTTCTCCAAATATTTTATTAACTGCGTTGTTAATATCATATGTGTCTGATACAACACTTAAAATTCCTGATGGAAATGTTTTTATAAAATGCTCATATGCTTCTTTTTCGTGATCCTCTCCCCATACAAGCGTTTCAGAATGTTCAGTTGCTGCTACGGAAGCCATGACAAAATTAGCATTATAATATTGTTTAGCATAGAGTGCAGCTTCTATGGTGTCTGATCCTTGAAAATTTACAAGATGTGCCATGCCACCTACTCCAGCAGATTCTTTAGAAGATACCCCACGCGATCCAAAATCATTCAAGTGAAAAGGTATTTCTATATTACCGCCAGTTCGCTCAGCATATTTGCGTATTAATTTTTTGATTCCAAATGATGTAGAAGCTACTGAAATTGGATACCAGGATCTCATTAACAGTGTTTCAACAAATGTTGTTAACCACGGTACATTAGGATCAGTATTTTCTATTGACATTAAAATATTATGACTTGGAATAACCATACCTTCTGGAACTGCTTTGATAAGTATTGGGAGTTTACCATCATAATTTTCAAGGATATACTTCCATCCATGTTTATTAAAGTATTGATCTGTGCCAAAAATTTCTTCCATAAGCAGATCTGCAACTTCAATCATTTCTTCTTTGATTACTTGGCCTTCAAGATATCTTTTCAGATAGTATTGATAGCCAAATACAACAGTTTCTGGTGGTACTCCTTTATCTGTAACACCGCGGGATTCTTGATAAGCATAAGTATATTTTACATCTGGAGGAATCATCTTCCAGTGTGTATGTTTATAAACATCTGTATCTAATAAGATGTTGTCGGAAATTTTGTTCATTAAACTACCTTTTATTTATATTTTGGATTATCGAATGCTTCTCTTATATCTTCTTCAGTAAATAAAGGCGCGCCTTCTTTGCCATATATCAAATACTCGAGTAATGGCTTATGGCCGGGCACAATATCTATTTCTTTTAAAAGCTTTTCATTAAAATTAAACCATTTAGCTCTTTGTAAATCATCGCCTGGGCGAGGAGCACCAAAAATGTGTACAGTCTCAAAAAGGATGGTATGCAATTTAACATCTTCTTGATTTCTATATCTCCAATCATTTACTTTCATATCTATCACATATTTGAAGTTACCCACCTCCATATTTCCAAGCTCTTCTCTGAGTTCCCTTTTTGCAGCAGCTACAAAATTTTTATCCGTAACATCTACGAATCCACCTGGTAGCCTCCACAAGTTGTTTTTTATATCATCAGTTTTAGAGCCTAAGATGATTTGTGTTTTATCATGATTAAATACAGCAATATCTACAGTAGGATGTGTTGTAGGAAACCTACTATATGCTGCTCTAATAATTCCTGCTCGAAATGCAGGGTTATCCATTGATTTATCCCACATATCTTCTCGATACATAGTTCCCGAGTAAAATACGGTTGGTTCTAATTCTTTTGTTTCAAATTTTCCTGTGTAATGATTTATAAAAGAATCTCTTCCACCGTATAGTACAATATAATCATTAGGATTAGTTAATGAGTCAATAATTTGATCGAGTTCTTCACTCCATAAATTGTCGCTTCGTTGATCTTTAATTCCTGTAATAGTAAACTCCGGATATTCTGCTCTCATCATAAGTTCTCTAGTTTTATAATCCATGGGGTCTTTTCGAGTATTTATTGCATGAGCAGAACCAAGGATTACAATAACTTTTGTATGTTCAGAACGAACCTTATCTAAAAGTTCTTTATGTCCGGGGTGTAACATAGGCACTTGGAATCTGCCTACTACTACTGCTACGTTTGGTTTTTCTGGTTTCATAATTTTTCCTTTGTTATTAATTGTGGAGCAGAGAGGACTTGAACCCCCAACCTTTTCCGTGCAAGGGAACTGCACTCCCAATTGTGCTACTGCCCCATAACCGGAGGCACGGTCCTAAGGCCGCACCTCCTTTGAAATAGAAAGGATCCGAACTACTCTACCCTGTTCGCCCGGATCCTAACAAGTCAAATTGCTTATTCTTTATCTTAATGTTTATGAGACATTGGATAATTAACCAATCATCGTTGTACTCTGAGTAACTTGTTCGTTCGTCTTCTTATGTAAGTCTAATTTCTCCTTGCTCTACCGCTGAGCTACCGGCGCGTATTTTACACATTTAGAGCGCCGGACGGGGATTGAACCCGTGCACAGGATTTTGTTTTTATAAGAATCGATTACTTAAGTTATTTTTTATAAGTTAAGTCTGGCGGACACTAAACTGAATCTGAACAATTAGGAAGTGTAAAGTCCTAATTTATCGAATCTGATTCTGAGTCTAAGTCTGGTCCAAACTTCTTATTTTAAACTGTTGTTCAATGGTTCCATAACATAACTTGCAATTTTATCAGCAAAATTCATTTCACTGACAACTGTAGTGTTAGCAACTTCTCTTGCATTTTGAAATACTCCAGAAAGTTTGTCAATTCTTGCTAACATTTCAGATTTTACAGAAGGTGGAATTTTACCACTTATTAAAGTAGTAGTCCAAATACCTTCTACAATATCTTCCATGACTTTTTCATACTGAGCTTTGTGTTGAGGCGTTGCTTCAGTTATAATTTGAAATCTTTCTACTTTCTTAGTTTTGTTCCTAAGCTTAGGTTCTGATTCAAACAGTGCTGGAGCATGTTCTTTAGATGGTTTCCATTCTTCTTTTGGCTCAAGAGTAGGAACATCGAGAACTACGTCTCTTAATTTTTTAGTAGCCGTTTCCATTGCTAATATTGCATTTACTGGCACTCCAGTAGCCCAAGTATCATCATTCACTACAATATCAGCTTTAGCAATTGAATTTGTATTTTCTTTTGTTAAATTTGCATTTACAGATTCAGTGAATGTTTTTAGAACGTATTCTAATTTTTCCTTGACGTTTGTGACAAGTAATGTGTCTTCACTGTCATACACAATGCCGTCGTCAATTTTCGTTTCATAACTTCTTAACTGACCAGCAAAATGATCCTGTTTTTTTATAAAAGTATTTTTAGCTTCTGCAAGAATAGTTGCCAGTGTTGACGAAAGTCTTTGAGATAGACTAATTATTTCTACTAAAAGTTTTGGCTTTGCCATATTTATCTCCTTAATTTTTAATGTAAAATGAGTCTGAGTGTTTTGTTTCGCCCCCAAGGCTCGAACTTGGACAGTCGGGTCCAAGGCCCGATGCACTACCGGTTATGCTAAGGCGAAATATTTATTTTTCTAATTTTTCTAATTCTTTTAATTCGTGTTCATCAATAAGTTTTCCACAAATTTGACACCATACATATAATGTGCCACCGGATAATGCTGGCTGACCTTCTTCATCTATGTGTTGACATTTAGGCAATGTGTCCAATCTATCCGATTTTAATCGTTCTTTTTCTTTTTCAAGATTTTCTATAGTCACATTTATTGCGCTAAGTTGGCCATCTATAGCGCCAAGTACTTCAAGAAATTCTTTTTGTTTTTCTATTTCCATGGTAAATATTATGTTTTGATTAAAGAGCCGTCCGTAGACGGCTTAAACTATGCATGTGAAAGCGTAGGCACCTGTTTTTGCATACAAGTTCTAACAGATTTACGCAGTTTTACTTGTTCTATTACTTCATCATATAGAGGAAGTAATTCAATATATTTCTCATCTAATTCGTTTGCTAGTATTTGTCTAGCATTTTTAAAGAATATGACATCTTCAAAATTTGCTTCATTTAGATTGAATGCTTTTGTAAGTAATTTTTCTTTTTCACTGTGTGCAAATAACATACTTTTATAACCAAAAGTTAGCATATTTTTAGCTCTAAAAGAGTTTGAACCAAATATTTCTAACACTTCGTCAAGTGATATGTTATGTTTAAATATAAATACATATAATAGAGTAATTAATTTTAATCTATTAATATCCATTGTTATCAATTTTATTTCTTCATCGGATAGCTTAACTTCTCCTTTCTTTGCCTCATCTAAACAGTTGAGTGAATTCCTTAAGACATTTAATGTCAATTTAAAACTATTAACTAAGTCAATAATAGGAATTAGCATCTTATGTTCCTTTTTTTATGACACACAATTAATTAAAATTAGATTGGCGGGGCATAACGGTTTCGAACCGATCATCTGAGCGCTGACAACGCCCCGTCTTCGCCAAGCAGACCCATACCCCGTAATCTAATCAAGTACCCAGGCTGCAATTAAGGCAATCGCGAGCCCAACTAGTATACTACCACTTATTTTAAGTGCTAATACTACTATAATACAAAAAGTTAAAAACTTCATGTTAATCCCCAATGACTACAATTTCCCATAATCCAGCCCAATCAGATGTGGGGGTTGAATTTGTTAGAAAATTGATTCTGATATACTGTGTATTTCTACCTATGATAACTTCATTCCATTCAACATTAGGTAATGTATCAAAGGTTAAAATTGTTTCCCAATTTACAGCATTGTCAGAAATTTGTATTTCCAATCCATATGATCGTCCAGTATAATAATAGGTAGGGGAGATATATAGATTTTCAATAAAATGTTCATCATTAAATGCAGCTACAAACCATTGTCCTCCCGGATCGGCAAGACAACATGACGTCCAACAATTAATATTTATATCACTACCCGGAGTTGTATATGAAAATCCATCTATGGCCTTCTCTGGACCATGATTAGGATCTTCCTGTCCCGAAGCATATACACTATCAATTACTAGTGTATCAAGTTCTCCAGTTGTTTCATCAGTAACTCTGACATTTCCTACAGTTTTAGTTGTGTCAACCAGAGGCAATAAAGTAAATGCATAATTATTTTCTGCAATTAACAATCCTGCCATATTTTTAACCCATGAAACTTTTACCGTATGATAAATATCATGTTGAAATTGCTCAGTAACTATTCCAGAATAGTGTATTCCTGCATTGGTTTGTACTAAAGAAGAATCTTGTCTTCTATATCCTGCACCAAAAATTTGTAACGTATCTCCTTCTTCTGTATAAACTACATAGTTACTCTTGTCAAATAATCCAGTTGTATCCATTGGATCATCAAACTCAAGCAAAATATACTGATATTGCTCTCTATATGTTTGAGAGTAATTAGTAATTGTAAACAAAAGTAGGAGAATAATAAAAGCGTGTCTCAATATTATTCTCCTTTCCGGGAAATTATAAATAATTAATCAAGCTTTTCTATAGTAACCCCTCCAGGTACAGGCGGTGCATCGCCCTTTAAAAACGGGGTCGTATTCAATCCTAAATTACTCCACGTCCCTATGCCATCCATTGCTTCAACGCCGGCAACTAAGTATTGGCCATCATTGTTAAGCTCTACTATTACTTCTGTAGTAGTTGCGGGGATGTCATATATCTGTGTGAACATTGGATCGGTGAGATTTGTGTTGCTTCTATTAACACCTGGAATTAATGTAAATCCGGATGGTGTTGGTTGCTGTTCTAGGTAAACATTGTAGTTTACTGTTTTACCTGAAACATCGGGGTCCCAAGAAATTCTGTAATTGCTTGTCGTTTGCCCGTTACAAGTGGCAAATACCCAAGCTAATGACAGAAAAACAATGAGGAAGGATATCCTCTTCATAATTTTTCTCCAATCGATTGTTTTGAAAAACGAGAGTTGCATCATATTTACTCTCCTTTATTTAACCTGTACAGTTTTCACACAAACATTGACCGAAGTCATCATCTGCGTGCCAACTGAAATGGACTCTCTTTGTTTTATTTATAGCATATAGCCCAAGTCCGGAGGCTAAAGCTAAACCGCCTATTAAAAGGTATATATGTATTTTTTTCATTTAATTTTACTTGTTTTTATTTCATATAAAACATATTGCTACTATTCTTATACCAGATTATTGTTGTACCCCGACAAGGATTTGAACCCTGAACCGCGGGATTAGAAATCCCGTGCTCTATTCCATTGAGCTACCGGGGCGAAGTACCCTCGTAAGGATTCGAACCCTAATTTCACGGTCCGTAGCCGTGTGCCCTGTTCCATTGGACGACGAGGGCATAAAGGACAGGAGTGTTTTTACCCGATATTATTACACGCAGAATTTGATCAGATTCCGTCGGGAAGTCACTACACCCCAGAAACTTTATCCTTGTTGTCCAGAAATTATTTTTTAAATTCCAGCGTTAATTTAGCTGGGTAAGTTAACATCCAATCATCGTAATTTTTGTTAAATATGAAATTCCAAATTATTGCTTGAATAATAAAATATACAAGTGCAATAATTATCCATGTTACAATGCTTGGCGAAAAAGAAATAAATATTAATATTGCAGCAACACTTGCCATTACATCTGCTATAATATTCATGCCTATTTTTATCATCTTGTAATAATGCCATGCATCATATATTTGAACAAATTGAAATTTCCAAAAAAGTATTTTAGTTAATCTTGGAACCCTATTGCCATTTTCGTCTAATAATACATTGCCATTTTCATCTGTCATCCATTTATTTGTCCAAAGAGATTTATACCACCAGTTCCAAGCAAATCCAAATACTTTTTTTGTAGTTCCAGGTTGATAAAAGGTGCTAGATTCAAAATGATGTTTTACTGTATCTTGTACAGCCGAACAATAGGCTGCAAAAGCAAGAGCTGCAAAACTTAGAAGTAAAAATACAATTGCTAAAAGTATCATTTGTTTTTAATTAATTTGATTAATTTTGTGTAGTCTTTAAATTGATTAGGGTCTTCATCTAGATCTTGTTCAAAAAATCCCGCTTTATCTAACTTAATTATAAATTTATATGCTTTATCCCAATCATTTGGTCGTTTACCAAATTTTGCTATGTCCGTATAATCAATATCTCCAGCCCATTGTGCCATGTCTTGTAACTGCTGTTCAAGTAATGCTGGAGTGCTACCTATCTTGTTTCCCATATTTTTATTTGATTAAATAGTACTAGGGGATGGGATTGAACCACCAATCGCCCGGATATAAGCCGGGTGCATTGACCAATTATGCTACCCTAGCGTTATTTCTTTCTCCAAAAGATAAGCCAGAAAAAGAATATTATTAATATTATTGTACTTAAATCCATTTTATCACCTGAATTTAAATTCACATTTTTTTACCCATACATCAAAATCTGAATCAAATTGTTGACGCAATGGATTATGCCCAAATCCTGAAATAATTTGATGTTTACAAATTTTACATTCATATAAATCTGCTGACCATACCTTGTATGGTTTTATTCCGTCTTCATAAGTTTCAAGTACATAAACTCCAGATCTTGGAAATGTCATTTTGATTTGACAATTTACACATATAGGTGCCATAATTACTCCTTTAAATAGTGGTAGGCCCTGAGAGGATTGAACTCCCGACCCCCTCCGTGTAAAAGAGGTGCTCTCCCAGCTGAGCTAAGGACCTATACTATTTTACTTGTGTGAAAGGTGGTTCAAGAAGTAAATCTATGAACTCCTTTATTGTTTTGTAAGTTTTACCTTGAGGTGATATGCCATACTTTTCTAACGCTGTGTCTTTAACCCATGCTCTTAAATCAGTTGCAAATTCATTACTTCTTGCATACCAATCACAGACCATTTCAGCTATAGATAATCTTGGCATATTATCTACCCCACCCCAATGTTCAGGATGGTGTTTATTAGTTTGGGTGTGGTGATGTACTGCAAATTTGAGCAATTCTTGATTATCAGAATGAATAAGATTTTCCCATTCTATTCCGTAAAATTTAGAATTATCGTGTGTTAAACTTGCAGCGACTAATTGTCTAGCAAAAGTAATTTCTCCTTTCTTCAACAATTTTTTAGCTAGTTCCCAACACGCGTCTTGCACTTTTTTAATGTGCCGCATTAAGGCCTCTAGCTGCTCTTGTTCCTTTGAAACAGTCTCAATATCAACTGATTTCTCGGTTTTATTATTTTCAGCCATACTATAATTTACCTATTATTTTCATCAAAAGCAATGGTACTCGCGGTAGGCATCGAACCTACATGTCCACTAGGAACCTTGGATTTTAAGTCCAAGCTGTATACCAATTCCAGCACGCGAGCACAAACTTATCTTCTATAAATAGCCAAAATTATTAAGCATTTGTCCAAATGAAAAAACTAAAAGAGCAGTGTGCAGCCACTGATCGAATCCAATGCTAATAAAAAATAAATTTGTACGTTTGGTATTCCATAACCATTTATTTAATTTACTTGTAAAATAATCTATGATGTAATGTAATATACCATTTACTATAGATACACCAATAATTATCTGTGCCCAATGTAATGGACTAATAACTGTACTAGAAATTAAAGTTAATATAAGTCCATATATGGACATGAGTATAGCAAATACAAGTGTATAAGTTATTACATGAGTTACAAGCACAACTATATCTCCGGGCACCAGTTCC
>Ga0209536_100006051_pt1 | contig 18602 bp, 9 predicted proteins | sample DeeMarSeWOR28_12_FD_187461 | JGI IMG/M metagenome (GOLD analysis project Ga0209536, IMG submission 187461) | Marine sediment microbial communities from White Oak River estuary, North Carolina - WOR-2-8_12 (SPAdes) (version 2) | ecosystem: Environmental > Aquatic > Marine > Intertidal zone >... | reverse complement strand
AAGACCTCACCCTCAGGGAACTGGAAGTAATGACGGTGGAGGTGAACGGGACCGAAATCCTGTTGAGCGAGGTGGCCGACATCAGGCTGGGACAGTCTCCCAGGGAAATATTGCATAACAACCAGAACCGCATCCTGGAAATCACGGCCGATCTGGATCAGGAACTGCCCCTGGACCGGATCGCAGCGATCATTGAAGAACGTCTGCAGGAGGTCACGTTCCCGCCTGAATACAGATACAGGATTACGGGCCAGGAGGCCATGCGCAAAGAATCGGTGGGCAACCTGGGATTTGCCCTGCTGCTGTCGCTGATCCTGGTATACATGGTCATGGCTTCCCAATTTGAGAGCCTGGTCCATCCGTTTACCATTCTTCTTACAGTACCGCTTGCAGTAGTGGGTGCCGTTGCAATCTTCTATTTCCAGGGAAAACCACTCAATATCATGGCCATTATTGGGATCATACTCCTGGTGGGGATTGCAGTCAACAATTCGATCATTCTGGTCGATGCGATCAACCAGTTCCGAAGAGAAGGATCAGCGCTGCGGGAGGCCATCATTGCAGCAGGCCAGCGGCGGATCAGGCCCATCATTATGACCAGCCTTACCACCATCCTCGCCCTGTTCCCGCTCACGCTTGGATTCGGGGAGAGTGCAGCACTCAGATCACCCATGGCATGGGCTGTGATCGGAGGACTGGTCACTTCCACCATCCTGACCCTGATCGTGATCCCCTGCATTTACATGATGTTCGGGCAAATCGGGATCCGGTGGAGCAGCAGAAAAAGGGAAGCAGGTGAATAAACACTTTCTCATAGAGCGCAGGATCCTGATCTCCATGATCTTCGTGGCAGCCACACTGCTGGGGGTGATTTCGTGGAACCACCTCAAAATGGAGATTTTCCCCAATGCGGAGCTCCCCATGCTATACATCCAGGTGACATCCAGAATCGATGTCACCCCCGAGTACATGGAGCAGGAGGCCATTGTTCCTGTGGAAAGCATGGTGGCGGCGCTGGAGAATATCGAACGCATCGAAAGCAGTGCGGGAAGACGGCAGGGATCGGTCCTGATCTCTTACGAAGAAAAAACCGACTTGAAATATGCCTACCTCAAACTGGATGAGCAGGTGGCTGCCATCAGGGGATCGCTCCCTGATGAGTTTTCCCTGCAGGTAGTGAAAATCGACCTGGGGTCTTTGGACAATTCCCTGATGAGCCTTCAGGCCCTTGGATCAGGCGGGGTGGACCGTGTGCGCAACTATGTGGACCAGAACATTGCGCCTGAACTGGAGAACATCGAAGGGGTGGCTGCTGTGAATGTTTACGGCGGAAGGCAAAAATCTGTGGACATCATCCTCGACAGGGCCGCATGCGAAGCTTACAATATTGTCCCTTCCAGAATAAGGAATACCCTTTCATCAAACATGAACCTGAGACAATTCGGGGGGATCATCAAGGAGGAAGGCACCCGTTACTTCATCTATCTGAATGCAGAATACCAGGAAATATCACAGATTGAAGAACTGCTGATCGGCAGGGATGAGCATACAGTGAAATTAAAAGATATCGCCGAAATCTATTATGGTGAGAAAGAGGAGGAGACCATCAGCAGGGTAAACGGGAAGGATGCCGTTTCTGTACAGCTGGTTCATGATGCACAGGCAAATATCATCGATGTTTCTCACACTGTTCGGGAGGCGATTGAGCGACTAAACCGCGAAGGGGCCCCTTTTGATATAGAGATCACCATTCAGGAGGATGAGGCCCGGGTAATGGAGGAGAATATCGATCAGATCATCCGGCTGGCACTCTCGGGGGCACTCCTGGCTATTTTCGTACTCTGGGTTTTCCTCCGGAACATCCGGCTCGTCCTCCTGGTCGCCATGGCCATGCCTGTATCCATTTTCACTGCGTTTAATTTTTTCTACGCCTTTGATGTCACCATCAACAGCCTTACGCTTATTGGAATTGCACTGGCCGTGGGGATGCTGCTGGATACTTCGGTGGTGGTGCTTGAAAACATATACAGGCTGCGTTCCCTCGGAAAGGGCAGGGTCGAATCGGTGATCCGTGGCACAGGGGAGGTATGGCGTTCTGTGGTAGCAGCGACCGGGACCACCATTGCCGTGTTCATCCCGTTTATTTTCTCCTCAGAATTTCTGGTCCGGCTCCTTGGAAGGCATATCGGTGTATCCATCATATCAACGCTGGTTGTTTCACTGGTTGTATCACTCCTCCTTATCCCCATGGCGGTACATATGATCCTGTCGAGACGCAGCAGGGGCAGGAAAGAGGTATACCAGGAGGTTTCGCTGGACAGCCGCCTGGTAAGGTTTTACCTCTCCCTGCTCAAAACTGCCCTGCGTAATCCTGCACCAACCATCATCGGTGTGCTGATCCTCTTCTTCGCCACCATTGTCAGCACGCTTTCGGTTTCCGTGAACCAGCTTTCAGAGCTGGAAACCAACCAGGTGACCCTCTATGTGACCATGCCCACCGGCACCACCCTCGAAACCACCGATCAGATCATCGCAGGTATGGAGCAGGCGTTGATGGAAATTGAGGAGAAAAAAGAGGTGGTTTCGCGCATCGAGGCCGAGGAGGCCACAATAACCATCCTGCTTCAGGAAGATTATCAGAAAATCAACCGGCGCTCCTTCGGGCAGATCCAGACCATGGCCTACGACATGGTCAAGGAGATGCCCGCATCGGATATCAGCCTCACTGCCGGCTCCGGCATGTCCGGGGGAGGAGGAGTAGATATGGGAGGTGGGGGACTTGAGGGCTCTTCCGGTTTTCAGCGGCTGCTGGGAATCGGTGAAGATGAGGAATACATTGTCCTGAAAGGACAGGATTTCAACCTGCTGACGGAAGTGGCAGAAGACCTCCAGTCCTACCTGGAAGAGCTCGACAACATACAGTCGGCCCGGCTTTCAATCAGGGAGAACCAGCCCGAAGTGCACCTTGAATTCAATCCGCTGTTGATGAACCGGTACGGGATCACCCAGATGGAGGTGATGAGTGAGCTGAATATCTTCCAGAATGAGATCAGTTCGGGGGTCACATTCCGCCAGGAGAACGAAGAGTACGAGATCATGATCAAATACGACGACGATCAGACGGGCGATGAGGCAGAGGATAAAAACATGGGGGACCTGCGAACCCTGGAGATTCCTGACAGCGATGGGGAAAATCTGTTTCAACTCCAGCAGATCTCAAACCTCTTCTATGCAACCGGACTCAGGGATATCTCCAGGGTCAACCAGGAAAAGCAGGTAGAATTAAGGTACCAGTACATCGAGGACGTCTACGATTCCAATGACCTGCTAGAATTTGCCAGGAGCGAGATACAGGAGGTGATAGAGAGCGCAAATGTACCCGCAGGAGTGGCTGTGGAACTCACCCAGGAGGAATCGAGCCTGGATGAATTCAAATCGATGTTTATCCTGGCAGTGCTGCTGGTCTACATGATCCTTGCCGCCATCTTTGAATCCTTTGTCACTCCTTTTGTGCTGCTGTTCTCCATCCCGCTGGCGGCCATTGGCTCTTTCCTCCTGCTGACCCTCACAGGGGAATCCCTCTTTAACGCCAATACGATCATGGGATTTCTGATCCTGCTCGGGGTGGTGGTCAACAACGGGATCATCCTGATCGATTTTATCAATGTACTGCGCAAAAATGGATTCCGAAAATCCAGGGCCCTTCTGACGGGCGGACTTTCCAGGGTCAGGCCGATCATGATCACCGCGGTAACCACCTGCGTTGCCATGTTGCCCCTGGCCCTGGGTAATGCTGAATACGTCGAGGCGATCGGTCCGCCCTTTGCCATTACGGTAATCGGTGGCCTGAGCCTGAGTACCCTGCTCACCCTGGTCTATATTCCCATGTTATACAACGGGATCGAGCAGGCGCTGTCGTGGCTCGGGGGATTGAAGCTCACCGTGAAGGGGATCATGATCCTTCTCGAAGCAGTCGGATTCTACCTGGTTTATCTCTACATCCCCTCATTCATCTGGCAGCTGGCGGCCGGACTGGTGGTCCTGGTGGGTATACCCGTAATATACTGGTTCGGTACCAGCAGCTTGCGAAAAGCAAAGGAAACCATCATCCGGGATGAGGTCCCGATCCAGATCGAGGTTTCCAACCTGGTCAAAATCTACGGCAGGGAAACCAAAGCCACACGCGATTTCAAAACAGGCAGAAAGATGGCCGCCCTGGCCGGCAAGCTGCAGACTTCCCTCAGGCCCCGGCTGGAAGCCTTGATCTGGCAGCTCCCCCTGCTGGGATTCCTGGTCTATTTTTCATGGTTCTATCTGATCAGCGGATTTTGGCAGCTCGTTTCTTCGGTGGTGGTATACTATTATCTGATGCTGATCATCCGGCAGTTTGCAGCTCTCCCCAGGTTGCACAGATTGAGAATTCTCGTGGAAATCGTAAGATATGCCGGCCCCCTTGTGGTACTCGTTTTCTACCATCGCCGTTGGGATAACATAGCAGTTACGTTGTTGACCGCGGGTTTATGGTACCTGGTTATTGCCATAGGGAACGTTTCGATGAAGGTCAGGGCAGAGGGATTTGAACTGGGCGTTGTTCGGTCGCTCTGGAGATGGTTTTACTGGTTTGTAAAAGTATTGCCGGTCATCGGGGAAAAAAGGGAGCAGTTCAAAGCGCTGAAAGGGGTATCCCTTCAGATCGGAACCGGCATGTTCGGACTCCTGGGCCCCAATGGAGCCGGTAAATCGACCATGATCCGGATCATATGCGGGATCCTGGAACAGAGCTACGGGAAAATATGGATCAACGGGATCGATACCCAGGAGAAGAGGGAGGAGCTGCAGGGACTGATCGGATACCTGCCGCAGGAATTCGGCATGTACGAGAACATGACCGCATTTGCCTACCTGGAGTACCAGGCCATCCTGAAAGGCATCACCCATACGGCAAGACGTAAACAAAGGATCCGCGAGGTGCTCGATTCGGTCCATATGTGGGAACACAGAAACAAGAAAATCGGTGCATACTCCGGGGGGATGAAGCAGCGCATCGGGATCGCGCAGGTGCTGCTGCACCTTCCCCGCATCCTGGTAGTGGACGAGCCCACAGCAGGGCTCGATCCGAGGGAAAGAATCAGGTTCAGGAACCTGCTGGTGGAACTGAGTGCCAGCCGGGTGGTCATCTTCTCCACCCACATCATTGAGGATATATCAAGCTCCTGCAACACGATGGCGGTGATCGACAGGGGAGAGGTCCTGTTCAACGGCACGCCCTCTCAGATGACCGAGATAGCCAGGGGGAGGGTCTGGAAGACCACTCTGCCGGCAGCCACCTTCGAGGAGGCGACAAAGGATTTGCTGGTGGTGCACCACATGCGTGACGGCCGCCAGATCCGGGCACGCTGCATCGCACCTGAAAAACCCTTTAAAGATGCTGTGGAGGAACGCCCCCTGCTTGAAGATGCCTACCTGTGGCTTCTGAATTCACAGAAAATGGAAACCAATCCCTCGTGACCCATGATCCGTATCCGCACCATATTCACCAACATATTCACCCTGGCCAGGTACAATGTGAGAATCATATTCGGCGGAAAATTCATCTTTTTCATCCTCGCCGCGTTCATATTTTACCTGGTCTTCGGAACCATTATGGCCCTGGACAGTGATGAGATAGATCTGTCGGAGATATACGGACTCATTGCTTTCCCTGCCATACTGCTTGTTTTTTATCCCACCGTATTCGGCATCCAGGCCGATGCGGACCAGCGTACCCTGGAGATTATATTCGGGATCCCGGACTACCGTTATAAGGTATGGCTCACCCGCTATGTAATGATCCTGTTCATTGTATTTGTAATGCTCTTCCCGTTTGCAGGCCTGTCATATTATGCACTGATGAGTATCCCTATCCTGCGGATGATCCTGCAGCTGATGGTCCTTGTAATTTTTGTCAGCGCCCTTGGTTTCTGTGTGTCAACCATCGTCAAAAACGGGAACGCCGCAGCTGTGATCATGGTGGTATTCGGTCTGGTCTTCCTGATCCTGGCCGACGGCATCGAATACTCCAAATGGAACATTTTCCTCAATCCCTTCCAGACCCCCTACGAGATTAATGAGATCGTCTGGCAGGAAACCATCCGCCAGAACCGCATCATCATGGGCATCGCCAGCGTCGTCCTGCTCCTCCTTGGCCTCCTCAACCTTCAGCAACGGGAGAAATTCCTGCGATAATCTCTCCTATCCGGCTATTCATGTTTTGAAAACCGGGCATTACAATTTGGGAAAATCAGAAGTCCCTCAAATTCACTGATCAGATTTTCCTATCGTATCCTCTTTTCGTATCCCCCCAAAAAAAGAACCGCATCCCCTATGCGTCCGGGATGCGGCTCAAATCGCCAGGGCGCAAAACTACCTCTATTTAATCTACATACAGGTTAAAGGAGAACTCAAAAATAGCAGGTCCGTCGATAAGATTCCAAGGTGAGCCTGGCCCATAAGTACTTTCAATACCATTGTCCAGTCCGTTGAACCTGAATACGAACTCCAGAGCATTTCCATCAAATGTGCCTTTAAAATTTATTGTCCCTTTGTTAACTCCTGGTCCATGCAGGTCGCATCCTAAATGCCCTGTAATCAGTGAAATGAGGTCTGAGTCCGGGTTTTCTCCTTCTGGCGGATTGCCCCAATCGTACCAGGTTTCAGGCCAATATCCCGTTACTACCCCTCCTGGTGCTATTTTTATTGGAAACTCCACATTCCTTTCCATACCTGGGAACATGATTTCTGTCAGTTGGAGGACATACCAGTGTCCTTCATCTGGGAAAAGGGTTGCTATGCAATCCGGATCACCCATTAGCGGACCAAGGTCAATTACTGTGCCGGTTTTGGGAACCGTGGCTTTATAATTCGACCACCCGGACATAGATAAGGGTGTTACAATTTCTTTTGCTTTCGCACCCTTCAAAACATCAGAGAGTTCGTCACCTGTGGAGAGGAGACCTTCATCTTTGCTGCAGGAGACTGCCAGCAGCAACATGAGCAGAATAGTGAGCGTTTTTGTTAATGTTTTCATTGTCTAAATTTTAATGGGTTTGTTGGAAAAAATCTTACTCTAATAAATTACCAACCTCCAAACCCAACCACTAACAGCTATTCTACCAATTATGCATGATATGTGTTAGCTGTTGGGAATTTTGTATATTTATTTACAGTCATACTGCCTGAAGGGCTGGAAACAGCATCTATGCGTAGACCCCGTAACCACATATTGATCAAAGGATGGATCCTTATTCTGTTGTTCATCCTTATCCATCCTCGCACCTCAGCCCAATCATCCCCGATGCACTTTGATTCAAATTCGGTTTTGTTTGAACATATTGGACCGGAGCATGGGGTCAACAGCTACAGCGGATGGATGTTTGAGGATCAATTGGGTTTCCTCTGGTTCGGTGCCGGACCGGAGGGGATGTACAGGTATGATGGCTATGAATTCAAACACTATGAATTCTTCCCTGGCGATACCACCAGCCTTCCGCACAACATTGTAGCCGACCTCAAGTTCGAAGACCACCTTGGGAACCTCTGGCTGTTATCGGGTGGAATGATGACCAGGTATAACCGGGCCACAGATGATTTTACCAGGTTTTCCAACGGAATTGATGCCGTGGGCCTTGATACCTGGGGCAGAATCCTGTTTATGGCCGAGGACAAAGGCGGGAATACATGGCTCGGATCAATGGGGAATCCCAGCAATCCGCAGTCCGGTGGCTTAATTGGATTGGAAAATGGAACGGATAAGCTCACGCTGTTTCAACATGACCCGGCCGATTCTGCAAGTCTGTCCGACAATGGTATTACGGCTTTGTTCAAAGATAGCCGGGGGGATCTCTGGATAGGTACCCTGAGGGGTGGGGTGGATCGCTACGTGGCAGCAAACGGTAAAGAACCAGCACATTTTATTCATTACCGGAAAAGGATGAATGATCCCGGAGATTCCATGAGGACTGCCATACTTCATTTTACAGAGGATCCAGCCGGTGCGCTCTGGGTGGGAACCGGAAATGGGGTATTGAGATTTGACAGGGAAAATGAGTTGTTCATAAGGTATCGATTACATCCCGATCCTGGTCATCCTTCAAACAAAACCTCCTGTTTTCCGGAAAATCCACGAGGCAACCTATGGGTTGGGACCAGGATGGGAGTGGCAGTTTATGATCCGTTCACTGATGGTTTTACATTCCAGGTCCATGATCCTGACGATCTTCACTCCATCACTCCGGGTACGGTAAATAAGATTATTCACGGAAAGGATGGTTCAACCTGGATCATCACGGATGACGGATCCGGCGCGAGGGACATTAGCAGGTTTAATCCCATTTCAGGTCATTTCGAAGTGTACAGCCATCATAATTCTGATAGGAACGGTCTTTCACAGCATAACATCACAGATCTCCTGGTGGACCGGAACGGAATCGTGTGGATTACCACGGCCGGTGGGGGAATTAATAAATACGATCCCTTTCGCAGAAAATTCAGGACCCTCTCTGAGATCAAACTTGAAGTGCCAGGTGAGTGGCCCCAGGGGGTACTTTCCCTTTGCCTCGACCACCGCAACCGGCTATGGATAGGGACCAACGGAAAAGGACTGTACAGTTATGACCGGTTAAGCGGGGAAACTATACATTATCCATATTTTCCCGGTGAGCCGGAAAGTGGGCCCAGGTCGGTAAGGATCTGGGATGTGGTGGAACAGCCGGAAGGCATTCTATGGATCGGGGGAGATTCAGGATTAAACAAGCTGGATACACGCACCATGGAGTTTGAGCACCACTGGGTAGATCCTGATTGGGAACATTACTTCGGATCCAATTATATCAGGCAGATCTCGGCCCGTAAACCTGGAACAATCTGGATTGCAACGATGGGAGGGGGACTTTTCAGTTTCGATGTCACAACCGGAAGGTTCCAATCCCACCTTAAAAGTGAAACAAATCCAGGTGGTGTACCTCCAGATGGACTCATGAGCGTGTATGAGGATCATATGGGTAGAGTCTGGGTGGGCAGCCTCGGAGGGCTTCATGGATATGCTCCTGCAAACTGGGATCAGCCGGCAACCTGTGCGCATTACTGGCACCTGCCCAAAGAAAACAACAGCATCGGATCCAACATGGTGGGGGATATGCTGATGGACCGGCACGGGATCCTGTGGGCTGCCACCGGCGGTGGGGGATTGAACAAAATTGATCCGGTGACCGGCCGGGTTACCAGATATACAAGCAAACAGGGGCTGCTCAGCAACAACATTACCACGATCGCTATTGACAGGCAGGATCAACTCTGGATCGGATCTTACAGCGGTCTCGGCAGGTTTGATCCGGAAACCGGACAATGTATCACCTATGACCGGTCCGACGGATTACCCTCCATGGAAGTTACCCAGGGATCCACCTTTCAGAGTACCGAAGGAGAGATCTTTCTCGCCGGCCCGGGCGGGATCTTCCATTTCCATCCCGACAGCATTCCATACAATGACTACATCCCCCCCGTGGTACTCACCAGAACGGAGCTGTTCGGTCAACCGCTGGCCATCGATCCCGAAGGACAACTTGAACTGAAACACAACGAAAACTTTCTCTCCTTCCAGTTTGCTTCCCTCAATTATTCCAATAGCCAGAAGAACCAGTACAGATACTGTATGATCGGTCTGGACCCGGACACGGTTTTTGCGGGAACCAGGAGGACCGCCTCCTACACAGATATCAAACCGGGTAAATACACTTTCTGGGTAACAGGTTCAAACAATGATGGTGTGTGGAACCCGGCAGGTACTTCACTCGATATCACCATTCACCCGCCTTGGTCAAAGAGTAACCTGGCCATCGGGCTCTATGTGATCCTTTTTTTTGCAGGCATAATGGGTCTCATCAGGTGGAGAACCTGGAAACTACTGAATGACAGAAAGATTCTTGAAAAGCAAGTCAGGGAGAGAACCCGGGTTATTGAAGAGAAAGACAGGCATATCCTGGAGATGGACCGGATGAAAACCAGGTTTTTTGCCAATGTATCTCATGAATTCAGGACACCCTTAACGCTCATTCTCAGCCCATTGGAAGAGATAATCTCACGAAGGAAAGCGGGAGATCCTGAATTGAAGAAACTGAGGGTGATCAGACGAAACGGACAGCGGCTGATGGGCCTGGTAAATCAGTTGCTTGACCTGTCAAAACTGGATAGCGGCAAGCTGAAACTGGAGCTTGAACAGGCGGATGTAATCAGAAATCTCAGATTGATCTGCTCCTCGTTCATATCGCTGGCTGAGAAAAACAGGATCAGATACAGCATTCACCTGCCTGAACGGGAATATGTCACCTATTTTGACGCCGGAAAGCTTGAGACCATACTGAACAACCTGCTTTCCAATGCTTTCAAATATACACCCAGAGAAGGTATCATTGAGTGTTATGGCAGAATAGAAGAGAACGGCCAGGGTGAAGGTTCCGGCAATGATTCAGGGAGGGCAAACGGACCGGTGCAATTGTCAATATCAGTCATAGACAGCGGACCTGGCATAGCCCCGGAAAAACATCAGCACATATTCGACCGGTTCTACCAGGGAGACGAGCAGTATCAGATCGAGGGAGGTGGTACCGGCATCGGGCTTTCACTGACCAAAGAGCTTGTAGAACTTATTCACGGAGACATTTCAGTGAACAGTGAACCGGGAGAAGGGAGCTGTTTTGTGGTGAAAATCCCACTGGGAAGGGATTCCCTGAACGAATCCGAATATGTGATCAAAGAGAAAGGCATGGAGGAGGCTCTGGTCAGCTTTTCAACTGTGGAATCAGATCCTGCCTGGGAGGATGGAGAAGTGGGGGAAAACAACCATCTGCCCCCGAGAGAACACATCCATCTGCTGATTGTGGAGGATAACGATGATTTAAGGTTATATCTGAAAGAGCAACTGCAAAACCTTTACACCATTGTGGAAGCATCAGCAGGCGATAAAGGACTGAAGCAGGCGCTGAAGCTGATACCCGATCTGATCATCACCGATGTGATGATGCCGGGCATGGATGGGATCGAACTGTGCAAACGGCTGAAATACAATGAGCGAACCAGCCATATTCCGGTGATCATGCTTACCGCCAAAGCCGACTTTGACAGCCGGATCACCGGATTGGAAACAGGAGCCGATGATTACATATTAAAGCCGTTTAAGATCAAAGAGTTAAGGACCCGGGTCCATAACCTCATCCAGCAAAGGAACATGCTCAGGGAGCGGTTCAGCGGGAACATGGATAAGATTGCAGCTGACATTTCACTCAATTCATATGATGTAAAATTCATACGCAGGGTCACGGAAGTGGTAGAGGACCACCTGTCAGATTTTGAATTTGATGTCAGGAAACTTCAGGAGAAGTCGGGGATGAGCCATACCCAGTTATACAGGAAGCTCCATGCCCTTACTGGATACTCACCAAGCAGGTTCATTAGACACCTCAGGCTCAAACGTGCTGAAAAACTGTTGGAGCAGCACAAGGGATCGGTCACGCATGTGGCCTATGAGGTAGGTTTTGGGAATCTCTCCTATTTTACCAAGTGCTTCAAGGAAGAATTCGGCATATCTCCCTCGGCCTATTCCAGGCAATACGAGTAGAGAATATCCACCACATGGATCAGGCAGAGTTGGGATTTACCGGAATAATTGCTTTCTTTTATTCCCAAACTGCTAACTATGAAAAGATCCCTTGCGCTTTTATCGCTGCTAATTGTTGGTTTTCAACATGTTTTCCCGGCAGATCCGCCCCCGGTGATCGGGTTGTGCATTGCCGCTCCCAATCAGGAATCGTTTGATCAGTTTCTCACCTTCATGACGGAGGAACTGGGACCGGGAGGCATCAACACCCTAGTTCTGAGGGTCGATTTCAATTACGAATATGAATCCTTTCCGAACCTGAGAGAAGAGCGTGCACTCTCCACGGAGCAGGTAAAACTGCTGGTCCGGACAGCAAAGGAGAACGAAATAGATCTTATACCGCAGATCAATCTGCTGGGGCACCAGTCGTGGGCCAGTGATCTCAACAAGTTGCTTGAGGAATATCCGCAGTTTGATGAGAATCCTTCCGTGAAAATGCCCGAAGAGTATGAATGGCCCAATGCGGACGGGTTGTACTGTAAAAGCTACTGTCCGCTCCATCCGGAGGTACATGATGTTGTGTTTGCGCTGGTGGATGAGATCATGGAGGTATTCGAGGCTGAAGCTTTTCATGCGGGAATGGATGAGGTATTCTACATAGGCGAGGAGGAGTGTCCCAGGTGCGGGGGTAAGGACAAATCCGAACTATTTGCCGGGGAGGTGAACAGGATCAGGGATCACCTGGCTCGTACAGGTAAGGAGCTGTGGATCTGGGGCGACCGCATGTTAGACGGGAATACTACCGGGCTGGGAATGTGGGAAGCGAGCACCAACAACACCCACCGGTCCATTGACATGATTGCCAAAGATGTAGTGATCTGCGACTGGCACTACGAGCGCGCCGATCCCACCGCTGCCATTTTTGCCCTGAAAGGGTTCCGCGTCATTACCTGTCCCTACCGGAGGCCGGAGGTGACCAGGGTGCAGCTGGAAATGACAGATGCATTTCGAAGTAACAGCGTGGACCGGGTGAAAGACCGTTACTACGGGTTCATGCAAACAGTCTGGAGTCCCGCTTCCCGTTTTCTGGATCAGTATTACGCGGAGGAAACTGACAATGAACGGGCGGGCCAGGTGGAAAGCCTGAAAGCCATTATGGAACACTACAATCAATCCGAATAATCATGAGCCGTATCCGTTCCATAGATATCCTCAGGGCGCTGACCATGCTCCTGATGATTTTTGTAAATGACCTCTGGACCCTTCACAATGTTCCTGAATGGCTGGGTCACAAGTCAGCACGGGAAGACGGAATGGGCCTGGCCGACGTAGTCTTCCCGGCATTTCTGTTTATAGTGGGTTTGTCCATTCCGCATGCCATCAATGCGAGGCTTAATAAGGGAGACTCAAAGTTACGCGTGTTCAGGCACATCATCGAAAGAACCCTGGCTTTGCTGATCATGGGGGTATTCATGGTCAACCTGGAAAACATCAACAGGGAGCAGCTACTGATCAGCAGGTACCTCTGGCAGATACTGATGACCCTTGCATTCTTTCTCATATGGAACAACTACCGGGGCAAAGTCCTCGGGAGGATCCCTCCGCTGGTAATGAAAGGGGCCGGGTGGCTGATCCTGGGTTTCCTGGCAATCATATATGTGGGCAGAGGCGGCGATGGAACAGACTGGATGCGTTTCCACTGGTGGGGCATCCTCGGTTTGATCGGGTGGGGGTACCTGCTGGCGGCTCTGGTATATCTCGGGCTGGGGGTCCGTCCCGGTTGGATCGCCCTCATATCGCTGGCATTGATTGTGTTGAATATCAATGAATTCGCCACTCCATTCGAATTCAAGATCAGGCTGGTGGTCAGTGCCTCCAACTATGCCAGTGTCATGCTGGGTGTACTTGCCACTACCATCATGCTTCGCTTGCAGGATAAGAATAAACTGGAGTTACTCCTGCCGGCCCTGCTCCTTATGGCAGCCCTGCTGATGATATTCGGCTTTGTGACACGGCCCCAATGGGGCATTTCCAAGATCATGGCTACGCCTTCCTGGACCACCATTTGCGCTGCGATTACCACCCTGACGTTCGGTCTGTTTTTCCTGCTTTCGGACAAGTGGAAACTCGCAGGCTGGGCAAAGATCATAGAACCGGCCGGGACCAGCACCCTTACCTGCTACCTTGTACCGTACTATGTCTATGCGATAGGGGCGATGATCGGGTGGCGCCTTCCTGAAGCACTTACCGGCGGAGGGATTGGAATACTTAAATCGATCCTTTTCGGCATTCTGATCATTCAACTCACTGGATTGCTTGCAAAAATTCAGATACGGTTAAAGATCTGACCTTGTATTCAGTCCTTGCTGGTGCCGATGAATTTGGAGCTACCCCAATAAATCAGGATAATATCAGTCGATTGCAATCCGGCATGCCTTTTCGGGAGATCAAGATGTAACATGTTTGTTACATCCTTGCCAGAGCGTGATTTTTAAGTTTGAAAGTACGCTCAAAAACAGCAGATGTATATTATTGTATTCCAATGTATTACATGGACCGGATCAATAGATCCAGATTATTTATTATCTCGTCCTTTTTTGAGAATGTAACTAGATTGTTACATCTGTATAGTGCAAAAACAGGGTAGGCAATAATATTGAAAGATCACAGGCATTGAATCTCTCAGATAATAAAAATGGGGTAAGTTATACCCTGTGAATTGTTTGATATGAATCAATTAGAATCCCGGGGGGAATAGGATTTTGCTTATGAAGAGGATGTGATTTCGAATCTCAAGAGTGATTCATCTCCGCGATACAGGAGAAGCTTTTGGCAGCTTCTGTCTTAATGCGCTCTGTCAATTCGCGCTCATGGCCATTAAGGAGGAGATCCCGTTCCGCGCTGCTGATGATTATGTCATCGTAAGCCCACTGAACAAAATCATCAAAGTGCTCATGCACAAGGTATAAGATATCTTTCGTATCTCCCTTGTCTTCGTAACATTGTTCAATGTAATCAATGAGTGCTTCAGTGATTACAATTCTCCTGGCTCTGTTCAATATTTGTTTTTTCATGACTTCACCGATTTGTCCATCTCGGTAATTTTCTGATTCTTTTACGATTGAGATATTTCCGTCGTTGCGAAAAGGAAGCTTCGATTGACCAATTACCCTTTCACTGAGGACGAACAGGGTCAATTGCTTGACCAAAATAGACCTGAATATCTTGCTTTACTCTTCCGGACTCGGCCTCCGTATAGATTGAAAACCCACATTCATTTGGGTCTTATGGTTCCCGAACCTTCTAACTTAACTCAACTGTTCACAGTTCGCAATAAAACTTAATCATTGGGTGACGCAAAATCGATTTGTGAATTATCAGGCTTTGTCAACAGATCATTGCCTGCTCAACAATCCTGAATAGTTTTTGTATATTGCCCGAATGGATAACAGAACAATCTACATCCTTATCATTATGCTGATTCCCATGGCTTGTGAATCTCAGAATGTTTCTCAGTGGCGGGGTCAGGATAGAAACGGTTCATATTATGATAATGGGTTGCTGGACAGTTGGCCGGAAGACGGCCCGGACCTGTTATGGTCTGCCGAAGGAGTCGGAGATGGATACTCTTCAGTTTCCGTAACGAATAATTTGGTTTATATCACGGGGAAGGAGGACTCCCTCGAATTACTTACAGCTATTGACCATTCAGGAAACATCCAATGGAAAACACCTTACGGAAAGGCATGGAATGGTGGATATCCGGCTGCAAAAACTACACCCAATGTGCATCAGGGTAAGGTGTATGTAATCAGCGGCCAGGGAGAGGTTGTGTGCATTGATGCAGCGAATGGCAATATAATCTGGAAAGTACCGGTTTATGAAGATTTCGAAGGGTATGCAACGATGTGGGGAGTTTGTGAGAGTCCTCTTATTGTAGATAATAAAGTCTTCTACATGCCGGGAGGTAATAAAACGACCATGGTTGCATTAAATATAGATTCCGGAGAAATCGTATGGGAGTCAGAATGCGTTGGTGATTCTACGGCATACGTGTCACCTATTTACTTTGAATTCAAAGGACAAAAAACTGTGGTCACACTTTCGGCCAACTACCTGATGGGCTTCAACCCGGATAACGGAAATATCCTGTGGAAATATAAATACTACGATTTGAAAGGCGGCATTACACATCAGTACCATCCTATTATCAATACAAATTCTCCGTACTACTATGACGGGCAAATCTATATTACCAAGGGATATAATCATCTGGCTGCCATGTTTGGACTCATTGATAATGGTACGGGGGTGGAATTGCTTTGGACGGATTCAATACTTGACGTTCATCATGGCGGAGTAGTAATGATAGATGGATATGTTTACGGAGCCAATACGCTCGGCGGCAGAAATAGTAACTGGTGCTGCCTGGAGTGGTCAAGTGGAAATATCATGTATGAATCTGAATTGCTGGGCAGGGGATCCGTTATAACAGCAGATGGTAAAATTTATTTCTATAAGGAGAGCAACGGTGAGGTGGCATTGATTGACGCTTCCCCCACGGATTCGAAAATAGTCTCGAAATTCAAAATCCCTCTGGGTAATGGCCCACACTGGGCGCATCCGGTAATCTTCGATGGGATACTATATATTCGGCATGGAAATGCAGTGATGGCATACAATATTGACGGTAGATAGGTCTCATTTCCTGAAAGGTAAGTGCGCTTAGCCCACTATCTTACATGCCATTTACCTGCAAGGACAAAAGGACAATTCCCACAAATACTGTTACAGTAATACCGATTCCGTTGACCACCCAGGATGGATAGACGTGCCCTTTGCTGGTTTGTTATCTGTGGGAATCCGGGGATGATCATTCCCGGAACCGGATCCCGGATTGGAATATTTGGCTATATTAGTGTGACCTGAAACTTAACCTGATCTTGCGTTTTTCCCTTCAGCCGGAACAGCGTCCCGAACTGAGGATGCAGTCGGTCTCCATTGAGGAGATCGTCTCCAGGATTGAAAGTGACAGCGGTGAACGGCCGCCCCTGGAGCACTATTTCTCCCCTGACAGGAAAGAGGCGTTTACCAAAGGTTTTCTTCATTACCTCCATACCGAACTGCTCGAAGCAAAGCATGGGCATATGGACCTCGATCTCTACCTGGTATTCCTGCTCGCCTTTCAGTTTGTTTCCCCATTGCTGGAGATCATGACCGCGAAAGAGCTGGACTCATTCAGACAGATCCTGACGAAAAAATACAACATTTCTGATCCCGACCTGAACCTTCATTTCGGGTTTGATGGAGAGGAAGGGGAGATGCTGGGTGAAAAGGAGGCGATGGAGGCATTCCGCAATGAACTGGACGAAACATACCAGGGAAGGCGCGAAGTGAAGGAAACGGTTCAGAAAAGGCTGAAATTGGACGGGATAAAGGCCATCATGCGCTGGCAGCAGGAACAAAGCCTGAAGAATCTGGCTGAAGCGTTCGGAAGAAGCGTGGTCATTCCGGCTTTTTTCTCCTTCAAGGATAAGAAGCTGATCGGATTCTACAGGGACAATACCGGTGGGATCACCTACAGGGTGGCAGTCCCGGAAGCACTGATCGCGGATGAGGAAGAATAATTCCATACCTGGATAATATACTTAACAGTGAATCCTTAACTGTATTTATGATATGAAAACGCATCACAGTGTATCGCTCATTCTAATGATTATGTATTCCTCAATCACCGCTGCCCAGTTTCAGGGGCCTTCAACAGGTTTCTTCAATGGTTTTACCGATGTGGGTTCTCCCCAGATCCCCGGAACCGCCCATTACAGTGAACCGGACCAGGTCTACTGGCTGAGCGGATCGGGCAGCAACATATGGTACGGTGAGGATAGTTTTTCCTTCCTCTGGAAGCAGATGTCGGGGGATTATATTATTCAGGCAGAACTCTCCTTTATCGGAGTGGGAACCGATCCGCACCGGAAGGCGGGATTGATGATCCGGAACGGTTTGGCTGCCGATGCCCCACATGTGAGCTGTGTCATTCACGGAGATGGGCTCACCTCTCTGCAATACAGGGGGAAGCCGGGTGCGGATATGGAAGAGGTGCAGTTCGAAGCCAGCGGGCCGGACGTGATCCAGCTGGAAAAGAAAGGGGATACCTACACCATGTCTGTCGCCCGGTGGGGGGAAACCTATCTGAAAGAATCCCTGCAGCTCTCCATCGGAGATTCATTGATGGCGGGGCTTTTTATCTGCTCCCATAACGATACCGTAACGGAGAAGGTGAAGTTCCGGAATGTTCGCATCTACGGGACCGAACCGGATGGATTCGTTCAGTACGAAGAATACCTGGGAAGCCTCCTGGAGGTGATGGATGTGGAAACAGGTCACCGCCGGGTCCTGGCCGGAGCAGCCGGATCCTGGCAGGCCCCCAACTGGACAAAAGATGGAAAGACACTGATATACAATGCCGATGGGCTGCTCTACAATTTTGACCTGGAAACCGGCTCTTCCAGTGTGCTTCCCACCGGATTTGCCAACAGGAACAACAACGACCATGTGATCTCATTTGATGGCAAACAGCTGGCTATCAGTCACCACGCAGAGGAGGACCAGGGACAATCGGTGATATACACATTGCCCCTTGAGGGAGGCACACCCAAACGGGTCACCCCCAACAGCCCATCCTACCTGCATGGATGGTCACCCGACGGCCGTCACCTCCTGGTCTACAACCACACGACCCGCAGGGGCGGCTTCCCCTCCGGCCGCGAGATGCTCAACGTGGCGATCTCGACCGACGGCGAGGCATGGAAGCCGGTCCTCACCCTGGAGCGCGCCGAGGGCACTGCCCTGGATCGCTTTGAGCAAACGCTGAACCTGGATGCGGACCTCCTGCGCGCCGCCAAGGCGCTCGCGCAGGCGCGGGACGTCTCCGTGGGGACGGTCATCTCGGAGCTGGCGCGGAAGGGACTGG
>Ga0209536_100006050_pt1 | contig 18604 bp, 15 predicted proteins | sample DeeMarSeWOR28_12_FD_187461 | JGI IMG/M metagenome (GOLD analysis project Ga0209536, IMG submission 187461) | Marine sediment microbial communities from White Oak River estuary, North Carolina - WOR-2-8_12 (SPAdes) (version 2) | ecosystem: Environmental > Aquatic > Marine > Intertidal zone >... | reverse complement strand
GGTAGCGATATAAAAAATTCTTTAATGACTCCAGAACAAGATAATAAAGCTATCGAAGAGATGACTAAAATAAAGTTTGAGAATAATGCTATAAGTATTCCTCCTTCTTTACAAGAAACTCCCGCTTTAAATGTTCCTGAAAATTTATTAAAGCAGGCTGAAGCTGAAAATATAGAAGGATTAGGATTAATTGAATCTGCTCATGAGCTATATGAATATGATCAAGCTCAAAAGAATAATAGATCTTTTTATTCTAATTTAGGAGTTGAAATTGATGGCAAAACTCATGGACCAGCTTCTAATCTTATGCAACTTGGTTCTATACCAGCTGCTTATAGAGTAGGAGTTCTTAGAAAAGTCGGAGCTACTAAAAACTTAGATGATTTTACTATATCACAATTATATAATGGAGAAATGGTAGAAGTAGAACAACAAGCAGGCGATATACGTGATGGTATGAAAGCTTATATGTTAGAACACGGACAATCTAACGCAGAAAATTTTGCTAATAATACTGATCTTACTCCACGATTATATGAGATATTAGAGTTAGCTGTTGGTGATAGAGAAAACTTTCTTAAAAAACCACCAATGACTTTAAGTTATGGACAACTTTTGAAAAACTTAAATGGAGCTATAAAAGATACATTAGGTTCTGGAGTTAATGGTAACAAAATAAGAAAAATTATTAATGAGCCTGCTGTAAGACAAATTCTTGTAGATAAAGCTAAGAAAAACCAATCTCCAGAAGATGTTGTTGTAGATATCCTCGGTAATGAGGTGCAGGACCATGTTCTGACCCACCATCCCGGGCGGACTCCAGCCAATAGCGTTGCCCCAGAAATCAAATTCGAGCGTCTCTACCCCGTCGGCAATGCTTCCGAATGCCCATTCTGTATCGTAGGGACTTCCTGTTTCGGGATCCAGGGTGCCAAAGGAACCGCCTGAGAACCCTTCTTCCTGGGCAATATTAAACAAGCCCGCTTCATCCGCCCGGGTCAGCCAGACATTGTCAGTGATCCTGTCCTGGTTACCCGCCTGGGTCCAGTCCGCATTATTTACCTTGGTGAATGTGACCACGTCACCGGTCCAGAGGGTTTCAGATGGATCTCCTGTAGATCTTTCATAACTGAATCCTCCTCCTCCCACATCGGCCCCTGAGGTCCATGAGGTGAATTTGATATCGATGTAGATGCTGTCTGTGACCAGGAAAAGTACCATGGGCTCGTCAACCATACCGGGAGGGAACCAGCCTATGGCATGTCCCCAGGAATCAAACAACAGGTTTTCAACCCCGTCAGCGATGCTCCCGAATGCCCATTTTGTATCTGCTGGACTGGAACCCCACAGGTCATAGTCCTCCTCAGCAATGTTAAAGATCGGCATACTGTTTCCCCGGGTGAGCCATACATTGTCGGTGATCCTGTCCTGGTTATCCGGATGGTTCCAATCCGTGTAGTTATCCTTTGTAAATGTGATCATGTTGCTGTTCCAGATCGTTTGTGATGAAAGTCTGGCAGAGGATATGACAACCAGACCCAGTACCAATGCAGTAAAGTAAAAGTTTTTCATAAGCGGTGGGTTAATTGATACAACTAATCGATAATAAGTTACAACATTAGCATTAAAACATCCGCACTTATGAAAATGTTCTGATGAGGAAATGTGTCATTTGAATGTCAGGAGGGGTGATTCACCATCAAGTCTTCTGATAATCAGACTTTACTATCGTGGCGATTCCTTCCGCATAATTTGTTGGGGTAAAATCAAATCTTTGATCGAATTTTCTGCTGGAGAATACATAATCGCGGTCATACTGGTACAGCATCTCCATCATCTCTCTCATCACCGGAATGAAAACTCCCAGCATACGCAGCATCGATCTGGAGAGGATCCTTGACTTTGGGGTGACTCGAAGCTGATTGGCTATGGCCCCGATCCATTCCCTTCCAGTCATGGGATCAGGAGCTGTGGGCAGGTGCCACACCTGGTTGAAAGCATCACTGGTGTTCCCTAGCATGGCCGTGGCAATTCCCGCATCCGGGGTATAGGTATATGAGTGTTTGCAATCGAGGGAACCCATCCAGCTGGCTGTTTTTCCGCTGCTGAGGGGGCTCAACACCGTTTCAGTCAGTACACTTGTATTTTTTATTCCCGGTCCGTAAAAGTCTGCAGACCGGGCTATGAGTGCAGTCAGTTTTCCTGATTCCACCTGTTTCATAATCATTTGAGCAACTTCGGCCCTCACTTTCCCCTTATTACTGACAGGGCGGATGGGGGTCTCTTCTGTCATTCCGTCGAGGTGATCAGGATCGTACATATAGATGTTATCAAAAAAGACCATTCTGCATTTTTCCCGGATACATGCCTCAATCACATTCGAAATGAACACCGGCCAATGGGCCTGCCAGGTTTTTGTCTTGTATGGGAAACCTACTGTTACATAGACTACTTCCGATCCTTTGACTGCCTTTTGAACCTCTTCCGGATTTAACAGGTCAGCCCGCAGAAGCGTATCCTCCATATTTACTTTTTTGGGGTTCCGGCTTACAAGCCTGATATCATGGGTATATTGTGTGAGCGCTTTTGCCAGCTCTTTTCCGATGGCTCCCCCAGATCCCAGAATGGTTTGCATGTGCAGGTTTTTTAAAAGTTACATGGAGCTATAACACCGGAAGGTCCACTATTGTTTCCTGGAGGTGACCTGCCAGACTATGGTGTAAAACATTGAATTTAAGGTGGATTTAAGTTAAATTTATAGATAATAAAATTGATTTGGGCATTCTTATACAACCTAACAGGAAGGAGGGATCATGAAATATTCACTCATATTTATTGCATGCCTGATGGTAACTACCGGCCTGTATACATTCGGACAAACATACATACCCGGCGGGGAGGTATATGGTGTATGGGAGGCTGCCGGATCTCCCTATCTGATTGATGAAACGGTCACCATACCTGATGATTCCACCCTGGTCATTGAGCCAGGGGTGGTTGTTGAGTTCCAGGGGTACTATGCCATCCAGGTCCAGGGCCGGTTACTCGCTGTCGGAACAGAATCTGATTCCATACTCTTTACAGTGAATGATACTACAGGGTTCGGGCAGGCGGATACAAGCCTGGGTGCCTGGAACGGGATCCGGTTCACCGATACACCGGTGGATAATGATACTTCAAGGCTCACCCATTGCTGCCTGCAATTCAGCAAGGCGGTGGGCCCGGTCTGGCATATAAATGCCGGGGGTGCCATCTCCATGCTGCAATTCGGGAAGGTGGTCATCACTGACTGCCTGATCCGGAACAACAGTTCCGGGAGCCGTACCGATCATCTTCCCATAGGTGGCGGATTGTACCTGTTTAAATCGGATGCAGTGATCAGCAATAATATATTCATGAACAACCGGGCCCATTCCGGGGGAGCAGTGTTTATGGATGATTCGGATCCGGTATTCAACGGCAATGTGATATCGGGAAACAGGGCGGTCAATGGTGGCGGGATCGGTATGGGGGGCAGCTGTTCTCCTACCTTCTCCAATGATCTGATTATGAATAATACAGCAGAGAGCCATGGAGGAGGAATGCTGTTTCACGAAACGTCGGTTGTAACATGTAACAGTGTCACTGTCACGAATAACAAGGCAGTATGGGGAGGAGGCATGGGAGTTTGGGGAGGGGAATTGTACGCAAACGATTGCCAGTTCTCAGAAAATCACGCAGAATTGTGGGGAGGAGGTGTAGCAGGTGATTTTGCCATTTTACATATCAACAGTTGTACATTTTCGCAGGATTCTTCAAGCTGGGGAAGCGGTGGGGTGCATATGGACCATGCGGTGGGAGAGATTTATCACTCCACTTTCACGGATAACAAAGCTGTTTTCGGGGGTGGGATCCATGCACTATTCAGTCAGGTTACCTGTGTCAATAACCAGTTTGTGGGTAACCAGACCGGCGGGGGAGGGGGCATTCACCTGGAAAACTGTGATGGCCTGATCGATCAGTGCCGGTTCGAAGCTAACAGGGCAATGGACGGGACCGGTGGAGCGGTTGACTACTGGGCAGATTCCACCATCTTTGGCAGACCCTACAGCCTCACCCTGAGTAAAAGCACGATCCTGGAGAATACCTCTTCTGCGCACAGCGGTGCGGTAAGGATTGAACAAGGGGAGTCCGATTCTTCGCTGATACAGGCGGTGGTGGATTCCTGCCGATTTGCCGGGAATCATTCGGATGCATATGGTTCCCTCAGAATCGGGGGCGGCATCCATCAATTCACTGTATCAAATTCAGGGTTTGTGGGAAATACCTCTAACAGGTTTGTGGCAGGGCCGGGATTTATTACCAACTCGACAGGGAGTGTATTAAATTGTCTCTTCACCTCTAATTATTCCGGATTTTCCGATACAACCTATACAGCTCACGGGTGCAGCCTTGGATCCGGAGCAAGTGTTGATTTTATCAACTGCACCTTCGTTGATACTTCATCTGCAGGGGGGGTGGGACTCTCTGTAAGACGTGGTGGGATAATCAATGTCTTCAACACTGTTTTCTGGGGAACAGGGAACAATCCCATAAACATAGTTACGGCAGCGGACCTGGGAAGTACAGCTTATGTAAACTATTGCCTCATCCAAAACGGGATCGATTCCATCCGTGTTTCCGATTCTCTTTCCACATTGTTTTACGGGGAGGGAAACATTTCCATGGATCCCCTCTTTGTTGATCCCATGAATGGGGATCTGCACCTGACCGCTTCCAGTCCGTGCATAGGGTCCGGAGTAAACATACTTGAATTGAATGGCCGATGGTATGAATCACCAGACAGGGATATGAATGGAACCACTCGGCCATTCCCGCAAAATTCCATGCCAGACATGGGTGCGTTTGAACATCCGCTTGGGAATCCGGTCAGCACTCTACCGAAGCAAGAGATTACGTCAAATAAGATCAAGTTATTGTCAAGCTTCCCCAACCCGTTCAGGGAATCTGTGGAGATATCATACTTTGTACAATCTGCCTCCACCGTCGAATTGAGTATATTCAACGCTTTGGGGCAGCTGGTGGAATCGCTGGTGTCATGCTATCAACCAGCCGGCAGTCACCAGGTGGTGTGGAATTCCCGAAGGCATGCCGGTGGAACCTATTACTGCAGGTTGGTAACTGCAGGGCAGGATGTTCAAACAGGTATTTTGATCAAGCTGAAATAAGCTACTCTTCAAGTAACCCGTCCAGCCAGTGAATGATATTCAGCAGCAGCTGGTAATTTTCTGGTGCGACCTCATTGTTCATGCCCATTCTCATATTGTTCGGTCCTGCAAGCTGGGCAGTGAACATGGCAGCTTCCCCGAACGCCACCACTTTTCCCTTCCCAAAGGTCCTGTAGGCACCCTGTGACCAACCTTCCAAACCGTAAATGATGGTGGTCTGATCAAATACCCATGCCGTATCGGGGAGCAGATTCACAAAATTGGGACCAAAAGATAACACCGTCGTCGCTTGACCCGGAATGGAGAATGCCTGCCCGGTAAATGATGCAATGCGATCCACATGTTCGGATTCATCTCTTCCGTTGGTCAGGATGCAATCATTCAACGAGCCATCTTCATCTGTAAAAAAAGCGGGGCCCCTGGAAGCAGTGTCCATGGCAAATCCGTTAGTGAATTCAAATCCAAATGCAGCAGCCAGATCCCTGGCAGCACCCCCCATGGGCATGTGATCCGCAATGAGGAACAGGTTGCCTCCCCTTTTCACCCATTTCTTCACCGTTTTGATCTCCGCCTTGGAAAATGCTGAATGTACCGGGTTGTACCAGCTGCTGACATTCAGCTCATTCAAGGCATTCGATATCACCAGGATCTTGCCTTCCTTCAATCTGGAGTTCTCAAATTCTCCTTGATAAGGTAAAACCACATATCCATCTCTTTCCAACAGGTCGGAAAATGCCCTGTATCTTCCATTTTTGGTGTGGAAATTGAAATGTCCCTCATCAATGAAAACCACCGGACCTTCTGCAGTTGAATATGCCGGGTTCGGAATAGGCGGATGATAGGTTGTATCTGCCACCTGTTGAGAGAACAAGGTTACCGGCATGATCCACAGGACAAAAATGGCCAGTCTGCTTTTCATCTTTTAGAAACTGTCTGACATATCATTCACAATGTACCACTTTTTCCCCTCTTTTTGCCATTCGGTCAGGTACTCTCCCCTCATGGTGTTCCCGTCCGGAAACCTGATGGTCCAGCGGCCCTTTTCCACAGCCAAGGATTTGGACACATTGAGTGAAGTAGTCTCAAGTACCTCAAATTTAAAGTTCCCGGCCTGGGAACCATAATAGGCACCGATGGTTGTTTTGCCGCATCCGAGGGCCACTATGCAGGCATCCTCATGGTATAGTGTAAGGATGGAATCGACCTGCCCGCTGTTAAACCATTTTGCCAGGTTCCTGTTCGATTCTGCAATATATTTTCTTGCTTTGGCCTCAGACTGACCAAATCCGTCGGTGCAGATGGTGAGCAATACAACAAATGCAGCCAACACAGGCAAGGAGAGGATAGATAGCTTTTTCATGGTGTTTGTTTTTAGGTTAAACAATTCACGAAAATGAGCTCCGATCTTTCTGAACCATCTGGCGGGAGATTCGAACACCTGGTGGTCCAGTGCTGTAAAAATCACCTTGATGGTGTGGCTCCTGGGTGTAACCTCCCCTGATTCGATCCGCTGAAGGGTTCTTACACTCAGGTTGCATTTCTCCACGAGCTCTTCCTGTGTCAGCCCCCTGGCTTTTCTGAGCTCTGCGATCTTCTTACCCAGATCGGGTTGTTTCATTTTCATTTGATTTCAGGGACAATTATATGGTTTAACCAAAAAACAGTCAACGAAAAAGGTATGTCATTCGCCCGACTTTCGCCCGACATTTACATGACAGTTTCATACATCCGGGGCACCATGCCTGTGAAAACATCTCACTCCTGGAAATTTGAAACTTTTCCTTCCCTGCCACCTTTAATCAGCAGCCAGAAAATGAGAATTACCTCGCCAATAAAGGTGTATACCGAAACAGTGATGTCGTAAACAGGGGAGAGAACCCTTCCGGCTCCATCAATGATATAGCCCGCCGCTGCTACCATGAGCAGGATCCCCAGTACATTCCTCAAATATCCTGCCCTGAAAACAAGATACCCCAGCAGCATCAAATGGGCACCAAAAATAATAAGTGAAAACTCCCATCCCAGGTTGAATGTCTGTAACAACATCATGATCCGCGCATCGAAATCTGCTGATTCAATGGCAGATTGGAGTTCAACACCGTTCAGCAAAATAAGCACCTGGACCAGAAAGATGGTGATCACTCCCAGCATGGCCGCATAAATTATTCTGAACCATGCGGTCAACATTGAAAGGCTATTATTCACCGGCTTCAGGAAAATGTAAAGGCCCCAGGCCACTACGATATCCAGTATGGCGACTGCCAGAAACAGCAGGATGGCCAGGCGGAAGCTTCCTTCCGAAGTCTTGATGTTATTTACGGTTTCCGCAGTATTCTCCGGTGCAACGAGTTCCTGTAAAATGGCGAAATTGGCAATTGGTGCAATGATCGCCATCACCAGTAGTCCGATCCCGGCAATAATTGCGGCGTACCTTAACGAAAATTCTTTATCAATAGATGTAATCTTGGAGTTGCTCATGTGTTTACCATTTGAGGTTCGGTCCATCTCCACGTATAAATAACTATGAAAAAAGCACAGGAGAAGTAATTCAGCGTGATAAAGATCCACAGGGTGGACAGGATCATTTTTTTATCTTTCATTTTACCAAGTTATTAAAGATATGCAATGGATTTGATGTTGTATGGGGTGTCATTGATTGCGCTCAATGGAAACAGGTGCGTGGTCATTCGAGTTTTCCTGCCACGATTGCAGGATCTCAAGGTGCAATTGATCCGGAAAATCTTTCCTTCTGATTGAGAACAGCATCCTGTCTGAGGGCCCGTCCCGGTCCCCGATCAGTCTCTCAAGCTGCAATCCTGCATGCCCGAGGTATGCCTGGTAATCAATCTCCTCTGTGGTATACACATACTCGAACAGTTCCGCCAGTGTCATTCCTGCAACTGTTTCACAGGCCTGCTGGAATTCTGCTTCGGTAAATCCTCGCTGTAACTCTTTGTAGTACTTCCTGTAAAGCAATCGCATCACGTCATCAAGGGAACGTTCATTGCGGGTGGCACTCCTTATCTGGAAGTCCAGCAGCATCCCGAGTACACAACCTTTTTCATAATAGGAGATCGACCTGTCTTCTTCACCTCCCCGGGTTCCGAAAGGCCCTTCTTCCCAGGTATAGTAACTAGCTTGCTGCAGCGACTGGTCATCCTTTCCGTGGTCATTTTCATAGGCAGTCACATCACCCGCGAGGAAGTCCAGAAGGTCCTTCTCATCGATCAGACCGGCCCTTCTCAACAACAAGTATTCATAGTAAACCGAAAGCCCTTCACTGATCCAAAGTTGGTTGGTCCTGTTTTCCCGCTCATAATCAAAGGGTCCAAGCTCAAAAGGCCTGATTCGTTTTACATTGAAATGGTGAAAATACTCGTGGGCAATAAATGCGAGTAGACGCTTTCTGGATTGCTCGTTCTCCAGGGAACTGCCATGAAAACTGATGGTCGTACTGTTCAGATGTTCTATCCCCCCCCGTCCTTTGCCAAGCCCGATGAAAGTATAAGAATCATAAGGTACCTCCCCGAACATATACACTGCGGTGCGGACTATAGATTCCAGATCATCCATGAACTGCTCCGTGTCGAAATTCCCCGGATCAAAAGCAATGAAGCGATGTTCAACCCCTTCAATGTAAAATGAGGGAAGCACCTCGAGGTTCCCTAGCAACAGGGGACAGTCGTACAGTATATCGTAGTCCGGTGCAAAGAAAACATCTGATGATCCGGGTAATCTGCTGAGCCCGGTCGCAATATGTTCCCATTCCTTCCTGCTGACTACCTGAACAAACACAGAATCCTCCAGATGACCTTCCACATAAAGAAAGGCATTGGGTGGCACAATGTAGGCAAATGAAGTGTCCACATAACTGTTTGCCACAAATCTTCTGTGGGTCTTGATGTCATAGCTGATTATCACATGATCTCCTGCAGCTCCTGTCAGTTGCCATGAATGGTCGCCTGTCCTGCGCAAAGGGAGCTCATTCCCATCTGAATCTCTTGCCGATATGTCTGTCACATCCTCCGCATAATTCATGATCTGATAATAGCCGGGCATCCACTGTGGCATTTTAAGCTCTATTGTATCCTGATCCACCCCTCTCATCGAGAAATCAATATGAAAGATCTTGGACCATGTAGCCGGGAATGAAATGGAGTGCCGGAATTCGGGATCTTCAGCATATGATTTTACCGTTGGACCGGTAACCTGAAGCAACAACAGCAGGAAAAATGTCAGAATGAATTTTGGCTGCAACATCGGTGTAAAATCACATTGTAATACAAGCTACGGATTTATTGCTGAATTCTGCAGTTTCAAAGGTGATCTGCATTTGTTTTACCCATAAGGAGAGTGGAGCGGTCACAAGGCAAAGTGCTGGCAAAAGTCTGGTCACGAGTTCCATTATCAATTTTTTGCTGTGAGGTGATAAGAGAGATGTCTTACATACACATTTCCGAGTTCAGTAGGAATCTCTGCAATGATCCCGATATCCAGATCAATGGATTCACCCTGTTTCACATAGTATTGGAGTGAGGCAGATCCATTTTCGGAAATCAGGTAGATCCTGTCATCGGGTTTTTCGGATGATTCAAGAAGGTAATATTTGACCCCCCTGCCCTGATGTGCGCAATACATGATCAGATCGATCCTTTGATGCGTATCCAGGTGATTCTCCTCTTTGAATCTGATCTCAGGATATGATTCTACCCGGGAACCGTCACGGGTATATTCTTTCAGACCAGGAAGTACAATTCCGTGATTAACCTCAAATTCGGCTGCCAGTTGCCCGTTCATATAGTATTTCCTGACCGGACCGTGTTTCTTCCCATCCAGATTGTTTGAATGCTCGAAAACCTGTCCGTTTCGGTAGTAACGGATAAATGGTCCGTTCTTGATCCCATGCACGCATGTGGTTTTGGAATATACAGTCTTTCCGTCGGCATAATAGGTGACCCGGATACCATGTACCCTGTTCAGATCGTCTACCTCATTGACGCTGGAAATGGTACCGTCGTCCCTCTTCCTGACCACAATGTCTGCTCCGGACGCTTGCTTCCGGTTATCATCCCCCTCCCCTTTACCTGGACGGGTACAACTCATCATTCCGGAACAGACCATCAGCGTTAAAAGAGCAGCGAATCGCAGAGTCATGTTGATTGTAAAGTATGAAAGTAGTAACTTAAAATTGAAACTGTGACTCAACACTAGATTACTTGGAAAGCTTGGTATCAGCCTGGGTACGGGCCTGCTGAGTGCCATTTTAACCGGTGCCATCGGGGCTATCGTGATACTGTTCATTCTGAATCTGATTTTCAAGAGAAAAGACTAACCTGATTCAATGCATGCCTGAACGGGATTGATCAGGGTAGGCTGATTGCCTCATTTAACCCGACCACTCATTTATGTCTATCGGCGGTGCTGACAATTCCGCTTGTGCTTTCAATGTCTTCATGAGGCATGCCAGCAGCCACAACCGCATCCGGTTATCGGTCCCTTCTGATTTTACTTTGTGCACCGAGATGAAGAGTTCCTTAAGCGAATGAAGTTCCCCGGCAACCGATTCCCGGATGGCATTGTTGAAAGTCCCGCATCCTTCAAAACCATCAGCGGGTCTCATCTCTCCAATTCCTTGCAGTACCCTGTCCAGACTAAATGGGAAATTGTAATGGCATATATCCATCCTGCAGATCTGGTATTCGAGTTCTTTCCATTCTCCTCCTTGTTGTAGTTTCTCATAAGAGCCCCAGTCCCAGGTCATCCGGGCCAGCAGTAGTTGAACCAGTCTGATTTTATCTTCATTTTTACCTCCAAGCCACCCACTGACTTTCTGACCAATGATCTTATCATACTCATCCGGGATCTCTGACGGCGGGAGATCACCCAGCCATTTTCTCACCGCCCAGAGATATTGTTGTCCCAGCAGGCTCCTGCCGGTAGCATCATTTCTCCATGCATTCTCTCCATGCTGGATGTGGTTCTTGCCAATTGTTTCCGGGATGGCAAGCGGTTCTAGGGTCAGAATGGATCTCTTGATGATGTTGAGGTGGTGCTGGTATTTGAAATGGCACACCTCATGCCGGGTGATGAGTTCCCTTATTTTTACGACTTGTTCGGGTAGTTTTCCCAATCCGGTCTCGAACCCATCTATGCTGATGATTTCAGGATCCTGTGCAGAAACCGATATGTTTGACCATGCATTCAAATCTTCATGGCTTAATATCAAGAATTGAATTAATCTCGATCTCTCAGGTTTCGTTCATATTCACCGACCACTTCCCTTGCTCTTTCCTGGTCATTGCTTGAAACATACACTTTCACTGCTCCAACTCCACCGGGCGAAGTGTGCCATGGGTACAATACTCCGGTGAATTCATCTTTTAAGTACGCCTCAATCTCTGCATTTTCCAGCAGACTCTTTACCATAGTGGCCTGCACGGCAGTACCTGCAAAAACCTCTACCGGATAGATATTGTGATCAGAGTGCATCAGTTGTTGATTCTGACTCTAAAATAATCAATAAACATGCATCCGTCAATATGGATGATCCCTGTGCATCCCAGGACTGGTTACCCTGAGCAGGTTCTTTTCTCAATCGATCAGATCACTGAATGTAGGTAGTAATGGCTTCATCCACAGAAAACATGATCCCATTCTCAAGAATGCTGATCTTTGATTTCAGGTTGGATGATTTTTTCTGCACCAGGAACCTGAAGGCTCCTTCGTCGAGTATGGCCTGCAGGATGGCCTTCACTGCGTTACCATCCTGTTTTATCCCATTGCTGACAATATCCGTTCAGGTGTCATGGGCAGGGTAAAGACCCTTGCTCCCACAGCATCGAATATGGCATTTGCCAGGGCTGCACCCACTGTGGTGATTGCCGGCTCTCCGCAGCCCTGTGGGGCCAGATCCGGGTTGTCGACCAGGATCACGTCAATGGGTGGTGCTTCAGAGAAGCGGGTGATCTGATAAGAATCATAGTTCTCCGTTCTGACTTTTCCTCCGCTGAATTCAACCTCTTCCGATAGCGCAGCGCTGAGGCCCATGGTGATCCCCCCTTCAATTTGTATCGTCGCTCCCTGCGGGTTAATGATTTCACCCATATCCTGTGCACAAACTACCCGATCGACTTTCACCTGTCCGGAAGATTCATTCACGGATACATGCGCTATGGTGGCAACATAGGAATTCAAATAGTTGGTGCACGCGATCCCGTATCCCAAACCGCTGGGGCCCTCTTTGAAAGAATGACCGAACCTGTCGGCGGCACGGTTAAGCACACGGATCATGCGGTCATCTGTCAGGTTGTTCAGGCGGAAAGAGAGCGGATTCATTCCTGCGGCCTTCGCAAGGATATCTGTGTGCGATTCCATGGCAAAAACATTGGTGTTGCTTCCCGGGCCTCTCCAGGCACCTGTTCCGAATGGATGCACACCCCTGGCACTTCCAGTTTTTACACTGAAATGCGGTATGTTGTATATCGGTTCTGAACTTCGGGTACCGGTGAACATCAGATTGCAGTCCCAGAAGGTGATTTGACCTTGTTCATCCAGTCCCGATTCCAGTTGAACCACTGCTGCCGGACGGAATGTATCATAAAAGAACTCCTCTTTCCTGGTCCAGGCAAGTAGTACTGGACGACCGGTCATTTTCGAAAGCCTTGCAGCCTCGCTGATCTGTTGCCCGGACTTTTTCCCTCCGAATCCGCCCCCCACAAACGGTGTGATCACACGAATATTTTCTTCAGGTATATGTAACGTCTCCGCCACTGTGCCTCGTACGCGAAAAGGGGCCTGGGTGGAAGCCCATACTGTTGCCCGGTCACCCTCCACATTGGCCAGTACCGCATAAGGTTCTGAAGGTGCGTGTGCCACGTAGTGGTTATAGAATTCAGACACAACTCTCTGCGATGAGGCATTGTATCCATCAGACAGGTTTCCTTTGTCAACATACACCCGGCCATCGGCTGCAGCTCTTTTAAGGTGATCAAAAATGGATTGGTTGTCCACTTCCGGTGGAGGTATTTCCCAACTGGCATCTATCAGAGCCAGCGCTTTCTCTGCCATCCATCTCCTTTCATGCAGTACGGCAACCAGGCCTTCTTCCTGGATCACAATCGCACCATCAATGTTGCCTGCCCGGGAGACATCTGCAGCCACCAGCTTGGCATCATGGGAAGGGGGACGGAGGACCCTGGCGTGTAACATTCCGGGCAGTACCATATCAGCTGCAAATTTGGCAGCACCACTGATTTTCAACCTGGCGTCTGATCGCAGGAGAGGTTTACCCGAAACGGTATGTTCAGAAACGGACTTGATGGATACTCCGGAAATGTGGCGGTCGATCTGCATTCCCTTCACCAGATCAGCAAATGAGACAGTATTTCCATCATTCTGTTTATCGCGAATAACACCATCTTTCACCGCCAGGCGGTTCAACGGAAGATTCATCTGCTCCGATGCCAGTTGCATCAATACTGCCCTTGCTTCGGCTCCGGCCCTCCGGAGTGGAGGACCGTAGAATTTCGTACTTCGTGATCCTGTGGTTCCACTGTCCCACGGGCACAACATGGTATCCCCCATCACCATGTCTATGGAGTCAATCGGCACATCAAGCTCCTCAGCCAGCATCTGGGCCATGGAAGTAATGATTCCCTGCCCCATCTCTATTTTACTGCAGAAGAGAGAGACCCTGCCATCCTCGCCAATTTTGAGATATGCATTGAAATCGGTGGGATAACTTCGGCCGGGCTGTGGCAGTGCTGCCTCAAACAAAGTACCCGGGGCAAAGAAAATGAATACCCCGGTTCCTGAAACCTTCAGGAACTCACGTCTCGATAACCCCTTGCTGCTTGATCGGTTATCACATGCTTGCCGGATTTGTTCTTCTTTCATCTCAACAGATCTCCGTTTGGGCACCAATGCCTGGTTTGACTGGATTCGCGATTCACTACTCCCAAAGTAGTGAAATTAACTACGGCAGTCAACTCTTTTGCATGATATCGGAATCGGGAGTTCTGAAGGAAAGCCGACTACTGGAACAATCATTTACTGGTATCGGTACCCGGGATTATGTACCTGGTTCGAGGTCAATCAATGCAAGGTCAATCCCGAATAATTGGCCTTTGTAATTCGTTTTAGTCGGCAAAAGCCTGTCCGTAGAAAATGATGAACAACTCTTTTGTCTTATCGTATCGCATGCATTCCCAATTATTATAGACTGAACTGGTCGCTATACAGAGTGAAGATGAGAAATCAGTTTTCGGTACCTGGTTCGAAAAGCACCCCCTGTCCAGGATGAAGGTATTGTCTCTCGAAATATCCGTAATTTTGCAGAGATTCAGATTCATCAGGATATCAGGTTGCATCACAAGGGTTTCCTCAAGGTAAATTATTTCACTTGCCAGCTGATAGTCAAGCGTATAAGTATGCCCAAAATTGCACTCTGCAGCTAACAGGCCGTTTTCGACTTGAACGCCCCGGTATAACTCACAGTAACGATTAGTTTTTTCATCGTAGACAATGATGATAAGTTTCAGGCTCTTTTTGTCATAAACCACAAATACATGATCTTCTCTCTGGTTCTGAAACAGGTCACCCCTGGAGAATGATATTACTTCGTAATCGGGGTTACCCCTGAAAAAATTCTTGTGAACTTCAGATAGAGAATTTGTCAACTTACTGCTGAGATTTGAAAAGACACCCGCGTCGGAAAGCCGTTTGAGACTTTGCTTATGATCTGATATTCTATTTGCAAACCCAGGATCATCGTATGTTGATATTTGATAAAAAATTCTGGTCTGGCTTTGTGAACAGGTGATTAGTCCTGCAGCAAAGAGAAGAATGATCAGCTTAGTCATTGTTTGCTTTTTTAGTCGCTCAATTCTCATCAATCGATTCAATCAATCGGTACGATACGTGTCATCTGAAAGCAGCTGCTGCCAAATTATTCCGTTGTCCCGGCAGGTTCGAAGCTTTCTTGGTTATTAGGGTCACCTTTTCCGTCGTATATGGCTCTCCCGGGATAAGGAAACACGGGTCGCGTCATGACAATGTTGCCACCCTCCATCTTCGATAGGATCACTCTTTCAGGAGCAGTCCCATTCTCTACCCGGTTGCGAATAAGTTCTATCCAGTCAACCTGGCTCGGACCCGGTCCGCCACCGCAGTGCAATACGCCGGGAAGCAGGAACAGGCGAAGGAAGTTTTCTGCATCAGGATCTTTGCTTTTCACCTGTTCGTAGTGATTGATCGTGGCATAAGCTGAAAGTGCAGGATCATTCCAGCCATGGTATATGATCATTTTTCCTCCCCGCTCCTTAAATTCTGAATAGTCCGTCGAAGTAGCATCCAGGTAGGATGAAGCATATTGCGTTGTATTTGCAAAATCAGAAAAGTCGTACGTGCTGTAATCCCATTCGGGATCCTGGAAAATCAGATATTTAAATACCTCTGTTCCAAATCCAAACTGTGCACTCGGGAAACCCGCTGCCATCGGGCCTCCCAATGGCCCTGTGATCCAGGGTTGCCATCCCCCCGGTTCATTTTCCCCTCCCGGAGGGAAGCCAGGGTAAACCTCCCGGTCTTCAAGGTTCACTCCGGAGTATACCACTTTGATAGCCTCCAGCTGTTCCTTGGTAAAACAATCATCTGCATGAGTATCATTTTTGCAAAGGGGAAACATCATATCCTCCAGTCTGCAATCCCTTGGATCATTGATGATACTGTCCCGTACCCCGTCCGAAGCATCACAAAGTTCCAATACAAGATCATGAAGAAGTTTCAGGTTTGCCAGGGTAACGACGGGATGATTCAGGCTGTCAGGATCCGGATAGATGGCCTGGCTATTCTGGATGAACTCCGCCGCAAGCGCGGGCCAGTTGAAAGCGGGTGCCCCGGTCACAATACCATCAAAATCGCCCGGATATCTTTGTGCCTCCATCATAGCCTGCCCACCTCCCCTTGAGCAACCCATGAAATAGCTGTATGAAACTGGAGAACAGTAATAGTTTTCAATGATCGCTTTTGAAGTAACAGCAGTACGATGGACTGCAAGGTGCCCAAAATTCACCTGCCTTTCCATGTTGTTCAATGCCCAATCGGCTTTAAGCCCGTGTCCCTTGTGGCCCGTGTCGGTACCTGCGGTTGCATACCCATTGGTGATACTCGACGCCGCCAAGTTTTGCACGGAACCAACAAAACCACCACCCCCTCCCATGGCAAAACGGGAATTCCATTTCTCAGGTAACAGCAGTTCGAAATTTATCTCACTTCCGATGATCCCGGTTACCTTACAATGGGGAACAGGTTCCGTAACCTGCTCGGCCTGTGTTATGGTTACATCAGGCATCCGGATATTTGCAATTTCCTGGCAGGGGATGCAGGCAACTTGTTCCAGAGTATCTTCAGTTTGCGCGATCGCATTGCTGAATAATACCAAAGTCAGAAGGCTAGATAGAAACTTTACCGCTTTCATTGTCTTGAGATTTTACTATTTATCATAAGTTAAGCATGTTTATTCGCACCTGCAATATCTCAGCGATTCAACGAGCTTGTAGATTCATATTTTCGGCCACCCTGTTTTTGCATTTCATAGATGTAACAATGTTGTTACATGATCAAAAAGGGATGATATGAGAAAAGCCTTCTTTAAAAGATATTCGAATTGTAAAACATTGGTATACATAGATATACAGCTATGGTTATGTGCGTGCTCATAAACTAAAAATTATCGCTCAGGCAACGATGTAACAAACTTGTTACATCCTGATATCCTGAAAAGACATACCGGGAGAGATCGAATGAAATCACTTTCAATTATTGGGGAAACTCCAAACAGCCGGCCCGGATTGACAGGTATGTTATAATTCCCTAATTTCAGAAAGAAATGAGACATCATCATGAATAACAGGAGAGACTTATTGAAAGCAATGGCCCTGATACCCCTGGCGGCCTGCACCAGGTCAGTGGATAATGGTTTGCTTGCAGAACAACAGGAGCCGGGCCCCGCTCCGGTTGGCTGGCTCCCGGAAGGAAAGGAGCTCAACCTGCATAAGGTTAAAATCAAGAAGGTCAGGGCCATTAAAACGGCACCCTACGGAATTGAACTGGTCATCGTAAAGGTGGAGACCGATCAGCCCGGACTTCACGGAGTGGGATGCGCCACCTTCAGGCAGAGAGCTCACGCCGTTTCAACTGCCGTTGACGAATACCTGGATGATTTTTGCAGAGACAAGGATGTTTGCAACATTGAGGATCTTTGGCAGACAGCTTACGTCAGCTCCTACTGGCGGAACGGACCGGTCCTTAATAATGCCCTCAGCGGTTTGAACCAGGCCCTCTGGGACATCAAAGGCAAGATGGCGGGGATGCCGGTGTACCAGTTACTTGGGGGGAAGACCAGATTTGCGGTAGATACATACACCCATGCCTCCGGTCCCACTCCGGGAGCGGTCATGGAGGATGTGGCCAGATACAGGGAGCAGGGATTCAGGCACATTCGAATACAACTGGGAGGATATGGCGCCACCCATCTGTCGACAACACCGGACTATAAGCAATTCGGTTTCGGACAGCCTGAGGACAATACCCTGGATGCCCAGGCCTATAAAAGGGGAGTGGTAAAGATGTTTGAACTCGCCAGGAAAAGATTCGGCGACGAGCTGGAATTCCTGCATGACATCCATGAGCGTATCGAGCCCATGGATGCCATTGACCTGATCAAAAAGCTGGAGCAGTTCAGGCCCTTTTTCATAGAAGATCCTTTTTCCCCTGAAAATATAGGTTGGTTTAAGATGTTACGCCAGCAAACTGCGGTCCCGATAGCCATGGGAGAATTATTCAACAATCCCCATGAATGGGTGGGACCCATCAGCCAGCGGATGTATGATTTCATCCGGATCCATATCTCTCAGATCGGTGGGATCACACCCGCGATGAAAGTGGCCAGACTTGCGGAGTGGTTCAATGTGAGAACCGCCTGGCATGGTCCCGGCGATACCTCCCCGATCGGACATGCTGCAAACGCACATATCGACCTTGCGGTGTGGAACTTTGGCATCCAGGAGGCGGTACCCTTCAACGACCTGACACGTGAAGTCTTTCCCGGAACCCCCACCATGGAGAATGGATATATGTTTGTGAATGAAGCACCCGGACTGGGGATAGACATTGACGAAGAGAAGGCAATGAAATATTCGCTACCCCATTTCAATTACAACTGGACCCAGGTTCGCAAGCGTGATGGCACACCTGTCAGGCCCTGATCAAATATACCTTAACCACATGTAATTTCATACCCATGAAAAACAGGAGAGAGTTTATCAAATCGTCAGCCGTTCTGGGAATTTTCGGCTTGCTTCATCAATGGGCTTCTGCCATTCCGGTTACAGATGCAC
>Ga0209536_100006049_pt1 | contig 18604 bp, 16 predicted proteins | sample DeeMarSeWOR28_12_FD_187461 | JGI IMG/M metagenome (GOLD analysis project Ga0209536, IMG submission 187461) | Marine sediment microbial communities from White Oak River estuary, North Carolina - WOR-2-8_12 (SPAdes) (version 2) | ecosystem: Environmental > Aquatic > Marine > Intertidal zone >... | reverse complement strand
CCCCGCCGCAACCGCCCCGCCCCGTTCGAGGAGCCGCCACCCGAGCGTGGCATCTTCTGTAATCGGACCCTGAATCTCCGCGCCATCCGGGCGATCGGCTATGACATGGACTACACGCTCATCCACTACCGCATCGAGGAGTGGGAGCGTCGGGCGTACGAGTACCTCCGGAGCAAGCTGGCGGGGCTCGGGTGGCCCGTGCAGGACCTGGAGTTCGACCCCGGCCTCGTCATCCGGGGACTGATCATCGACATCGAGCGCGGCAACGTCCTCAAGGCCAACCGGTTCGGCTACGTGAAGCGGGCGACGCACGGCACGCGGGAGATGCCGTTCGACACCCAGCGCGGGCTGTACGGGCGCGATGTCGTGGATCTGGCGCACGAGCGGTACGCGTTCCTCAACACGCTGTTCTCGCTGTCCGAGGCGTGCATGTACGCCCAGCTGGTCGACCGGCTCGACGACGGGGCGATGCCGGGCGTGATGGGGTATGCCGATCTCTATCGCCAGGTGCGCACCTCGATCGACGAGGCGCACATGGAGGGACAGCTCAAGGCCGACATCGTCGCCGACCCCGACCGCTTCGTCGAACCCGATCCCGAACTGCCGCTGGCGTTGCTCGACCAGCTCCACGCGGGAAAGAAGCTCCTGCTGATCACCAACTCCGAGTGGCAGTACACACGGGAGATGATGCGCTACGCCTTCGACCCCTACCTGCCGAAGACGACGTCCTGGCGCGACCTGTTCGACCTCGTGATCGTGTCCGCCCGCAAGCCGGGGTTCTTCTCGGAGCGAAGCCCCGTCTTTCGGGTGGTGAGCGACGAGGGTCTGCTCGAGCCGGTGCCGATGGGCATACGCGAAGGCGGCCTGTACCTGGGCGGGAACGCGCGCATGGTCGAGGACTATCTCGGCGTCTCCGGCGACGAGATCCTCTACGTGGGGGACCACATCTACACGGACGTGCACGTGTCGAAGAACGTCCTGCGGTGGCGTACCGCGGTGGTCATCCGGGAACTCGAGGCAGACCTCCGCGCCGAGGCCGACTTCGATGCCGCCGGCATGCGCCTCGCCGAGCTCATGGAGCAGAAGGAGGCGCTCGAACTCGAGCAGGCCCGTATTCGACTGCGCGTGCAGCGGCGGCGCCAGCGCTACGGGCCGGACGCGAAGGCCGGGAGCGGACCCGCCCGGGGTCTGGAGCGGGAGTTGAACGGAGTGTGGGAGCGCCTCAAGGCGCTCGACGAGGAAATCGCGCCGCTCGCCCGCGCCGCCGCGCAGCTGAACAACCCCCGCTGGGGACAGCTCATGCGAGCGGGCAACGACAAGAGCCATCTGGCCCGGCAGGTCGAGCGCTACGCCGACGTGTACACGTCCCGCGTGTCGAACTTCCTGTTCCAGACACCGTTCGTGTACCTGCGGTCGCCGCGCGGCTCCCTGCCGCACGACGGGGCACTCGAATGAGTCGGTGTCCTAGCCGGACTCGAAGCTGGCGGGGCGCCCGGTAAGGAGCAGCAGCAGCCCCACCCCGGAGGCTACCGCCAGCACCACCGCGTCGCCCGAGAGCAGCCACAGCACGGCGCCGATGGTCGCCGTTCCCTCGGCGAGCGCCCACACCACCAGCACCCGCCGGCCATTCGCCTGCCACCAGGCCGTTCCGTCACGCCCGCCGCCGAAGGCCGGGAACCCCATCCGCAGCGCTCGGTTCGCCGCGAGCGCGAGGACCGCCGCGGCGAACGCCGCCAGCCGCAGCGCCGACAGCGGCAGCGGAGCGCCCTCGAAGGCGGCGGCCTGTCGCACCAGCGTCACCGCGCCGAGCATCACGACCACCCCGGCCACCAGCGCCGCGTGCAGGACCCGGGCGGAGGCCCCGTTCATCCCAGGATCGATCCCTGGCGTGTCACGGCAACGGCCCGCCGACGACGCGTTTCACCAGCGTGCCCCTGGCGAGCGTGGCGGCGGGGTCGACACCGTTCAGTCGGGCCACTTCGTCGAGGGAGACCTGGGATGGATACCGCTGGTGGAACCGCTGCAACGTCATCGCCGCGTCGAGCGGGACGATCGACAGCTTGAGCGGCTGCACGCGCAACGCGGCCGGGTCCGTCAGCTCCTGGAAGCTCGCGTGGGCGGCGGTGAACGCGCCCTGGTAGCCGGCCCAGTCCGCCTCCGCCGTGTAGCCGAGCAGCTGGTAGACGTTGCCGCCGTACTCGATGAACGTCGCCAGCCCGCGGAGCTGCGTCTGCTCGGTGGCGGCCGCGAAGTTCAAGGCGACGGTGCGCAGGCCGTGGCTCGTCGCGGGCCGACTCGCACCGGCCTGGATCCCCTCCTGTGCGGCGAACGCGCGCGCCGCGGCGTCGGCCGTGGCCCCGTCGGCGAGGGTGAGCTGCATCCGTGCGTGCTCGTCGGGGCTGGCGGCGACGACGCCGGCCTTGTAGTTGGCCGTCTTCCACCCCGTCGGGAAGTCGACCCGAAACCGCAGGTCCGGGTGCAGGAACACGGTTTCGCGGAAGAAGCCCTCACGCGGGTTGACCCCGTACACGAGCCCGTCGAGCCGCCGCAGGTAGGCGTCCCGGTTCACCACGGTTCCGTTCTGGCCGAGCGTGTCCAGATGTTGGAGCATGCGCTGCTCGCGGTTCAGCGGATCGGGGTGAGTGGACAGCCACTGCGGCATCCGGTCACCGCCGCCCGCCGAGCTGACCCGGTTGAGCATCGCGTACACCCCGGGCATCTCCCGCGCGTCGTAATCGGCGCGCACCATGTAGCGCATGCCCAGGTCGTCGGCCTGGCTCTCGTCGTCTCGGCTGAACTTGAGGAACAGGAGCTGCAGACCCGCGCCCCCCACGTTGAGCATCAGGCTGGACCAGTCCTCCGGCAGGAAGACGACACCGGCGATCAGGCCGACCTGGGCGAGCTGCTGCTGGCTCATCTGCTGCGCCGAGTGGCGAGCGGTGACGTGCCCGATCTCGTGTCCCATCACCGACGCCAATTCGGCCTCGGAGTTGAAATACGCCAGGATGCCACGGGTGATGTAGATGAATCCGCCGGGCAGGGCGAAGGCATTGATGACGGGATCGTCCACCAGCCGGAAGGTCCAGGGCAGGTCGGGACGTTCGGACCGCGCGGCCAGGCGCGCGCCGAGGCCGGCGATGTAGGTCTGCAGGCCCTCGTCCGCATACAGCCCGTACTGCGCGATGACCGCGGGATCGGACTGCTGGCCCATCTGGATTTCCTGGCTCTCGCTCACGAGCATGAGCTGGCGCTGGCCGGTCGCTGGATTGATGGCGCAGCCGGCGAGAACAGGCGCGAGGACGGCAAGGGCAACGACCCGGGAACTCCACATGGCTGGTCTCCTTCGATAGCGGGCGCGGACCGCGACGGGCCCAAAGTGGATGATACTCAGGTACGGGCCGGCCGTCAGGCACCGGACGCAGACGGGGCGGCATCCGTCAGGACACCGCCCCGTCGACCCGCAGCGCGGCTGCGGACGACTCAGTCTGCCGTCACTTGCTGATCAGCTCCACGAGGAACTTGGCCACGCGCGGGTCCTTCGAACGGCCCAGCATCGTGATCGCCTGCTGCCGGGTATGGGGACTGGGATCGGTCCGCGCGATGTCCATCAGCTTGTCCACGGCGGCCGGGTCGTCTCGCATGGCGAGCACGTAGAGCAGCTGCTCACGCATCTCGATATCCGGCACCTCGTCGTAGAGCGACACGATCTGCGAGACCTGGACCTCCTTCTGCTGCACCGCCATGACCAGGGCCTGCCGCCGCACGTCGATCGGCTCATTCGGGTCGAGCGCGCGGTCCATGATCCAGCGCCGGTCCTCGGCGCGGCCGCTCATGGCCAGCGAGTACAGAATCCGCTCCTTCACGTGCACGGACTGCGCCGACGCGTACAGCTGACGGACATAGTCCAGGTTCGCCGGATCCTTGCTCCTGGCGAGCATCGTGATCGCCACGGCCTGGACTTCCTCGCCCTGACCCGGTTGCCGGGCCACGTCCTTCATGAGCGCGAGCGACCGCTCGTCCTGGCGCTGCGCGAGCGCGAACACCGTGCGCTCCTTCAGCGCGATGTCGTCCGAGGTGCGCACGATCTCGGCGAGCGCCTGATACGCTGCCTCGCTCGACGAGCGGGCGAGGAACATCGCCGCCATGCCCCGCACCTCCGGATCCGGATCGTTCCGGAGGACGTCGAGCATGATCGTCTCGGTCTCCGGTGTCTGCTGCTTCCCGAGGATGAGCACGGCCCGCTGTCGGAGGTCCACCGACTCCGGGTCGCGGCGCTGCAGCAGCTCCTGCAGAACGGGGATCGCCTGCTCCCGATCCATCATCAGGAGCGCGTCGAGCGCCACGAGCTTGATCTCCTCCTCCTCGGAGCGCTGGCGCGTCTCCACCTTCTGCTGCGCGTGCTGCCGTTCCCGCTCCCGCTGCTCCGCCCGCTCCCGCTCCCCGGTCGATCGGGCCATGATGCCGCTCTCCACCGCAAGCTGCTCGGCGGCGAGCGCGTCGCCGCGGCGCGCCAACTGGCCGCGGATGCGGGTGGCCAGCACGTCCGCCTCCGCCCGAGTACCGGCCGTCGCGTAGGAAAGCTCCTGCACCGTCAGCAGGTCGAGCCCGGTTCGCAGATCGTCCATCGTGCCCATGCGGTACCGGGCGAACGCCTCCCAGTAGAGCGCGTCGCCGACGTAGCCCGACGTGCTGTACCGGTCACGCAGACTGTGGAACAGGTCCGCGGCGACCCGATACTGTCCCCGGTTCAGGGCGTCGCGCGCGGCCTTGTAGAGCGAGTCGCCCGGATCCTGCTGCAGCCAGGCTGCGGGAGCGTGCGTCGCGAGCGACTGCGCGTAGACGCCAGCGGCGGACCCGGTCGCACCGCGCTGCTGCGCGTTCGCCGTCGCACCGGCCACCATGCCCGCGGCCGCCACGGCCGCGCCGATTCTCAGCCACCATCGTCGATCGAACATCAGAGTGCTCCTTGATATGGCATCCCGGCCGCGTCGGCATCAATCGCCGAATGCAGACGGAACAGGACGCTGCGCTGGTCGATACTCTCGTCGATGAACTCGAACTCCCCTCGGCCGGGGCGGGCGTCGTACTGGGCGATCTGGATCAGCACCAGCTCGACGTCCTCGAGCAGGTCCTGGAGGACGAGGTCGTTCGCCACGGGGGAGTCCATCAGCAGGCGCGTCGTGGCGAGCAGGCGCCGGGCGTCGGGAGCTGCGTCGGTGACCGGCCCTCCCGTGCGGGCATCCGCCCGGAACCCCGTCAGGAACACCTCGACCTGCCCGAGGTGCTCGGAGGCCGCCACCCGATACGCGACGGGAATCTCCGACGGCTCGCCGGCGGGCGTCGCCGCGACGCTCGGATCCTCGTTGAAGAGCACCGAGAGCCGGCCGATGCCGACGCCGATCGCCAGCGCGGCCGCGATGCCGATGCCCCAGGAGCGCCATCCCGGGCGGCGCGATCGGGGAACGCTGTGCCGGCGCGCCTCGGCAATCGCCAGCCACATGTCCTCGCGCGGGACCTCGGGAGGCACGTGGTAGCGCTCCGCCGCTTCGCGCAGGAAGTCCTCGAACCGATCGTCACTCATGATGCCCACTCTCCGGCAAAGTCACTGAGAGCCTCCCGCAGCCGGGCCCGGGCCCGGAAGAGCTGCGCCTTCGACGTGCCGACCGGCATGCCCAGCGCGGCTCCGATCTCCTCGTGCGTGTAGCCCTCGACGTCGTGCATCACGAACACCATCCGATACTTGGCCGGCAGATCCTCGATGGCCTGCTCGAGCTTCACCTTGAGATCGGGTTCGGCTCGCCGCGCCGTCGCCGCGTGCGCCACCCCCTCCTCGAGCTCCACCTCCCGCTGCCGGAACCGTTTCACCTTGCGTAGGCCGTTCAGCACCACCGTGCCGGCGATCGCGCGGATCCACGTACTGAGCGCCGCATCGCCGCGGAACTGATCGAGCCGCTCGAACGTGCGGATGAACGTCTCCTGCGTGTACTCCCGGGCCAGGTCGTCGTCGCCGGTCATCCGGTACGCCAACCGGTAGACGCCATCGACGTGCTGGTCGTACAGGAGCCGTTCCGCTCCGGAATCGCCCGCCAGGACTCGCGCGATCAGTGCTCGGTCGTCCACCCAGCCCCTCGAGATCTCAGGTTCCGTTGTCTTAGGGACACTACAACGCGGGAAAGGGTTGCGGAGGGGAGGAGGTGCGGGGTGCAAGGCGCAAGGCGCACGGGAACTGCGGGGGAAGGGCGTGCAGGGCGCTAGGGACAGGGGGCAAGGGAGGGCGATCCCACGATCCTGCGATCGTAAGCTATTACACTGCAGCTACTTGCATCCTACAGTCCGACCACCACCCCGCGCACGATTGTCTCCAGTCCCGCGGCGAGGCTCCGGCCCGCCTCCAGGACTTCCTCGTGGGAGAGCGGCTCGCCGGTGATCCCGGCGCCTGCGTTGGTGATGCTCGAGATGCCCAGGACGCGGAGGCCGCGGGCCCGGGCCGCGAGCACTTCGGGAACCGTGGACATCCCCACCGCGTCGGCACCGATGCGCTGCAGCATGCGGATCTCGGCCGGCGTCTCGTAGCTGGGGCCGAGGACGGCCGCATACACGCCTTCCTCGAGCGGGATCCCGGCATCGCGGGCCACGGTGCGCGCCCGCCCCCGCAGCGCATCGTCGTAGGGCCCGGACATGTCGGGGAACCGCGCCTCGGCACCCACGACGGGGCCGATCAGCGGATTCCGCCACAGCATGTTGAGATGGTCGGCGATCAACATCAGGAGCGGCGGGCGGAAGGTCGACCGCAGCCCCCCGGCCGCGTTGGTCACCACCAGCACGGTGGAGCCCAGTTCGGCGAAGAGCCGCACCGGCAGGACCACCGTGTCGGGCGGATGGCCCTCGTAGAGATGGAAGCGGCCGCTCTGCAGGATGGCGGGCACCCCCTCGATCGTTCCGGCCACCAGTTCGCCGGCGTGGCCGTGCACGGTGGGAAGCGGAAACCCCGGGATCTCCGCGTACGAAATCCGCACCGGTCCGTCGACCGCCCGGGCGAGCCCGCCGAGTCCGGATCCGAGCACGACCGCCACCCGCGGCCGGAAGCCGGGCAGCCTCGCGCGGACGGCATCCGCCGCCCTGGCGATCCGGGTATCCGCTTCCGCGCTCATCGATGGCCGCTCACGTGGCCACCCCGCGCGGGCACCGAGATCGGCAATCGGCAATCGGCAATCTCAGCATTGCGCCTGGCGCCTTGCACCATCACAGGAGCATCCCCGCCAGACTCGCCGACATGAACGCGGCGAGGTTGCCGCCGATCATCGCTCGCAGTCCGAGCCGCGACAGATCGCTCCGCCGGGTGGGCGCGATCCCGCCGATGCCGCCGATCTGGATCGCGATGGAGGAGAAGTTCGCGAAGCCCAGCAGCGCGTACGTCGCGACGATCGCGGCGCGCGGCGACAGCGTCCCGGTCTCCAGCGTGCCGGCCAGCTGCAGGTAGGCGACGAACTCGTTCACCACCGTCTTCACCCCGATCAGCGATCCGACGGTCCCGGCATCGCCCCACGGCACACCCATCAGCCACGCGAGGGGGGCGAGGATCCACCCGAAGATCCGCTCCAGGGACAGCCCCTCCAGACCCGCCAGGCCGCCGAGCGAGCCGACGCCGTAGTTGATGAGCTGAATCAGCGCGATGAACGCCAGCAGCATGGCACCGACGTTGAGCGCGAGCTGCAGGCCCTGTGCCGCCCCACCCGCCGCCGCCTCGATGACGTTGGCCTCCGGCCGCTCCACCTGCAGCTTCACCGCCCCCTTGGTGGTCGGCGCTCCCAGCTCCGGCACCAGGATCTTGGAGATGAGCAGCGCCGCCGGCGCGTTCATCACGCTCGCCGTCAGCAGGTGCCCCGCGATGTCGGGGAAGTACGGCGTGAGCATGCCGACGTAGGCCGCCATGACCCCGCCCGCGATCGTCGCGAACCCGCCGACCATCACCGTGTTGAGCTCGGAGTACGTCATCGCGCCCACGAACGGCTTGATCAGCAGCGGCGCCTCCGTCTGCCCGACGAAGATGTTCCCCGCGACCGACAGCGTCTCCGCTCCCGAGGTGCCCATCGTCCGCTGCATCACCCACGCGATCCCGCGCACGACGCGCTGCATGATCCCGAGGTAGTACAGCACCGACATGAGCGACGAGAAGAAGATGATCGTGGGCAGCACGAGGAACGCGAACGAGGCGCCGGTGTTGGCCCACGTCTCGAGGGTCTGCAGGGGCGAGATCTGGGGAGGCGCGCCGGTGGGGATCCCCACCGGCACGTTCGCGTTGACCAGGTTGCCGAACAGGAAGGAGGCCCCGTCGCGGGTGAACCCCAGCAGCCGGATGAAGACCGCGTTGGCCCCGGAAAACAGGGCGCGGCCCACACCGGTCTTCAGCACCAGGAACGCGAACACGGCCTGCAGCACGACACCCATCCCGACGAGCCGCCAGTTGACCTTGCGGCGGTCCGTCGAGAGCGCCCAAGCGATGGCGAGCATCGCGGCGATGCCGAGGATCCCGACGAGCCGCTCCGCGATCGGGGTGTGCAGCCCCTCCCGCGCCTGCTGCAACTGCTCGGCCGCCGACTGGAGCAGAAACACCACCGTCATCGGATCTCACTCAACTCCCGCCGGACCTCCGCGAGGAGGGCGGCCTTGTCGTGCTCGTCGAGAAACGCGCTCCCGAAGGTGTTCAGGATGACGCGATCCAGCTCCTCGCGCGTGAACGCCAGCTTCCGATGCGCGAGCCAGTACTCCTCGCTCAGCGTGGTGCGGTCCATCAGCCGGCTGTCGGTGTTCAGCGTCACGACCCCGCCGCGATCGAGATACCGCCGCACGGGGTGCCGTGCCACGTCGACCACCGTGTGGGTGTGGATGTTGGACGTCAGACAGACCTCGAGCGGGATTCCGCGTTCGATGACCTCGTCCTCCAAGCGCGGATCTTCCAGCAGGCGCGTGCCGTGACCGATGCGCTGCGCCCCGCAGACGTGCAGGGCCTGACGGATCGACTCCGGCCCCTCCGCCTCCCCGGCGTGACAGGTGCAGGCGAGCCCGTGTGCCCGGGCATGCGCGAAGGCCGCCGCGTGATCGGCCGCCGGATGGCCCCGCTCGGAACCGGCGAGGTCGAACGCGACCACGCCGGCGTCCCGGTACGCGACCGCGAGATGGGCGAGGTCGTTCGACGCCGATGGAGGGAGGGTGCGCAGCCCGCAGATGATGAGGTTGGTCCGGGTGCCCGTTTCGGCCGCCCCGCGCGCGAGGCCCGTGAGCGGGGCCTCGACGGCCTCGTCGAGCGACAGCGCGGGCGTGTGGAGAGCGGGACAGTAGCGCACCTCGACGTAGCGCACGTTGTCCGCCGCGGCGTCGAGCACGAACTCGTACGCGATCCGCTCCAGCGCCTGCCACGACTGCATCACGGCGACCGTGATCCGGTAGCGCTCGAGATACTCGTCCAGACTCTGCGCGTTGCGGACGAAGACGGCGTCGGCGAGCCGCTGCGGATCGTCGGAGGGCAGCGTCACGCCCTGGGCCCGCGCCAACTCGATCATGGTGTCGGGCCGCAGGCACCCGTCGAGGTGGACGTGCAGCTCGGCCTTCGGCAGGCGGTGGATCAGGTCACGCGTCAGGGACATGGCCCGCATGCCCCCACCCCAAGTGCGGAGGTGCCACCCCGCGCCGGGGCGCCCGTTCTGCGTGCGGCCATCGTCATAAAAGTCCCGCAATCTGACGGCGCCGCGGAACGAGCGCAATCGCGCATGGCGGCGGGTCCGGGCGGCACGGCACGCCCGGGGGTCGGACGGGACGCGGAGAATGCGCCCGGAGCGTCTATCGGTCGCCGGCGGCGCCCGGCGACCAGCGATGTCGGACGACCTCTCCCTCGACCGTGAAGATCACGTCTTCGGCGATGTTGGTCGCCAGATCGGCGATCCGCTCGAGATCCCGGGACGCGGAGAGGTAGGCAATCGCCTGCTCGACCGCGTCCGTGGACTTGCGGATCCGGTCCTGCACCAGCCGAAACATGGCGCGATGGATCTCATCCACCTCGTCGTCCATCGTCCCGACCGACCGCGCGGCCTCCACGTCCAGTCTGACCACCGCGTCGAGGCAGACTCGGACCATGCTGCGCGCGACCTCGGCCATCCGCTCGATGTTGAGGGGCACGTCCAGCGGCGGGCGCTCCGCGAGGTAGATGGCCCGTTCGGCGATGTTCACCGCCTGGTCGCCCATGCGCTCGAGATCGTTGTTCACCTTCATGGCCGCGATCACGAACCGCAGGTCGGCCGCCACCGGCTGGTGCAGGGCGAGGATCTTGAGGCACGCCTCCTCGATCTGCACCTCGCGGTAGTCGATCTCGTCGTCGGCGGCCAGGACCTCGGCCGCCAGGTCCTTCCGGCGGTGCGTGAGAGCCGTCATCGCCCGGTTGGTGGCCTCTTCCACCATGGCGCCCACTTCGAGCAGGTGCTTGCGCAGCTCGTCGAGGTCCCGTTGCAGGTGCTTGGACATGGCGTGCTCCCCGCCGGCTAGCCGAACCGGCCCGAGACGTAGTCTTCGGTCCGCTTGTGCTGCGGACGCGTGAAGACCTGGTTGGTCTCCCCGAACTCCACCAGCTTGCCCGTGTCGAGAAAGGCGGTGTAGTCGGAGACGCGCGCTGCCTGCTGCATGTTGTGGGTCACGATCACGATCGTGTACCGCTCCTTCAGCTCGAAGCAGAGGTCCTCGATCCGCGCCGTGGAGACCGGGTCGAGCGCCGATGCCGGCTCGTCCATCAGGAGGATCTCCGGCTGGAGCGCCAGCGCCCGCGCGATGCACAGGCGCTGCTGCTGCCCACCCGAAAGGGACAGCGCAGAGTCGTGCAACCGGTCCTTGACCTCGTCCCAGAGGGCCGCCTTGTGCAGTGCCGATTCCACCAGCTCGTTGAGGTCGCCCTTGAATCCGTTGATGACCGGCCCCCAGGCGATGTTCCGGAAGATCGTCTTGGGGAATGGGTTGGGCTTCTGGAACACCATCCCGATCCGCCGTCGCACCTCGACCGGGTCTACGTCCCGATCGTAGAGGTCGACACCCCGGTACAGGATCTGGCCGTCCATCCCTGCATCGGGGATGAAGTCGTTCATCCGGTTGAACTGGCGGAGCAGCGTGCTCTTGCCGCACCCGGACGGGCCGATGATGGCCGTGATCATCCGCTCGGGGATGCGCAGGCTCACGTCCCGGATGGCGGGCGTGTCGCCGTACCGGATGGTGACTCCCACGGTTTCCAGGATCGGTGCATCCCCGACCGCCGGCTCACTCGTTGGTCCCTGTTCCGTCGTCACGGCCGTGTTCTCAGTCACGATCGGGGTCCCTGAGTCCGGATTCTGATGATCACCGCCACCGCGTTCATGAGCAGCAGCACCGCCAGCAGCACCACGATGGCGGCGGCGGCGAGCGCGTGGAAGTCCTCCTGTGGGCGCGACACCCAGTTGAAGATCTGGATCGGCAGCGCGGTGAATGCGTCCATCGGCCCCTGCGGCACGAACGCCACGTAGGTGAGCGCCCCGATCATGATCAGCGGCGCCGTTTCGCCGATCGCGCGCGACAGCGCCAGGATCGTGCCGGTGAGGATGCCGGGCAGCGCCGCCGGGAGGACGTGGTGACGCACCGTCTGCCACTTCGTGGCTCCCAGGGCGTACGAGGCGCGCCGGATCGAGCCCGGCACGGCCCGCATCGCCTCGCGCGAGGAGATGATGATCACCGGCAGCACCATGAGGCTCAGCGTGAGCGCGCCGGCCAGCACGCTGCGGCCGAGCGCGAGCCACCGGACGAAGAGCGCGAGCCCGAGGATCCCGTACACGATCGACGGCACACCGGCCAGGTTGGCGATGCTCACCTCGATCATCGAGCTGACCCGCGTGCGCTCGGCGTACTCCTCGAGGTAGATCGCGGCCGCCACCCCGAAGGGGATGGAGAACAGCGCCGTGAAGCCGATGACCCAGAGCGTGCCCATCAGCGCCGATCTGATACCGGCCCGCTCCGGGAAGCGGGACGGGAAGTCCGTGAGGAATTGCCAGTCGAGCCACGGCAGCCCCTCGCGGGTGGCGTGCACCAGCAGCACGGCCAGCAGCACGAGGCAGAGCCACGTCAGCGACAGGCAGAGCCAACGAAACACCGCGGACTGGGTCCGCCGCCGCCGCAGATTCTTCGGGGCGGCCAGGATGCCGCTCATTCGTACACCTCCCGGAACCGCCGGAGGATCCGGATGGCGAGGAGGTTGGCGAGCAGGGTGATCACGAACAGCAGCGCGCCCACGGCGAAGATCGTGTAGTACTCCGTCGTCCCCGTCGGCGTGTCGCCAAGACTCACCTGGACGATGTAGGCCGTCATCGTCTGAATGCTCTCGAGCGGATTCGCCGTCAGCTTCGGCGTCGCGCCGGCCGCGATGGTCACCGCCATCGTCTCGCCGATGGCGCGGGAGAGGGCGAGCACGAACGAGGCCACGATCCCCGACAGCGCCCCGGGCACGACCACACGCACCGACACCTCGAACGGGGTCGCCCCGAGCGCATAGGCGCCCTGGCGCAGCGATGCCGGGACCGCCCGCAGCGCGTCGTCGCACAGCGAGGCCACCATCGGGAGGATCATGATGCCCACCACGATCGACGCGCTCGCCGCATTGAACACCCCGGTCGTCGGGAATACGCCGCGCAGCAGCGGCGTAACGAACGTGAGGGCGAAGTAGCCGTACACCACCGTGGGAATCCCGGCGAGGATCTCGAGGACCGGCTTGGCGATGGTCCGCGTCCGACCGCCCGCGTACTCGCTGAGGTAGATCGCGGTGGCCAGTCCGACCGGAAGGCCGATCGCGCCCGCACCGATCACGATGAGGAAGCTGCCGGCAAGGAGCGGCAGCACGCCGAAGTGCTTGGGCGCCAGCAGCGGTGCCCAGACCTTCCCGAACAGGAAGTCCCCAATCGGGACCTCCCTGAAGAACAGGACGGTCTCCGTCGAGAGCACGAGGACGATCCCCACCGTGACCGCGACGGAGAGGAGGGCGCAGATGAACAGCATCCCCTTGATGCCCTCCTCCTTCCAGCGACGACTGGACCGGCGCCTCAGGTCGCCGGTCGCCGGTCCGGTCATCTCGAACTCCACTGCGGTCATGCGCCCTCGGGTCCCAGGAACAGTCGAAGGTACTCCCACCGACCTAGAAGTACAGGTACGTCTGCGCCTTGATCGAGTACTCGGTGTTGCCGATCGCCGGCTTCCAGACGTCGACGTTCACCGCGAACTTGTTCCGCCCCGCCATGTAGAGGACGAGTCCAGGGGTGAAGATCCAGCCCGTGTCGTCGCTCACGTCGGTATCCGGGTCGCCCCAGCTGGCGCGCACGAGCGGCTCGATCCCGTACAGGTACTTGTTCTCGTTGACCGGGAACATGTACGTGGCGATCACCTGCCCCGAGACGAACGTGCTGGGATCCGTGGCCACGACGTTCAACCAGTTGTCGCCGTACACGATCCCCGCCTGAACGTGCGGGCCCGGCTTCTCGAAGTGGCCCCAGTCGACGTCCGCGCCGAAGGCGGTCGCGTACTTGTTCGTGCCCAAGGTGTCGGCGGGGTAGTCGTGCACGCCGATGTGTCCACCAATGCGCAGGCCGGACACGGCGTACTCCACGCGCCCGGTATATGACTTGGTGGCGTTCTCGTCGATGCTGTTGTTCGGGCCGCGCCCGTTGGTGATCGACGCGTAGTACTTGAAGCCGCTCGAGCCGAGCGCCCCGTCCACCATCACGCCGATATCCCGGTCGGAGAACCCGAGCTTTTCCGTGAAGCGGCTCAGGGAGCAGACGCTGCTAACCCCGGAACACCCCGGAATCCCGCGGACACCGCCCGCACGCTCGATCACGAGGATCTGCGAGGAGCTGGTCAGCTCGAACACGTCGAACGGGCGCTTGAACTGCCCGAACGTCGTCCGGAGCCCGGGGCCGAAGTTCAGCGTCACGAAGGCGTCCCGCAGGCCGACCGTGCCCTCGCCGAACTCCGGCTGGATTCGGCCGGAGATGAAGTCGTTGACTTTCGCCTCGATCTCCAGCCGTGCGCGCCGGATGAAGAACGTATTGCCGAGCAGTGCCTCCGCGGCGGAGGTGTGATTGTACTGGAAGTGGATACGGCCGTCGATCTTGAGCTCCATCGATTTCGACGACAGCTGGACCTGCGCACCGACCGGGCCGGCCACCAGCAGCAGCCCGACGGCGACACCTGCGATCCCGCCGGACCGCGTGAGCACGTGACGCATCATGAGTTTCCCCCCGTGGGATGTGACGCTTGGCGGCGGCACCGCGCCGCCGCCCCTGTGCTGCCCTTACTTGCTCTCGGCCGCCAGCACGTCGGCGAGCGACTTGCCGACGGTGCCCTCGGCGAACGCGGTGCCCGTCACGCGGCTCTCGAACCGCTGCAGCGCGAGCCGGTACACCTCGGCCGGTAGCGGCACATAGCCGACTTCACTCACCAGCTGCGGCGCGTTGTCGATGTAGAACTTGACGAACGCCTGGACCTCCGGGCGCTCGGCGGCGGCCGTGCTGACGTAGACGAAGACCGGGCGCGAGAGCGGCCGGTACGTCCCGTTGTTGATCGTCTCGTCCGACGGCGCCACCGCACCGTCGCCCGGATCGATCGGGACGGCCTTCAGCTTGTCGCGGTTCTCGGCGTAGTACGCGTACCCGAAGAAGGCCAGCGCGTTGGGATCGCCGGCGACGCCCTGGACCAGCACGTTGTCGTCCTCGCTGGCCGTGAAGTCCTGGCGGCAGGCGCCGCTCTCGCCGTTGACGGCCTCGGTGAAGTAGTCGAAGGTGCCGGAATCGGTCCCCGGGCCGTACAGCGCGATGGGCTGATCGGGCCAACCGGCACGCACCTGGCTCCACCGCTGGACCGTGCTGCCCGGCTCCCAGATGCGCTTCAGTTCCTCGACGGTGAGACGATCCACGAACGCGTTGTTCGGGTTGACCACGACGGTGATCCCGTCGAAGGCCACGGGCAGCTCGATGTAGCCGATGCTGTTCGTCGCCGCCTGCTCGGCCTCCGAGGCCTTGATCGGACGAGAGGCGTCGTTCATGTCGGTCTCGCCGACGGTGAACTTCTTGAACCCGCCGCCGGTGCCGGAGATGCCGACCGTCACCCGCACGTCGGGATGCGCGCGCTGGAACTCCTCGGCCACCGCCTCGGTGATCGGGAAGACGGTGCTCGATCCGTCGATGGCGACGGTCTTGACCGCGGTGCCAGTACGCTCACCGCCGCCGCAGGCGACCAAGGCGGCCGCTGCCAGCGCCACTGCGCCGTGTCTCCACATGGAACACTACCTCGTTCGTTGGTTACCGACTGTGCGCGCCGCAGCGCGCGAGGACTTCCCGCATGACCGGGCAGAAAGTTACCGAACGAGTGTTAAGCGACGGTAAAGAGCGGGTAAGATTTCGGGCGGGGCCGGAGCTGGATTCAGGCGAGCGGCAGCCGGACCCGGAAGGTGCTGCCCACACCCAGGGCACTCTCGAGCGAGATGGTACCGCGGTGGGCCTTGCAGACGTGCTTCACGATCGACAGGCCGAGGCCGGTTCCTCCCAGCTCCCGGGAGCGGGCCTGGTCGACCCGGTAGAACCGCTCGAAGATCCGGTCGTGGTGGTCGGGCGCGATGCCGATCCCGTTGTCGGACACGTCGATGCGGCCCTCCCCCCCTTCGGAGGCGAGCCGCACCCGCACGGCACCGCCCGACCCGGTGTACTTCACGGCGTTGTCGAGCAGGTTGTTGAGCATCAACTCGAGCGCTTCCGGATCGCCGTCCACCACCAGGGCATTCGCCGGAACGTCCACCTCGAGCGCCACGCCACGCGTCTCCGCGGCCGTTCTGAAATTCGACGCCGACCGCCCCACCACGTCCCGTAGGTCGACCCGCTCCGTCTCGAGCAGCCCGTCCGCCGTTTCGAGGCGGGTCAGCGTCAGCAGGTCGGTGACCAGGAGAGAAAGACGCAGAGACTGGCCCTGGACCTTGAGGAGGAACTGCGCCCGCGTCTCGGGCGGCATGTCCCCGTCGTCGATGATCGTGTCGATCAGGCCGCGGATGGCCGTGATCGGCGTCTTGAGCTCGTGGGACACGTTCGCCACGAAGTCCCGGCGAACTCGCTCCAGGCGCCGCAACTCGGTCACGTCGTGCAGCACCAACACCGCCCCGACCAGGCCGCCCGTGCCGCTCGCGAGGGGCGCTCCATGCAGCTCCACGACCCGCTCCTGCGCCCCTACGTCGATCTGGAGCTCGCTCGTCACCTCGGCACCTGCCGCCAGCGTCTGCTCGATGGCGTCGCACACCGGCCGCACGCGCGTGAGCTCCCAAATCGGCCGCCCGAGGCAATCCTCCGTGCGCACCCCGAGAATCCGACGCGCGGCGGCGTTCAGGTGCACGACGGACTGGTCCCGATCCACCGCGACCACGCCCTCCACCATGCCCCCGAGAATCGTGAGGAGCTTCGCCCGATCCTCGGAGATCGTGCGCATGCGGCCGTCGAGCTCGCCGGCCATGCGGTTGAACGTCGTGGCCAGCGTGCCGATCTCGTCCTGGGACGTGGCGGAAACACGCTGCCCGTAGTCACCGGCCGCGATGGCCCCGGCGGCGGCCGTCATCGAAGTGAGCGGCGCCACCACACGCCGGGTGACGAACAGCCCGATCGCGAGGGCGAGCAGCGCCGCCGCCAGCCCGCCGAGCGCGACGGCGGTCCTCAGACCGGCCACGTGTTCGTTCACCGAGGTGAGTGGCAGTGAGGCGCGCACGTAGCCGACGGGCGCGTCGCCGTTCCGTACTGCGACGGCCACGTACATCATGTTCGCCGCCACGGTGCGGCTGAACCGCGTGGACATGCCCCAACCCTGGTCGCGCGCCTGCAGCACTTCGGGCCGGCCGCCGTGATCGTCCATCGCGGCCGGGTCCTCGTCCGAGTCCGCGAGGACGGTGCCGTCGACGGCGATGAGCGTGAACCGGGTCGCCAGCTCCGCACCGAGTCGCCGGACCCGCGCCTGCAACTGGTCGCCGCCGCCCTCTCGCAGCTCGGGGCGCGCCAGCTCGGCGAGCAGCGCCGCGCGTGCCCGCAGCATCTCCTCGGTGTCCCGAATGACGTCCGCGGTCATGCGGCGCGCTGCCAGGATGCCGACGGTCGCCACCGCGAGCACGACCAGGACGGCGTAGCTCGCATACAGCTTCCAGAAGAATCGAGTGCCGACCACGCTAGTCCTGCCGATCCCTGAATCGGTAGCCGACGCCGCGCACGGTTTCGACGAGATCGCGGTGCCGTCCGAGTTTGCTCCTGATGCCCCGCACGTGGACATCGACGTTGCGATGCACCACGTACGCTCCGTCCCCGATGACGCGGCTCACCAGCTGGTCCCGCGTGAAGACCCGGCCGGGATGGGACGCCAGCAGGTGCAGCAGGCGCAGCTCGGTTGGGGTGAATTCAGCGGGCTCTCCGTCCACGAGGACCTCGTGCCGCGCCGGATCGATCACCAGATCGGCGAACACGAGGCGCGCGTCGGCTCCCTCGTCGGCCCGCAGCGGCCCGCGCCGCAGCACCGCCTTGACCCGCGCGACCAGTTCCTTGGGACTGAACGGCTTGGTGACGTAGTCGTCGGCACCGAGTCCCAGGCCGAGCACGATGTCGCTCTCCTCGCCCTTCGCGGTCAGCATGACCACGGGAATGTCCCGCGTGACCGCGTCGGCCTTGAGCCGGCGGCAGACCTCGAGACCGTCGAGGCCGGGCAGCATCAGATCCAGCAGCACCAGCCGCGGAGCCTCCCGGCGGGCGATGGCGGTTGCCTCGCTCCCGTCACGGGTGGAGAGGACGCGGAATCCCTCGCGCGCGAGCGTGTACTCGAGCACGTCGAGGATGTCCGCCTCGTCTTCGACCACGAGGATCTTGGGACGAGTCATGGCTCCAACCTGAGTGGGATGTCGCCGTACGTGCAGACCTAACGTAGCTGACGCGCGTAAAGGCGCCATAAAGAGACGATGAATCTTCCGGGCGCCCGACCCGGCGGTCCGGCCTAGTGCCAGCGGTCTCCGCCGAACTGCCGGAACTCCTCCCGCGGCCGCACCCGGTGCTGCCGCACCAACTCCTGCCGCGCGAACAGCTTGATCAGCGCGGCGCCGGCCACGAATCCGCCGAGGTGCGCCATGAACGCGACCCCGCCCTGCCCGGACGTCGCTGCCAGGCCCCCCACCATCTGCAGCAGCGCCCAGTAGACCAGCATCACGTACGCCGGCACGGCAATCGTGGTGATGAAGAAGCCGAGGAAGATCAGCGTGTGCACGCGAACGCGGGGGTACAGCACCAGATACGCCCCCATCACCCCACTGATCGCCCCGGAAGCGCCCACCATCGGCACGATCGAGCCCGGGTCGGAGAACGTCTGCGCCGCCGCCGCCGCCACCCCGCACACGAGGTAGAACACGACGAACCGGCCGTGTCCCATCGCGTCCTCCACGTTGTTCCCGAAGACCCAGAGAAACCACATGTTGCCGAGGAGGTGGAACCAGCCGCCGTGCATGAACATCGAGCTGAGCACCGCGAACCACGAGCCGCCGCTC
>Ga0209536_100006047_pt1 | contig 18605 bp, 22 predicted proteins | sample DeeMarSeWOR28_12_FD_187461 | JGI IMG/M metagenome (GOLD analysis project Ga0209536, IMG submission 187461) | Marine sediment microbial communities from White Oak River estuary, North Carolina - WOR-2-8_12 (SPAdes) (version 2) | ecosystem: Environmental > Aquatic > Marine > Intertidal zone >... | reverse complement strand
TGCCTGGCCCGCGGCACCTTTCATCAGGTTGTCGATCGCGCTGATCACCACCATCCGGTTGCTGTAGGGATCGCGCTCGAAGCCGATATCGCAGAAATTACTGCCGGCGAGTATCTTCGGCTCGGGGTAGCGATGAATACCGCTGCGCTCCTTGACGATGCGGATGAACGGCTCGTCGCCGTAGGCCGTGCGATACAGTTTCCACACGTCCTTCTCTTCCAGATCGCGGTTCAGGAAAACGTGACAGGTGGCGAGGATGCCGCGCACCATCTCGATCGACGTGGCCGAGAAATGAATATTGTCGGCGCCGAGCTCCTGCTGGATTTCGCCGAGGTGGCGATGCGCGGTTGGCTTGTAGGAACGTACTGCGCCGCTGCGCTCCGGATGGTGGCTGCCTTCACTGACCGCATTGCCGCCCTGGCTGGAGCCGGCCTTGACCTCGACCACGGCCGATTCGACGACACCGGCCTGGTACAGCGGGTGCAACGCGAGGATGGTCGCCGTGGCGTTACAGCCCGCGCCTGATATGCGTTTCGCGCCGCGCAGCCTTTCGCGGTGTAATTCGGCGATGCCGTAGACGAAGTCGCCGAGCTGCTCCGGGCAGGCATGCGATTTGCCGTACCAGGTCTCATAAGCGCTGTTGTCGCGCAGTCGGAAATCGGCGGATAAATCCACCAGCGTATCGGCCAGTGCCGCGAACTCCGCCATGCGGTTCATCACCTGGCCGTGCGGCAGGCAAAGAAACAGCACGTCGCAGGGCTCGAGCTCGGCGGCGCTTACGAACTTGTGTTTGCAGATCTTGCGCAGGTTCGGATGCACGCTCGCGACCGCCTTGCCGGCCTGCCTTTCCGAGGTGACCTGGTGAATTTCGACCTGCGGATGAAACAGCAGGATGCGCAGCAGGTCGCCGCCGGTGTAGCCGGAGCCGCCGACTATGGATGCGCGAATCATCGCGCTACCTGGCCGATGACGTAGTCGGCAACCCTTTGCGGAATATCGACTCCGGTGGTGTCGATGCTGTTGCGAAATTCCATGGTGTAGTTGACTTCGTTGACCAGCAGGGCGTCATCGCTTTCGAACAGGTCGACCGCGACGATGCCGCCGCCGACGGCATTCGCCGCCGCGATCGAAATTTCGGCGACGTCGTCGCTTACCTCGCATTTGCTGGCGCGGGCGCCGCGGGCGGTGTTCGTGATCCAGTGGTCCGAGGTTCGGTAAATCGCCGCGATGCACTCGTCACCGATGACGAAACTGCGGATATCGCGCCCCTGTTTCTCGACGTACTGCTGGATGTAGAAGATCGAGTGATGGTAGCTGCCGAGAACCGTCTTGTGCTCGAGCACGGTCTCGGCCGCATCGCGATCGTTGATCTTGGAGAGCAGCCGGCCCCAGGAGCCGACCGCCGGTTTCAGCACGACCGGGTAACCGAGCTCCTCGATAGCCGCGAGCGCGGATTCCTCGGTAAAGGCGACACGGCATTCGGGCTGCGCGATGCCGTTATCCTTCAGCGCCGCCGTGGTCAGCAGTTTGTCGCCACAGATCTGAGCAACCTTGTGCGAATTGACGCAGCGCACGCCCGCGCTTTCGAACAATCGCAGCGCGTGCAGCGCGCGCGAGTGGTTGATCGAGCGTTCGACCAGGATGTCGACATCAGGCGCGCTGTGGAAATCCATGATCAACTGGCGATCGTCGATCATGATGGGGTCGACGCCTGCTTTTTTGAACGCCTCGATCAGCAGTTTTTCTTCCTTGCGGATCAGCGAATGCAGCAGGCCGATCTTCACTGGCCCCAGTCCTCTTCGGCCGCCGGCGCCTCGGCCAGCTCGACCGGCTCGATGCTTTTCAGTTCGAGCTCGGCGCCGCAGTCGTCGCAAACGATAATTTCACCAGCTATGGCGTCGTCGGCCAGTTCGATTTCGGCCGCGCAAACCGGACATTCTCCCATGATAAATACCACCTGTTGATTGCAAAGCCGGCTATTTTATGCGTTTGCCCGGCCAGCGCCAAGCGGGTTTTCATCGCGTTCAAGCCGACGCGGCAGACGACACCGGCCGGCTCAGGATGCGGCTTGCCCGACCTGGTCGTCGTCGATCGCCTTGTGGCTGCCGTCGCAAAAAGGCTTGTTGCCGCTTTGCTTGCAGCGGCAAAGGAAATAGTCCTTGCTTTCATCGACCTCGAAGGGCATCGGGCTGATGCCGCTGTCCTTGTGGGAACCATCGCATAAAGGTTGCTTGCTGCTCTTGCCACACATGCAAAAAAAGTACTTGCGGCCCGTTTCGAGCGTGACCCGGATGGGTGTGTTCGCTGCGATCGTCGGTTTGCTCATATTTGCTGCTCCTGCTGCTTTGAAACGCGGCAACGATATCATGTTAAGCTCGTCTGCTCGACCCGTCAGGCGCCTTTTTGCCGCATGCCCGATACCCTGGTCATCCAGTCGCACCGCGATCCATTGCCGCTGCCGTGGCTGCGCCGCTGTCTCGATTCAGTTGCAAACTGGGCCGAGGCCAGCGGCTATGGCTATCGCTTCCTCGGCGACGAGCTGTTCGCCTCGCTGGCACCGGATCTGCTCGACAAGATCGGCGAGCAGCGCGTCATCGCCAGCGACCTCGCGCGCCTCGACGCGCTGCGCCGGGGTCTCGCCGAGGGCTACGACTGCGTGGTCTGGTGCGACGCCGATTTTCTGATTTTCGATGCGGCGCGATTCGTGCTGCCGCGGGACGAATTCGCGCTCGGCCGGGAAGTCTGGCTGCAGCCGGATGAGCGCAATCGGCCGCGCGCGTTCGTCAAGGTGCACAATGCGATGCTGATGTTCCGCCGCGGCAATTCCTTCCTCGATTTTTACCGCGACACGGCCGAGCGCCTGCTGCGCCAGAACCAGGGCGGTATGCCGCCGCAGTTTGTCGGTCCGAAACTGCTGACCGCGTTGCACAACATCGCTGCCTTGCCGGTCATGGAAACCGCGGCGATGCTGAGCCCGATGACGATACGCGATCGTATTGCGGGGCAGGGCGAGGCGCTGCGCCTCTTCCGGCAAAGGTCTGCGGTGCCGGCCGCGGGCGCAAACCTGAGCAGCTCTCTCACTCGGCGCGAAAAAATAAGCGATGCCGATATGAATCGGCTGATCGACCTGTTGTTAACGGAGGGTATCTAGCAGACTAGCCTGCTATCGAAGATTGTCATACCGCGACCTGGACCCGCGGGGCCTGAAACCGCGGTATCCAGGCAGCCCTGAAGTCTGCCTCTTGTTTTGACCACGCCGCTGTACTGGTGGTTATTGGACCGGGCAGGCGTCAATCCAGCCCGGGTAAGGGCAGTTCGAAATCGTATTCGGATTCGATCCGGCAGGCGATTTCGAGCAATTGCTCGTCGGCGTAATGCCGGCCGACCAGTTGTGCCGCGATCGGCAAGCCCTCGCTGTGCATGCCGCAGGGCAGCGTGATCGCCGGGTGCCCGGTCATGTTGAAAAACGAGGTATAGCGGGTGATGGCGTTACCGGCCGGCTCGTCGACGCCGTCGACGCTCACCTTGACTGCGCCGATCGGCGGCGCGATGACCGGCGTAGCCGGCGTCAGAATGGCATCGACATCGGCGAACACGGGGTCCATGTCGCGCCGGTAGCTCTCGATGAAACGTTTGGCGCGAATGTAGTGCTCGGCCAGCAGGCACTGTGCGAGTGCCATCCCGGCTCGGAAATCGCGGCTGTAGAGATGGCCCTGACGCTCCAGGTAGCGGCTGTGGTAGGACAGTGCCTCCGGCATTTGCACGGTCAGGCAGACCGTGCGTGCGTTTTCCATCGACGGCAGGGTGACGGGAACCAGCTCGGCGCCCGCGCCGCGCAGAAATTGCATCAGCAGGTCGACGCTGTCGAGTATCTCGCGATCGCAGCGCTCGAAGAAAAAAACCCGCGGAATGCCGATCCTGATATTTTTCAGGTCGACTTCGCATGTTTCCTTCGCCTGCCCCTGCAGTGCCCTGAACACGGTCGCGGCATCGCGCGCGCTGCGGGTCAGGCTGCCGACGTGGTCCAGCGACCAGGAGAAAGGGATGACGCCCTCACAGCTGACCCGGCCGTAGGTCGGCTTAAACCCGACCAGTCCGCAAAGCGCCGCCGGCGCTCTTACCGAGCCGCCGGTATCGGTGCCGAGCGCCGCGGCGCAGAGACCGAATCCGAGCGCGGCCGCCGAGCCGCTGCTCGAGCCGCCGGCCAGGCGCGCCTTGTCGTAAGGATTCGGCGCAGTGCCGTAAACGCTGTTTTCGCCGGTCGCGCCGTAGGCGAATTCGTGCAGGTTCAGCTTGCCGATACAGATGCCGCCGGCCGCATTCATTGCGCTGACCGCATCGGCGTCCTGCCCGGCAATGTTATCGGCGAGCAGTTTCGAGCCGCCCGTGGTCGCGAGACCGGCGACGTCGAACAGGTCCTTGCAGGCCCAGGGTATGCCGTGCAGTTTCAGCCCGGGGTCGAGGCCTCGATCGACCCTTGCCGCGCGTTCGCGCGCGCGTTCCAGGTCGAGCGTGATAAAGGCCTTGCTGACCTCGCCGTAGCGTTCGATGCGCGCGGCAAACAGGTCGATCAACTGCAGCGCGCCGATGTCGCCGTTGCGCAGCGCGGTGGACAGCTCCTCGATCGTGGCGAAGGCCAGGTTATCGTTCATTTTCGCCGGATATCGCCGGCGGGCGGCAGGTTGCCGAGATCGATATTGCGCAGGTTTTCCAGCTGCTCGAGCAATTCCTGGAAACCGGTGATGATGCCGAGCTGCGGATCCACCAGTTCGTCGATCTCCGCGTCGTCCCAGGCGTAGCTGGCGAGCTGGTCGCGGATGCCGATCAGGGTTTGCCGGTCGAGTTTGTGCATGGCGTCAACAAGCCTTGTGAATGCTAACGGTTGCGCGCCAGTTTACGCTACTATCCGGGGATTCCCAACGGTTACGGGGGAAATCGAGGGTGCCGAAATTTCTCAGTCGTCAACAGGTCGATCAGTATCGCGAGCAGGGCTTTCTCGCGCCGATCGACGTCATCTCGGAGCAGGAAGCCGGTGATTACCTGCAGCGCCTGCAGGCGGCTGAAGCCGCTTATGCCGACGAGCTGAATGCGCAAAACCGCAATAATCCGCACCTGGCGTTCGGCTTTCTCGACCAGCTGGTCCACCATCCAGTGATCATGGATGCGGTCGAAGACCTGATCGGCCCCGATTTCGCGCTCTGGGGCAGCGTGCTGTTCATCAAGGAGCCGCAAAGCAGCCACTACGTCAGCTGGCACCAGGACGCCACCTACATGGGCCTCGAGCCGCAGGATTTCGTTACGCCCTGGCTTGCGCTGTCGCCGAGCAATCGCGAGACGGGCTGCATGAGCATGATTCCCGGCAGTCATCGCGGCGCGATACGGCCGCACGAGGAAACCTTCCACGAAGACAACATTCTCACGCGCGGCCAGCAGATCGGCGACGTCGATGAATCGCTCGCGGTCGACCTGGTTTTGCAGCCGGGACAAATGTCGCTGCACCATGCGCGAACGATCCATGCCTCGCGCCCGAATCGCGGTACCGAGCGACGCGCCGGTTTCGCGATCCAGGCCTACGTGCCGGCGGGCACGCGTCAGCTGATCGGCGAAAACCTTTGGCTGCCGATGCGCGGAGATTTCATGCAGCCCGGTTTCGTCGAGCTGCAGCGGCCTCGACGCGACATGGATGCCGAGGCCGTCGAGTGGCGTCGGCGCGCCAACGATAACTGGGCGAATATTCTCTATCACGGCGCCGGCCGCCGGCGGGCATATTAGAGAAGGGGGATAAATATGGGCGACGTGGTCTGCCTGGTGCCGACCAGGGGCCATCCCGACAAGCAGACCGCGCATTTCGCCGCCGCGGTCATGTTCGAAATTCTGAGCCTGGTCGCGGTCGGCATCGACCAGCGCCGGCCGCGGGGAGACTGATCAGGGTAATTCGCGCGCCCATCGTGCCCTGTCGCGAACCGGAATCCGGTCTTTGCAAGGACTGCGATGCGAATGCCTGCAAGATCGCCTGCCCCTTGTGGCGAGCAGGCGGTTGGCGGATCCTGCTCAGTGCGCGAGAAACAGGCAGACCGGCGCGCGTTTCAGCAGGTCGCGAGTCACGCCACCGAGGATGATTTCACGCAGCCTGGCGTGGCCGTAGGCGCCCATTACGATCAGGTCCGCGTCCATATCCGCGGCCTGGTCGACGATCGCGTCGCTGACGTTCAGGTCGGGGTCGCTGATACCGCTGGAAACGGCCTCTATGCCGTGCGACTCCAGTAACCTGGACAGGGCTTCGGCATGCGGATGACCGCTGGCGAGATCGCTGTCGCCGCCATCGGGTTCGGACGACAATACGACCACGGTCTCGGCGCGTTTTAGAATAGGCATCGCTTCGCGCAGCGCATGCGCCGACTCGCGGCTCGCGTTCCAGGTCAGCAGTACGCGCTTGCCCGGCGCCGCCAGCTTGCCGCTGTGCGGCACGATCAGGCAGGGGCAGGCCCCTTCGAAAAGCAGCGCGTCGGCCAGCCCGTAGCTGGCGTTGTCAGGGTCATCCGGGTCGTCCTGGCCGAGCAGCATCAGGTCGGCGTACTTGGAGTGCTCTCGCAGCATCGGGATCAACTGGCCCTCGAGCACGTGGGCCTGCATCGTGACGCCGGCTTCCTTAGCCATTTTTTCGTAACCCTTGATCGTTTCGCGCGCCCTGGCCAGGGCTCGCTCGGTGACGTCCGTAATCAGGTCGACGCTGATCTGCGCCTCGACATAGGATGGCACGACATAATTCGGCACGACGAACAGACCGGTCAACTGGCCCTCGAAATCGCGCGCCAGCGCAAAAGCGGCCTCGAGCCGATTGCGGCATCCGTTGCTGTTGTCCAGGTGAACAAGAATATTCTTGTATTTCATGGGTTGTCTCCAATGCGGCGGTTCGCCAATGATGATGGCACAAGAGTACCACCGCGTTGATATGCGTCAATGCCGCGGAAGTATATCTGCCTGTGGCTGTCCGGCCTGGATACCGTATATGCGGCGCTTGAATGATGTCCGCGAAGGGAGACGGCGGCGGGACAGCCCCGCCGCCGCATGAAGCGAGGCCTAGCTGATCTTGATATCGATCGACTTCGGTTTGGCCTGTTCCTTTTTCGGAATGGAAAGCGTCAGCACGCCATCCTTGTAGGAAGCGTCGACATTATCCACGTCGACCGAATCGGGCAGCGTGAAACTGCGCGCGAAAGTACCGTGAAAGCGTTCCGTGCGGTGGCGCTTGCCGTTGCCGGATTCAGACTCGGTGTGTTTTTCACCGCGGATGCTGAGCATGCCGTTTTCCAGCTTGACGTCGATGTCTTTTTTCTCGACGCCGGGCAGATCGGCCTTGATCACGTACTTGTCGTCCTGCTCGTCGATATCGACTGACGGCGCCCAGTCGGCGAAGCTTAGATCGCCGCCGGACGGGCCGCGCATGACGCCGCCGCCGGACTTGTTGTAGCGGTCCAGCAGGTTTTCAAATTCCTGGAAAGGATTCCACAATTGGTTTGCCATGGTAGTGTCCCCTTGTGTTGTTCGACCGGTGAAAAAGTAAGGTTGAACAGCAAAATAACAAGGTCGGTAATGACTGGTGTTGACGCGAGTCAAGAGTCCATCTGAATGTCAGGCTAGGAAGATTCCTGGTCCATAACCCAGCGGATAGCGCGCTGGTTCAGTTCGTGCGCCGAGTTCAGCGAGAGCTTCTTCTTGATGTTGGCCTGGTGGGTTTCGATGGTCTTGATGCTGAGGCCCAGCTGGTTCGCGATCTGGCTTACCGGCAGCCCCTGGCCGATCAGCTCGAACACCTGCAGTTCGCGGTTCGACAGGCTGTCGATGTCGCGCTTGTCGATCCGCGTATCGACCATGCCGTTCAGCATTCGATCAGTCATCGCCTCGCTGAGGTAAACCTTGCCGCTGAGAACCTGGCGGATCGCGCGGACGATGCTCTCCTGGGCTTCCTGCTTGTTGATGTAACCGCGCGCTCCGGCGGCGAGTACGCGTTCGGCGTAAAGCGTCTCGTCGTGCATCGATGCGACCAGCATCAGGATGTCGAGGTTGCGCGACTTGATGTGTTCGATCAGGTCGAGCCCGCTGCCGCCGGACAGCGACAGGTCGATGATTGCAAGGTCGGGCGGATCGATATCGATCTGGCGCAGCGCATCGGCCATGTCCGCGGCTTCGCAGCAGACCTCGAGATCGGGGCAATCGCCGATCAGCTGGGCGAAACCCGCGCGTACCAGGGGATGATCATCGACGATGAGGATGCGTTTCATGGGCAGGATTCGCTCAGCTTTCGACCGTGAAGTAACATTTTACCTCGGTTCCCTGTCCGGGCGAGGATTCGATTTCGAGTTCCGCATCGATCAGGTTGCAGCGGTGCTGCATGATGCGCAGTCCGAGACCGGATTGTCGCTGCTGCAATGCATCGAAACCGCTGCCGTTGTCGCGAATCGACAGGCAACCGAGACCGTTCTCGAGTCCCAGGGTAACCTCGATGCGGCTGGCGCGCGCATGCTTGATCGCGTTGTTGAGCGCCTCCTGCGCGACGCGGTAAAGGTGCAGTGCGCTGCTGTTGTCAAGTATCCGCACCGGTTCGCGCAGGTTCAACGCTATCGGTATGTTGCTGTTATAGCGAATTTCGTCGACCAGGATTTCCAGTGAACTGGTGAAGCCGCCGGCATCGATATCGACCGGCATCAAGCCCCTCGACAGGGCTCGCACCTGCGCAATGGCCTCCTGCAGTCCCCTGGCTAACTTGGTCGCCAGTTCGTGCTCCGGTTTGCTCGCCTTGTTCAGCAGGCTGGTGGCCAGCAGGCCGAGACCGGTGAGCTGCTGTCCCAGTCCATCGTGTAATTCCTGGCCGATGCGCCTTTGCTCGCTGACCGGTACTTCGAGGATTTCACGCTGTAACTGCTGCTGCTCGCTCATGTCCATGATGACGCCGGCGAACAGGCGCGCGTGGCTGGTCTTGATGTCCCCGATCGACAGGTATATCGGAAAGCGCGTGCCGTCCTTGCGCACCGCGGTCAGCTGACGCCCGCTGCCGATGATTCTCGGATAGCCGGTTTGCAGGTAGCGCTGCACGTAACCATCGTGCTGTACCCGCTGTTCCTTCGGCATCAGCAGCTTGATCGACTCGCCGTGCAGTACCCCCGGCCGGTAGCCGAAGAGCGTTTCGGCGGCCGGATTGACAAACTGGATAACTCCCCTGGTATCGGCGATGACGATTGCCTCGCGGGTGGTTTCCGCGAGCGTGCGAAATGTCTCGGCCTGTTGATCGATGATCTGCTCAATGGGCCGGGATACGCGGAAAAAGAACCGGCTGGCGATGAAGATAATCAAAACGGTCAGACCGAAAGCGAGCAGGGAGGCGTGCAGGAAAGGTCTGCGGATTTCGCTGGTGTCCATCTTCGCCACCAGCCCGAGGTCGAGAAACGCCAGCGGCTCGTGGGCGGCGAGAACCTCGACGCCGCGATAATCCAGTGCGGTAACGACCCCTGAGTAACCCTGCAGCGCGCGGCGCATGGGTTCCGCCCATTCGCCCTGGAACGGGATAGTCTGTGAAGATTGCGGCGTCAGGTGGCGCCGGCTGAGCACGAAATGAATCTGATCGCCGTCTCGCCGCGCAAGTACGAACTCCCCGCTTTCACCGAAACCTTCGAATTCACGGTGCGCCTCCTCGATTTTTTCGATTGTAGAATGCCACGCCAGGTGCGGTTTGGCGTCCTGGTTGTCGATATTATCGTACTTCGCGACGGCCTCGATCAGGCGCGCCTGGCCTTTCACCGTATCGACCAGGCGCCTTTGATGCTGCTCGATAGCCGTGTTGTACAGGCTGAATATCGAAATGACGCTGACCAGCAGCGCCGCCGTAGCCATGATCAGGAATAACTGGTTAAAAGGCGGGCGCTGGATCACTGGCGCCCGCTCCGGAATCGAGGACCCGATCCTCGCGGCTGAAGCCGGGCGCGATGAACCTTTCGCAGGGTTTCTGTGCCGGCCCCTGGTGCACTCTTTTTGAAAACCGCTAGTGAATTCATCAGCCTATTATTTTGTTCCGATTCTATTTATCAATGCTGCGCATGGCTCGTGGGTTCCGCGCCTCGAGGAATGGGCCTCGGGGTCAGCGAGAATGTCATCTGGAATGCCCCGATGGTCCCATCAGGAAAACCCCGATGGTACTCAGGACGTCCGCGCAGCATGATTAGTCGAATATAACAGAGATAATTTCAAGGAGCCGCCATGTTAAGTCAGATCCAGCCAAACCATATGGTACACGAATGCCACGTCTGTGAATCTCGCGGCGGATGCCTTGGAGTGCAATTGCTGGAAAGCGAGGAAGCACGCCAGCAGTTATCGCACGCCAAAAAAATCCATCGCAAGGCAGAACACGTGTTCCGCGAAGGTGAAGATGCCGATTGCTTTTACGTTGTGCGCAGCGGTTCGATCAAGAGCTACCTGGTGACCGAAGACGGCGAAGAGCAGGTGCTCGGCTTTTACCTTCCGGGCGACGTGTTCGGGCTGGATACCACGCAATCGCAGCAGCGCATGTCCTCGGCCATCACCCTGGAAACCACCTCGATCTGCCGTTTTCCTCACGCCCTGTTAGCGGACAGGGCGCAGGGCGCGACCCTGCTCGGCGTCGCTGCCGAACAAATGCAGCGCGACCACAATCTTGTGCTGATGCTGGCGCGCAAGGACGCGGACGGTCGTATCGCGAGCTTTCTCGACGATCTCGCCAGCCGCTACTGGTCACGTGGTTACTCGGCCTCGGCCTTTCTGCTGACCATGTCGCGGCAGGATATTGGTTGTTATCTCGGCCTCGCGGTGGAAACCGTCAGCAGAACCCTGACCCGGTTCCAGGAATGCGGCGTGTTGAAGGTGAACCGGCGTGAGGTCGAGATCCTGAATCACGAAACCCTGCGCGAAATCGCCGGCACGCGGGTCTCTGGCAGCGTGCGCGAAAAGACCGACAAGGCCGGGCTCAGGCCGGTGTGACCGTGTTCGTGATGCGCGTGCTGCCGGGTAAAGACGCTGATTCCGCTGTATAGACCGAAAGCGATTATCAGGATCCCGGCGGAAGTCCTTACCGCCGGATTTCTGACCCAATCCTTCAGGTAGTTGAATGCGTTGCCGGCAAGCAGCATCGCCGGCAAAGTACCCAGACCGAATCCCAGCATAAGCAGCGCCGCGTCCAGCGGATTGGCGGTTGTCAGCGACCATGCGACCACGGCGTAGACCAGACCGCAGGGCAGCCATCCCCACAGTGTACCGAGCAGGAACGCCTGCAGCGGGCTTTCGATCGGGAACAGGCGCTGACCGAGCGGCTGCAGGCGGCGCCAAAGCCTCGCGCCGAGCTTCTCCAGCAGTGACAGCCCGCGCCACCAGTTGGCGAGATACAGTCCCAGCGCGATCATGAATGCGGCGGCGATCAATTTGCCGGCAACCGGGCTGATGCCTAAGCGGGCTAGCCCCGCACCCAACGTGCCGGCGACCAGCCCGACCAGCAGGTAGCTCAGGATACGGCCGCCGTTATAGGCGAGTTGATAGACCAGCAGCGATGCCGGGCGCGAAGCGAGGTCGCCGGCTATGCCCATGTTCAGCGCGGCGACGATGCCGCCGCACATGCCGAGACAGTGACTCGAGCCCAGCAGGCCGACGATGATCGCGGCGCCGAAGGTCAGCTCTTCGGGCATGGATTATTCGCCGTGGTAGTTCGGCCGCAACTCGGCAACGCGGCTTTGCGGGTATTGCAGTGAACCGGTCAGGCGCCAGTCCTGGGTTTGCAGGAACAGGTTCCAGCGGCCGCTGCCGGGCAGCTGCAGCTCTGCTTCGAGCAGGCGCAGACTGTTGTTGTCGAATTCAAGGCGCTGATCGAGCCCGGGGCGCGTCGCATGCACCAGCACCAGTTCGATGCGGTCGCCCGGAATGACGCTGATATCGGGATCGAAGCGGATTTCGACCGTGCCCGTATCGCTGAGCCTGAAGGCGGCGGCGAGGCCGAGCTCGTATGCCAGCCTGTCGCGCGCCAGCACCAGGTTGATCTGCTTGCCTTTCTTGTAGTAATCGTCGACCACCAGTCCCGAATAGGAGTTTATCGCGAGCGTCAACATGACCATGCCCATGACGACCGCCGACAGCGGTATCGCGATGATCAGCCAGACCAGCGGTTCGCGCTTCCAGTCGCGCTTTTGGTCGTCTGCCGCCTGCATCATGATTTACCGGGACCGACGAAGCGCGCTTCCTCGACGGTTTGAAGATGATTGCTGTCCAGGGCTTGCAGGTGAAACTCTACCGAGACGCTGCGCGCTTCCAGGTTGAACTCGTCTGCCTGCAGGCGCACGACAATCGTGTGCACGGTGCCGGCTTCGACCCGAATCTCGGGCTGATCGGTAACCAGCCTGAGCCCGTCGATACCTTCCGCACGAAGCTCGTAAGAATGAGCCCTGGAATCCATGTTCAGTATCTTCAGTGTATAGACGTTCTCGATCAAGCCTTCGTTGGTTTCGCGAAACAGCGTGTTGCGGTCGCGAATCACGTCCAGGTCGAGTGCGACGCGCTGCGAGATATGGGTCACCAGCAGGCCGCAAAGCAGTAAAAGAATACTGGCATAGACCATGATGCGCGGGCGCAGGATATGCTGTGGCTTGCCCATCGCCGAGTTTTCCGTGGTGTAGCGGATCAAACCGCGCGGGTAGGACATCTTGTCCATGATTTCGTCGCAGGCGTCGATACAGGCCGAGCAGGCGATGCATTCGTATTGCAGGCCGTCGCGGATGTCGATACCGGTGGGGCACACCTGCACGCAAACGTTGCAGTCGATGCAGTCGCCGAGCCCGACCGTCGCCGGCTCGACGCCGCGGCGGCGCGAACCGCGCGGTTCGCCGCGCTCGGGATGGTAGGCGACGATCAGTGTATCCGAGTCGAACATCGCGCTCTGAAAGCGCGCGTAGGGGCACATGTACTTGCACACCTGTTCGCGCATGAAACCGGCGTTACCGTAGGTGGCGAAGCTGTAAAACAGGATCCAGAAGGTCTCCCATGGGCCGAGGCTGAGGCCCAGCAATTTGCCGGCGAGCACGTCGATCGGCGTGAAATAGGCGACGAAGGTGAAACCGGTCCACAGCGAGAAAGCAATCCAGACAGCGTGTTTCAGCGCCTTGATGCGAAACTTGGCCGCCGACATCGGCGCCCTGTCGAGTTTCATCCGCTGGCCTCGATTGCCCTCGATCTTGCGCTCCATCCACAGGTAAGCCTCGGTCCACACGGTTTGCGGGCAGGCGTAGCCGCACCAGACCCGGCCGAGCAGCGCGGTGAAGAAGAAAAGCGCCAGGCCGGCGAGGATCAACAACGCCGCCAGGTAGATGAAATCCTGCGGCCACAGGGTCAGGCCGAACAGGTAGAACTTGCGTCCGGGCAGGTCGAAAAGGATCGCCTGTCGGCCATCCCATTGCAGCAGCGGCGCAACGTAGTAGATGCCAAGCAGGGCGACCAGCGAGATGACGCGCAGGCGCGCGAAGTAACCGCTCACTTCGCGCGGGTAAATCTTCTTGTGCGCCTCGTATAAGATCGGTTCGCCGGGTTTTGCTTGCGAATTGGACATGCTTGGTCGGTTATTGCCCGAAGGCCTCTAGTCTACTGTTACCGCTTGCCCATTACGCGGCTGTTCGAAATGGTGAAATACAGGGTGCCGACGGAGGACAGCAGTGCCAGCACCCAGAACAACAGGAAGCCGATGGAATAGGCGCCGAGCGCGCTGATTTCGATATCGAGGTCGTACGGAATCAGGTCGCGCGGATTGAAAGCGGAAAAGAAGATGCCGCTCGCGATTATTGCGGTGATGAACGACGGCCACAGCACCGCTATCGCCTGCTGAGAGAGCGGTATGCTGTCCGGGTCTGGCGAATCCATTACTGCTGTTGCGATAGGCTGTATATGTAAGCGGTCAACAGGTGCACCTTGGCTTCGCCGAGAAATTCGCCGAAAGCCGGCATCTGGCCGTTACGCCCCTTGATCAGCGATTCGGAGATGCGCGAGATAGAACCGCCGTAGAGCCAGACGTCGTCGGTCAGGTTCGGTGCGCCGAGCGCGGGATTGCCTTTACCGTCGGCGCCGTGACAGGCGACGCAGAAGATGTCGTATTTCGCCTTGCCCTTGTCCGCCAGTTCGCCGATGGTTGCGCGGCCGGACAGGCGCAGCAGGTACTGGGTAACCTCGTTGACGCCCGCTTCGCCACCGAGCGCTGCTTCCCAGGCCGGCATCGCCGCCTGGCGGCCGTAGAGCAGGGTGGTCTTGATGCTGTCCGGGTCGCCGCCCCACTGCCAGTTGGTGTCACGCAGGTTCGGGAAACCGCGGGCGCCGCGCGCATCCGAGCCGTGGCAGGTCGAGCAGTAGTTCAGGTAAAGTCGTTCGCCGATCTTGATCGCCTGCTCGTCCTTGATCAGGTCGAGGATGGCGGTCTGCTGGTAGCGGTCGAACAGCGGCCCGACCTCGGCCTCGACGCGCGCGACTTCCTGTTCATACTGGCCTTGCGAGGTCCAGTCCAGCAGGCCGCCGAACTTGCCGAGGCCCGGGTACAGCAGCAGGTAGAAACCGCCGAAGGCGAGGGTGATGTAGAACAGGCCCAGCCACCAGCGCGGCAGCGGGTTGTTGAGTTCGGTCAGGTCGCCGTCCCAGACGTGGCCGGTGCTCTCGGGCTGGTCGCTCTTCTCGAAGCCGGAAGTCATCCAGCGCAGCAGCCAGACGCAGGCGAGGATGCTGATGACGGTCGCAACCGCGATATACCAGTGCCAGAAATCGCTGTTAAAATCGGCCATGTTCTACTCCGATGAAGGTTTGTTTTTTTCGTTCGACGGTTCGTCGTCGAAAGGCACGCGCGCCGCCTCGTCGAATCTGGCCTTGCGCTTGCCGCTGTAGGCCCAGACCACGATGCCGAGAAAGGTGATCAGTATTACGATCGACCACAGCGCCTGAATCATGGTGAACGACATTGCTATTTGCCCGTTTTCAGGTCGGTGCCGAGGCCCTGCATGTAAGCGATCAGCGCGTCGAGTTCGGTCTTGCCCTCGAGCGCCTTCGGCGCCGCTTCGATATCGGCATCGTCATAGGGCACGCCGAGCGTGCGCAGGGTTTGCATCTTGGCCTGAATGTCGCTGCCGTCGAGCTCGTTTTCGGCGAGCCATGGATAACCCGGCATGATGGATTCCGGCACGACGTCGCGCGGGTTGATCATGTGTACGCGATGCCATTCGTCGCTGTAGCGCCCGCCGACCCGGTGCAGGTCGGGGCCGGTGCGCTTCGATCCCCACTGGAACGGGTGATCGTAGACGAACTCGCCGGCCACCGAGTAATGACCGTAACGCTCGGTTTCAGCGCGGAACGGGCGAATCATTTGCGAGTGGCAAACGTAGCAGCCTTCGCGGATGTAGATATCGCGTCCTTCCAGGCGCAGCGCGGAGTAGGGCTTCATGCCGGCCACCGGCTGGGTCAGCGAATCCTGGAAGAACAGCGGAATGATCTGTACCAGGCCGCCGATCGAGATGACGCCGATGATCAGGATAATCATCAGTCCGACGTTTCTTTCGACTTTATCGTGTGCTGTAGCCATCGTAATTTTCCGTCCTCTGCTCAGTGGGCGCTTGCCGGTTCGGGGATTTCGACCTCGACCGGCCTGGCGTCAGCGATACTGCGCCAAAGGTTGTAAGCCATAACCACGGCGCCCAGCAGGAAGAAGGCACCGCCCAGGGTACGAACGATGTAGTAGGGGTGCATTGCCTGCACCGATTCGACGAAGCTGTAGGTCAGAGTGCCGTCCTCGTTGACCGCGCGCCACATCAGGCCCTGCATGATGCCGGCGACCCACATCGAGGCGATGTACAGCACGATGCCGATGGTCGCGGTCCAGAAGTGCACCTCGACCAGCTTGAGGCTGTACAGCTCACGCCCGAACAGACGCGGAATCAGGTAGTACATCGCGCCCATCGATACCAGCGCGACCCAGCCGAGCGCGCCCGAGTGCACGTGGCCGATGGTCCAGTCGGTGTAGTGCGACAGCGCGTTGACCGTCTTGATCGACATCATCGGGCCCTCGAAGGTGGACATGCCGTAGAAGGAAATCGATACGATCAGCAGGCGCAGCACCGGGTCGGTGCGCAGCTTGTGCCAGGCGCCGGACAGGGTCATGATGCCGTTGATCATGCCGCCCCATGACGGTGCCAGCAGGATCAGCGACATGATCATGCCGAGCGACTGCGCCCAGTCGGGCAGCGCGGTGTAATGCAGGTGGTGCGGGCCGGCCCAGATATAGGTGAACACCAGCGCCCAGAAGTGCACTACCGACAGGCGGTAGGAATAAACCGGGCGCCCGGCCTGCTTCGGCACGAAGTAATACATGATGCCGAGGAAGCCCGCGGTCAGGAAGAAGCCGACTGCGTTATGGCCGTACCACCATTGCACCATCGCGTCCTGCACCCCGGCGTAGGCCGAGTAGGACTTCCAGAAGCTGACCGGCAGCGCCGCGCTGTTGAACACGTGCAGTACAGCGACGGTGACGATGAAAGCGCCGAAAAACCAGTTGGCGACATAGATATGGGGTATGCGGCGTTTGATTATGGTGCCGAAGAACACCAGCGCGTAGCTGACCCAGACCAGCGTGATCAGGATATCGATCGGCCATTCCAGCTCGGCGTATTCCTTGCTCGTGGTGATACCGAGCGGCAGCGTGATCGCGGCCGAGAGGATGACCAGCTGCCAGCCCCAGAAGGTAAACGCCGCCAGCGCCGGGAAGGCCAGCTTGACGTGGCAGGTGTGCTGCACCACGTAATAGGAACAGGCGAATAGCGCGCAGCCGCCGAAGGCGAAAATCACCGCGTTGGTGTGCAATGGACGCAGGCGGCTGTAGGTCAGCCACGGGATGTCGAAGTTGAGCGCCGGCCATGCGAGCTGCGCGGCGATCAATACGCCGACGGCCATGCCGACCAGGCCCCAGACGATCGTCATGATCGCAAATTGCCGAACTACCTTGTAGTTATAGGTTTCAGTGTTTGCCATCCAGTCCTTCCTCGACGTTTGACCTGCGTCAAACAGGTGATTCGATAAGTGATTAGTAAGTGAATACCGGCTGTAAACCCATTCCCCACAATAGCGCCGTCATCGCCAGCAGCGCCACCAGGGCAACCAGGCCGACCGCCATGACCGCGGAGGAATACAGGAAACCCCGCTCGGCCGGAATTTCCATCATGATGGGCAGGCCGGAGTAGAGCAGGTAGACGGTGTAGGCGAGCGCGGGCAGCCCGAGCAGCATGTTCAGCCACAGTACCGGGTAGACCTGCATGACACCGATCAGGAATAACGGCGTCGCGGTATAGGCGGCGAGCGCGATACAGAGCGAAAGCGACTTGTGCACCTCGTAAGCCTTGCCGAGCAGGTGGATAACCCAGCCGATCGAGAAGATCCCGACCAGTAAGGCCACGTAGTAGATGATGGCAATCGACAGTGCCGATTCGTCGGTGATACGAATCGGATCGCCGACACCGATACGCCAGCCCACCTGGGTGGTGCCGATGTAGCCGGAGATTGCCGGAATCAACGCCAGCACCAGGATCTGTCCTACCGGACTGCCGCCGCTGCTGTGATGTTCACGGATTTTTTCCCACTCTCGCGCGGGGTCGGAGAAGAGCCCTATAATGTGCTGGATAAACATATCGAGTCAGTTTTTTTTGTTGCCCGAAATTATTATCGAAGAGTGCCCCGAAGAATTGACTCAAGTCAAGCAATTCATAAGTATCGCTTGCATCCGATCGGGCACAATACGCTTTGCCAATACTTTCAACAACCGAGACTAGTATGCCGTCATCGCCGGCGAATTCACTGCCTGCAGAGCAACTCGAGGACAACAGTTGTTACCACTGCGGCCTGCCGCTGCCGCCCGGGCTGGATCTCAGGCTGGCAATCAACGGCGCCGAGCGCCCGCTGTGCTGTCACGGCTGCCTCGCGGTCGCCCGGGCGATCATCGATGCCGGTCACGAAAATTTTTACCGGGTGCGCACCGAGGTAGCGCCGACCGGGCGCGAACTGGTGCCGGAGTTCATTCGCGAAAGCCGAATCTACGACAGTGACACGATACAGCAGCAGTACGTGCACCAGCTTGACGGCGAGACCCGGGAAGTCAGCCTGATCCTCGAGGGGATTACCTGCGCGGCCTGTATCTGGCTGATCGAGCAGACCATCGCCGCGCTCCCCGGAGTGACGCAGGTTCGTGCCAATTATGCGACCCAGCGTGCGCTGGTATGCTGGCAGGCCGAGCGCATCAAGCTGAGCGAGATCTTGCAGGCCATCCACAGGATCGGCTACCGCGCGCTGCCCTACAACCCGCAGCAGCAGCAGGAATCACATCGCCGCGAGCGCCGCCACCAGCAGCGCCGCCTGGCCGTGGCCGGCCTGTTCGGCATGCAGGTGATGATGCTGTCGATCAGCCTGTACGCCGGCGCCTGGTCTGGAATGGAGCGATCTTTCGAGCAGTTTTTCCGCTGGCTCAGTCTCGGCCTGACCCTGCCGGTGGTGGCTTACTCGGCGCTGCCGTTTTTCGGCTCGGCGCT
>Ga0209536_100006046_pt1 | contig 18605 bp, 33 predicted proteins | sample DeeMarSeWOR28_12_FD_187461 | JGI IMG/M metagenome (GOLD analysis project Ga0209536, IMG submission 187461) | Marine sediment microbial communities from White Oak River estuary, North Carolina - WOR-2-8_12 (SPAdes) (version 2) | ecosystem: Environmental > Aquatic > Marine > Intertidal zone >... | reverse complement strand
TCCGCAAAGATTTACAGAGATTTCTATAATTTGACAATGACACAAGCTAAAGAGTGGAAAGGTCGATATTACAAATCACAAAAAGAAAACCAGCGGTTGCGTGGGCTGCTGAGACTGTTTTACAAAAACGGGATACACGACCTAGAGGATAAAAGGTTTTACACCGATGTTGGCTTAGAAGAAGTAGCAGCAGTTGAGAAGGAGTTGAGTGATGGATAAAATTGAAAAACCAAAGAATCAACTTGAAGTTATGTTTAACATAGCATGGGAACTCGAAGCCGAAAACAAGCGGTTGGTGGATGTAGCAGACCGGCGGTTGGCGTTGTTGAAAATGTATGAAAATGACAGAATATCTTTTGGTAATAGATGTCCATTTTGTTATAGCCCCGGTTCAAAACATATAGAGTCATGCCGACTGGCGAAGGAGTTGAGTGATGAGTGATATTGAGTTACAAAAAGACTTTGACGAGTTACTTGGCTGGTATCGTGATGACCAGAAATCAATTGTCGAGTTGAAAGCCGAAAACCAGCGATTGAGGGGGTTGCTGGAAATGTGCTTTCGTCAAAGTATGATGCCCCCCGAACTATTGAAAGCAATAGCCGACGAGTTGGGCTTTGAAATAGACTGGCAAGGAGTTGAGTGATGGATGATGGTTGTCTGATGTGGAGTATAGCGATACTGTTGCTCTTGTTTGTTGCTTGGGCATTTCCTCATATTGGCAACTACTTTATTTTTCTACTTTCTCACTAAGGAGCTGATTGGATGGATAAAGAAGAAATACTTGAAATTATTGATTGGTTAGTAGAAGAGTTAGAGTGGACAATGACCTCTGATCATTTATCAGCCATTGATGATATAATTCACTATATAAAGGAAAATACTATATGACTGAGTTACAGGTAGCATTTATAATGTTTTATATACTAATAGGGTTATTTTTAGCCGATACTTTTTTGGTAAAGGTAGATGCCAATTACTGGATATTTCTAATTTTCTATCCTATAATTATAGTATGCTTTTTTGTTGTACTACTTTATTTGTATATAGCAGCTAAGATATATGAATTAGGAGATAAGTATTTATGAATTTAGGATTTGATATAGATGGAGTACTTTATCCTTGGCATGAAAAAGTATGGAGAGATATGATTTTTAGAGAACATATTTCCTCTTCTTTTGATAAATTTTGGGATAAAGAATGGTTGGAAATGAAAGAGAATAATAGAACTCTTTTTATGAACTATGTTAATGATCCGCTAATGTACTCTAGTAGTCCACCTTATTATACTGTTGATTATCTTTTAGATGTTTGGAAGAAAGATGGACATAAAATTTGGTATATCACCCAACGACCTGATCATCTAGATTATGTTACAAAGGCTTGGATAAAACGTTGGAGATTTCCATATCAAGAAAATTTAATAAGAGTAAAAGAAAGTAAGAGAAGAGCTATAGTTGAAAATGAAATTGATTTATTTGTTGAAGATGCAATAAGACATGCAGAAGATTTAGACGGATTTACTAAAGTAATTTTGGTAAAACGTCCTTATAATAAAGAAATACAAAACAAGTTTACTACTGTTAATAATATTACAGAAGTACCTCAATATATTAATGGAAAGGAGTAAGAGATGGGTAGGTGTCTTAATTGTGGAGTTTCAGTACCAGCTGGTCAAAAGTTTTGTTCAATGTGTTACGGTGATCCCTTTTATGGTAGGGATGGTTATTATTTAAATTATCTAAAAAAGATATATGAAGATCAAGCTTTAGCTGAGGAAATCTGGACTTGGGAACAGGCAAGCGAAGAAGACTTGATGGGTTGGGAGGAAGAGTAATGGCTTGGGAGCATAAAACAGATGAAGAAATACATGAAGCTATTTTGAAAGCTTTAAAGAATTTTATGAAACAATTTAAAGATAAACAATATCTTTTAGAGAGTCTTACTTATGAAGAAGAAGCACACAACGTAAATTTGAATGGTATGTTCTTAGAACGTATGCCTACAGGTAAGGTTATTATAACTATAGAAATGAGGAAAAACAAATGAAAGTATTTAGGGTAAAAAATAGTTTTATAGACGTAGAACCTTTAGAGCCTACTGTAAACCATAAAGGTGATGCTGGTATGGATTTTTATGCTTTACTCGATTATGTTATAAAACCTAATCATTGGGCTATAATATTAACTGGTTATGGTGTTATTATTCCAGAAGGGTACGTCGGTTTGTTAAAACCAAAGGGAAGAAATAATCATCTTATAGGTTCTGGTGTTGTAGACTCTAACTATAGAGGGGAAATATTATTCAAAGTATGGAATACTTTTGAATATGATATGGTTATCAGGAGAGGGGATGCTATAGGACAGATGATTATCTTGAAGTGTCTCGATCCTGATCCAATAGAAGAAATTGATTTATCAGAAGTTGATGAAACTAATCGTGGTGCAACTGGAGGAATAGTAGATCAAGGAATCGAAAAATGGGATTAAGATTATATCACGAAGATAACCTAAAAGTACTTGATGAACTATACGGAGAGGTTGGTCAATATGTTGATCTAATCTATGCTGATTGTATCTATGAGAGTAAAGATTATCGTTGGGTTTGGAAATCTCTTAGATTGTTAAAACCTAATGGTATTTTTATTGTACAGACAGATCATCATACAGTAGCTGATTACTATAATATGCTTTCGCAGGGATATTATTTTGTTAATTGGTTGATATACAAGCAGGAATGGGGAGGTATCTCTAAGAGATATTTCCCAAGAAAACATGATGATATTCTAGTTTTTGCAAAGAATGATGAATATAAATTTTATCCAGAAAGAGTTATGATACCTAAAGTAACGGCAGGTACTAGCTTGGATAAGAGGGGAGATGGTTTGAAGATACCTTGTGATGTATTTGATGACTTGGGTAATTTTCATACAATGGATAAGGAGAGAGTAAAAGGATCAGATGGTAAGAACATACAGTGGCAGAAACCACTGAAACTTATGGATAGATTACTAGCACCGTTCACTGATAGAAGAGATGTGGTACTTGATCCATTCATGGGTACAGGCACTACGGGCGTTTGGTGCTTACAAAATAATAGACATTTTATAGGAGTAGAATTAGATAATGAAATTTTTAATATTGCCCATAACAGACTTCTGCAAGACGAAGCTTATGAAGTCGGACTTATCGACATACGGAAAGGACTTAACATATGACCTTGTATTGGCGAAACAACTTGGGGTTATTGTATTTAGGAAATAGTGTAGATGTATTGAAAACCCTTTCCCCCAGATCAGTAGACTGTGTGATTACCTCTCCTCCTTACTGGATGAAGAGAAGTTATGGGGATGGGAATGAAAATGAAATAGGTCAAGAACCTGACTATCGGGATTATTTGAACAACGTGATCGCCCCTTTTAAAGAGATTAAGAGAATTCTAAAACCAAGTGGAAATCTCTTTGTTGTTATAGGGGATAGTTACTATAGTAGACAGAAGGGTACTGGTGGCAAGAGTGCTAAGCAGGATTCTAATACAGGTTCTAGATTCAAAGCCCCTAAAATACCAAAGCTTATGCCTGATGGTGCATTGATGGATTTACCCAGTAGATTTGCTATGAAAATGGTGGATGAAATTGGTTGGATAAAAAAGCATAATATTATCTGGCATAAACCTAACGCTATGCCTACCAGTAATAAGAGAAAATTTACTGTAGATTTTGAAAATATATATCATTTTATTTTAGACACTAAAAGATATTATTTCAATACACAATATGAACCTTTCGTAGAAAGTACAGATGTAGTTTATAGAAAGAAATTACGTGCTAATAAGAAGTATAATGTAAAAGATGATTACAAAGGTAATACTCCCTATATGTATAAACAAAATAGGGAAAGGATTACCAGTCAGGAGAGTCCTAATAGAATGTGGGGGGACGATGAATCTTTAGAAAGACAGTTGGAACAAGGTAGAATAAAAAGGAGTGTTTGGAATATACCTACTACGAAGTACAGAGGAAGTCACTCAGCTACCTACCCTAAAGAATTAATTAGATTGTTGATGGACGCTGGTTGTCCAGAAAGAGGTACAATTCTCGATCCATTTTTAGGTGCAGGTACTACAGCACTTGTAGCACACGAACAAGGAAAGAATTGGATAGGAATAGAAATTTACGAACAATATTGTAAGGATACCATACAAAGAATTAAGACGGACATATAATATAAATGGAAAAAATTACATTGGTTATTCTAGGGGAAAATCAAGCTCTCTATGTTGGTGATGAATTAATTTTAAAGGGTAAGGATATAAAAATTGAAGAAATATTTCAAGCATTACATTTAGAGTTTGAAATAAAAACTGCTGATTTAGATTGGTTTGAGGGGCAAGGCTCTAAATTCCCTAGAGCTTTAAGTTGGATAAAATTAATATAAGAATAGGAGGAAAAAGAATGAACGAAAACACTGAAAAATTTAAAGAATATTTATATGGCTTTGCAGAAGCTATGATGGAAACAATTAATAGATATGATGTAACAATAGATAACTTTGTTAAATCTCAAACAGAATTATTATCTGTTGTAGCATCAATAATAGAAGAGTGTGGAGAAGATGGAAAAATATATATACATCCAGATACAGTAGCCAGTGTTGAGGATAAATATTATAAGCTAAGCACAAAAAGAGATGCAGCTGGAGGGATACAATACACTGTAGAATTTATCGAGGAGCCTGATAATGTTGAACAAAACAGCAGAGAAGATATTCAAGCTCAAGTATAGTTTAAATGGAAATGAGAGTTGGGATCAAACTTGTTTAAGAGTAGCTGCCTATGTTGCTAGTGCTGAGGAAAAAGAAAATCTAGAAGATTGGACAGGTAAATTTTTTCAAATGATGTATTATAAAGCTTTTCTGCCGGGTGGTAGAGTATTAGCAAATGCGGGTACTGGAATAAAAAATCTAAATAATTGTTTTGTTTTACCCGTTGCTGATTCTAGAGATTCTATTTACGATACATTAAAAAACGCAGCTGAGATTTTTGCTTGGGGAGGAGGAGTAGGATATAACTTTAGTACACTAAGGGAAGAGGGTGCTGAAGTAAAAACTACTGGAGGAAATGCAAGCGGACCTTTATCTTTTATGTCATTATTTGATCAAACTGGTGAGGTAATTTCACAAGCTTCTAGAAGAGGAGCACAAATAGGACTATTGAATTGCGATCATCCAGATATTGAAAAATTTATAGATTTTAAGTCTACTTTGAATAGTAGAAACGAAAGGCTATTAAGGGAATATTATAGAAACTTGGAGTTATCCGGGTTAGATAGACGTAGAAAAGGGTATTTTAAAGTACTAGAGAAAACTTTACAAGATGACCAGCTTACTCATTTTAATATTTCTGTAGGACTTACAGATAGATTTATGGAGGCTGTAGCTGCTGATGAGGATTGGGAATTAATTTCTAGGACTACTAAAGAACCAGTAAAGGTTGTAAAAGCTAGAGATATTTTAATGTCTATGGCAGAGAAGGCTTGGGAAAGCGGTGATCCGGGAGTATTTTTTATAGACCGTGCTAACATGGATAATATGGTAAAGTATAAAGGATATATAGAGGCTACAAATCCTTGTGGAGAAATCCCTCTCTTACCTTATGAACCTTGTTGCTTAGGTTCTATAAATTTATTGAGTGTTTATGATGAAGAAACTGGTGATATTAATTTTCCCTTTTTAGAAGAATTAGTTAGAGCAGCTGTAAGATTTTTAGATAATGTACAAACTCTATCAGAAACTCCAGTAGAAAAAGTTAATGAGTGGTCTAAAGGTTTAAGGAGATTAGGTTTAGGTGTAATGGGGTGGGCAGACTTACTAGCTAAACTAGAAATACCCTATGATTCTGATGATGCACTTGATTTGGCTGAATATATTAGTTGGTTCATTTCATTCTTTTCTTGGCTAGAATCTATATCATTAGCTGAGGATAGAGGAACATTTCCTTATTATGACGCTGGTAGGGTAGATTTAGAGGTTGTATTTAAATCTCTACAGGCAGCTTATGTGCCACATAATTTTGATTTAAATGATGTTAGACTTTCTGGAGTAAGAAACGTAGCCATTACATCAGTAGCACCAACAGGAACTATATCATTAATTTCTGGAGTTAATTCATCAATAGAGCCTTTCTTCGCTCTAGCCTACAAAAGAAATATAACTGAAGGGATAGGTAATGAAGCTAAAGATTATGTAATAGAAATAAATCCAATACTATTAGAGAAATTAGAAAAAGAAAAGTTTGATGAAAAAGAGATAGAAGAAATTAAAAAATATATTTTGAAACACGGTACGATTTCTGATCATCCAAAAATTTCTGATCACATCAAAGCCGTTTTTAGGACTAGTTTGGAAATTGATTTTACAGACCATATTCGTATGCAAGCTGCATGGCAGAAATATATAGATAACGCAATAAGTAAAACTATTAATATGAAAAACTCTTCTACACCAGAAGATATTTTTAAAGCTTATTTTCTTATGTGGGAAGCTGGTTTAAAAGGCGGTACAATTTATAGGGATAATTCTAAAAGTTTCCAGATACTAGAAACTGGTGTAAATCCCCCAACAGATTAAAGCAAAAATGCCCCTCAAATTAATGAGGGGCAAATTTTTAATATTATTTTTTTGAATAAAAAATTAATCTATACGCATTAACAATTTTAGCCCCATAATCCTCTGGCTAAACAAAGCACCAATTTTTTAGGAGCGTGATACCAAACATAATGTCCTAAACTATTTTTCAAAGGATATATGTCGTATCCTTCTCTCTTATCGTGTGAGTTCATTTCAAACTCCAATTCTCTTAACTTTTTTTCATCCTCTAGTATGGACTGATGTATGCCCATAATTTCGTAGAGTTCTCCCTCGACCTCTTTACAGTGTAATTTTATAAAGTTATTTTTCATCTTATCTCCTTCATATTGTGGTGTACCTTCTCTTGCCCAATTTTTTCTTTCATGTAATTCTTCTTATTGCTCCTGATCTATTAAAATTTCTCCTTCTTTTCCATTAGAATATGCCACGTATAAGATATGACGCATTGGTATTTGATTTTTCCAATCTAAATTTTCCCAATCATTCGCTATTTTTAAAAATGTATCATGTGTTTGACAGTGTACTTTTCCATCTTTTACATCTAAAATACATTTATCTTTATTTGGGCACATTTTTAATTGATTCATATAAAGTTCCTTCAAAAGCATTTTTTATATTGGATAATAAATAATTTAATGCAAAAATTATCATATCCTCATTATCATAAATATTATAGTAAGTAGGGTTATATCCAAATTCATCTATTTCATTGTGCAGTTTTTCTAAAGTTTTTTCTAAAGTTTTTTCATTTTCTATATAAAAAATATCTTTTGTCATTTTATCTCCTTAATTTAAAATTCTACCTCTTGTAGTAATTCTTATTAGGTTTTTTCTCATTAAAAATGGTTCAACTTCATTAAGAATAGTTTGTCTAGGGATTTGTAGAACATTAACCAGAGTAGTTAATCCTGCTCTTTCATTTTCTTTTAAGAAATTTAAATATGCTTCATCATTTGCAGTAAAACCTCCTTGTCTAATTCCACAAAAGCGGAATAAAATATTTTCAAATTCTTCTACAGAATTTGGTTTACCTTCTTGCCTAAAAATTATCACCAATCTTTTACATAGATTAATAACTTCTCTTGGCATCAGCCTAGAATTATCAACTAAACATAGTAACATTTCATGTGGTAAAATTACATTATGTTTTTGTAGAAATTTCTTTGCGATTTCAGCTAAATCAGTTCTTCTATATTGTCCAAAATTAAATACAAAACATCTATTCACTAAAGGTTCTAGTAAATCTTCATACTCATTTGACATCAACATAAAAGTATGATTTCCTGAATCCATTAATGGATAAATTCTTTCAGGGTCTTTTAGTAAATGTACTTCATCAATTAGCTGGAATCTTTTTTCAGAAAAATATCTCCATTTATCTCCGGTAAAAGAAATGAAACTTTTTGTCAAGGTTTTGAAGTGAATAAAGTGTGTAATTCTATGTGCTAAATATGTTTTACCATATCCAGATGGTGCTCGGAACATAAAATTATAATTATTTCCAGCCTCAACATCGTCAATTAAATAGTGTATATTATTTACTACTTCCTGTTGTCCTATAAAATAGGTTTCTAAGTATGATTTTGAACTCCACATTTTATACTCCTTTTATAAATTTAAATCTTTCAAACTTTCCTCCTTATAAATTGTAATCAAGTTTCCACAAGAACAGTACACAAAAATTTTGTCACCAATTTTTACTTTTTTTTCTACAGATTTTTTTAATATTTCTTTTTCTAAATTATTTATATCGTTTCTTAATTTATTTGTGTAAACTCCAACATCACTCATTATTCTACCTCGTAAAAATATTCTTCTATATCATCTAGATTTGATAGTAAATAGTTTAAAGCAAATCGAATTAAATCTTCATCGTCGTTTATGCCAAATTCATTTAATTTTTCTTCACCAATAGTTTCAGTAATTTCTCTTAATAAATTTTCTGTATCATCATAATCAAAGATTTGCATTTTATACCTCCATATTTTCATATATATATTTAGCATATTCTTCAGCGGTATTTTCATTCAAACCACTACCAGTATTAAACTCAATAACAAAATACTTTTTATTTATAGTATCCCACCCAATATCCATAGAGTAAAATTTTCCTTCATTTACCTCCTTTATATTCGTAAGATTTTCAATAAAAGATTCTAGCTTAGGATATTTTTCTAAATTCTTTAGTGAAAAATGACACAAAGAATTATTTCTAATAGGTAAATCTTGTGGTTCATTCAATTCTTTTTTAAATATTTTTATTATTTTACCTCCTAAAATATGTACTCTAAGTTCAAATTTAAGTGGAATATATTCTGTCCAGAAAAAAGTATTTCTCCAAATCTCCTGGAATTCTTCTTCATTTTTAATTACATGAATTCCTCTACAACCAAATGAAGTTAGAGTCTCTCTTATTAGCATTGGAAAAATTAACTCACCAATATTTCTTTTATACACAGGAGAATATATTTCATTTTCTTCCATAACCTTAGAGAATTTTAGTTTATTACTTGAAAACCGAATAAAATTCGGACTATTAAAATCGGTTTCCTCCTGTATATTTACAGGATAAGAATTACCATACCTAATAAAAGGATATTTTCTTATCTTTTCTGGATTGCTTGTAACTAAAATTCTTCTATTATATAAATCTTGTAAAGGATTCCTAAGAATCCTTGCTGAAGGAAAAGAAGATTTATTAGTTAGTATTTTGAGCATATTTTTTATCTTCCTCCATTCTTTTATTTCTTTCTTTAATCCACCTATTATTTAATGTACTAACTTCATTTAGAAAATATGGGAATTGTAAACCAAAATGATCGTACATTTCTAAAGGATCAAAAGTTCTCTCTGTTAAATGTTTCCATAAATCTCCTTTATGTTTTGTATGTTCTTCTAAATAAGATTCTACTATTTCCTCAAAGATTTTAAATTCTTCTTTTGTGGAAGCTATTATAGGTAATCCTACGATTTCCAGAAATAATAAATCAATTTCAGGAATCGTTAGACCGTAAACATCGTACAATTCTAGTAAAAAATCCTCATCAGATTTTAGATTAGAATTTGCAGTACTTTTATTATAAGGAACATACGATCTACTATTCCAAGTAAAAGAATCTCTTTGAGTTTGAGCATAGGTAGGTGTAGTAGTAACTTTATTTTTCTGTTCTATGCTACCTATTTCCCTAATTCCAGCATGATTTACTTGAAAAATAGTCTCAGATTTTAAAGCTTCAGGCTCTTCTATTTTAAAATAGTTTCCTGTTTTAAGTTGATTATTTTTATTAGCAAATATAAATGCCCTTTCTAAATCTACTTTTTCTGTATTAACAATAAAGCCAACTTTTTTAGATTTTTTATCTGGATTATATTCAGAAATATCACTCTTGAATAAAGTTGCTGTTTTACCTCTTATTATATAAAATTTATCTACTGGTTTAAAGTAGATAAGAAATGCAAATTTACCTGTCAGATTTTCTGAATAGGCTTCGTTTACTAGTTTCACTATAGACCATTTTGGATTTTTCTCATAAGTTTCTTGTAATAGAATAGTAAATATTTCAGAATCTATTTTATCTTTAAATCTTTCTTCAGATAAAATATCTCCTTCAAATGAACCATTATGAGCTACAACAAAATCTTTAGTTTCAAATGGGTGACTATTTTCATTTGAAATTTCCTTGACATTATTTGTAACTGTAGCCAGCCTAACGTGAGCTAGTATTGGTTCAGAATTTTTTATTCTATCAGATATTAGTTCTCCTAGATTGGAAGTTTCCCAAGGATGTAAACCTGTTTTAAATAAACCAGTTTCCTTATGAAAAAATCCATAACCATCTCTATGAGAAGTTACAGTATTAACTAAGAATTGATTTATTAGTATACTTTTGTTTAGTTCTTTATCATTAGAATTTATAAAGGTTAATTGGCACATTTTTTCTCCTAAATACTTGTTGTTGAATTTGTATCTGAATTTCTGGTTCTAGTAAATATTTCAGAAAACGTTGATCCATCTTCTTCTTCAAAAAGTTCTTCTTCCACTTGTTCTTCATAAAAATCTACACCATCTTCTTCAACTCTTTCTATTCTACCTTCTGAACTAATATAGAGTACTAAAAGTCTATTATTATATTCTTGGTTTCCTCTAACACGGAAATATCTATCATCTCCCCTTCTTAATAAAGGAGAAAGAATTGCACCGTATCTTATATTAATAAATTCAATTAATTCTCTCATTCTGGTTGCTGAAATTGTGTTCCTTCTTAAAGATGGTCTTGTAAGTGTAGTAATATCCTCCATTAAATTTAGTCCACGTTCTCTACGACTTAAATCTACACTATCTTCTCTTAAAACATGAATGTCCTCAAATTTTGGTTGTTGAATTTTATTTTCTGAAATTTCATTGGCAACATATCTGCTTCCTTGCCAATGTGTAGGACACCTATTTCCCTGTCTATGAAAAATAAGGTGAGAAAATATGTATTTTTTAGGAAGTATAATAGATTCTACAAAACTGGTGTGTAAAATTTCGTAAAGAATATCTATTATTTGTTCATCTTTTAAGCTAGATAATTCTAAGAAATGGTCAAATGTCTCTATTATTTTTTGTTTATCATCTTCTCCTTTCAAATCAAAAATTGAATTTTCTTTTAGCAAATTTTCTTCCTTTAATGAATCAAAAGAACTTAGTACAGCATATTCAGAAAAGGATTTACAGAATTCTATTATAGCCATTAGAAAATAGGGATTTAGAGATTTATTAAACATTCTAAATTCCAAACTTCCCTGTGTAAATAATGGCAATAAATTTATTCCATGATACCTGATGGGAATATAATGTGAACCACTTAGGTGTTTAATATCACCATATTTATATTTAAATTCTTCTGTAGTTTTACATTTCAAAAGTTCTGAAATAGAAAAAGCCTGAGAATATCCACCTCTTCCTACAGGTACACAAACTGGTCCAAATTTTGTCATTGGTCTACAATAGGTAGAATCGTTTTTAAATCCACGATAATCATATCCCATTCCTCCAAGTAAATATAAAACCTGTTCTAAATGTCTAGCTAATCTTAGAATAGATTTTAAAATTCTTAAATTATAGGACAGATTTATATGTACGTGAAAACCTGCTCTATAACTTTTTGGAGTTTCTCCACTAGAAATTAACATATTTGTCAAGTTTTTTAGGACATAAAGATATTCTAAATTTGAGGTATCTAAAGTTCCAGCCGTAACTAATTCACAGCCAGAAACGGATTTAGATAATCTCAATAAATTTATCAAACTTTCTGTAGAATCTTTTGTATTTATTTCAATACCATTTGAAAAATACGCATCAGATTCACAGGAAGCATCCCTATGAACTCTAAATTCTCTAGGTAAATTCCCTAGATTGTTTTGAGAAATATTTTCTATTTCTAGCTCTATTCCAACAGAGTTAAAAAGTTCCATAATTTTCTCCTAACAAATTTTTGTAAATTTGGTATCTACTATATTTTTCCACATTAATTGTTCAGAAATTGAGAGCATAGTGGTAACTTCACTGGCTCTTTTAAATTCAATATCATCTTCTATTTTTTTCATAAAAGATTTAGTTTCTTCTTTTGCTCTATCTTCTAGCTCTACAGAAGTAACTAAAATTAATTTTCCTCCTTCCATGTAAGCTGTGACAATTCTAGGATCAACTATTATATCTATACATATTGGAAAAAAATCATCCAATAATCCAAAAGATAAAACATCAGATAAAAATACTTCACCGTTTTTTGATAAAGTTAAACAAACGTCCTTTTCTTCTTCTACTTTTTTTGGGTCTATAATTTCCTCATCATCTTCTATATTTTGTTTATATATTTTATTAAAAGCTGTCATATATTTTCTATCTACTATAGAGTCGTCATCTTTTTCCCAAATTTGTACCCCTTCTAGTATTTTTAATTTATTGATATAAAATTGAGAAAAATGTTCTAAGTTATAAATTTTATTAACAAATTTTAGAGCAACTTCCACACCGTATTCATCTGCTAAATTTCCCATAGGATTGCTCATGTATCTGTTTATTAAATATATTCCCCAAAATAGAGAAGTTCTATTTGTAGAATTATACAGTTTTATTGGAAATTTATGTTCTGAATCAATTGCTAAATGATTCCCAAATAATTTCTTACTGTAAAAATTCCAGACAGTTTTAGTTCCTACTTTTCTTGTTTGATAATCATAAATTTCAATATCATTTTCAAGATCATATAACCAGATTCCATTTTTAGTTTCTTCAGTTCCTTCTATAAAAAAGTCTAAATTTTCTTCTATCTTTTTTCTATCCTTTGCTGTCATTACGTTCATCAATAAATCTAAATGATTTTCTTTTCTACGTATTGCTAGCACTCCGTTAAAGTCACAATTATTATATATTTTTATAGGAGATTCTTCTTCATTTATTATTTCTAGTATATCATCTAGGTTATTAGCATCTAGAAAAAAATTACTATATGAATCAAAATTTCCTAAATGTGTTATTATTTTTTCTACCATTTATATTTCCTTCCATAGTTTAATATAGTTAAAGAAAGATTTTGCTTGAGTATCTTGCATAAATTCTGGATGAAATTGTGTAGTAATTATATTTTCATTTTCACATGATTCTAAAACTCCTTTAAATTCTGACGTAGCAACTAGATTTTTTCCTGCTTTAATTACCCCCTGATGGTGCATAGAATTTACAAATCTAAAATGATCTTTTATACTACTATTTTTTGTTAAAAATTCTAATTTATGTGTACCTCCATGACTGATATTTAAATCGTAATATAAATCTTGAACTAATTTTCCACCAAGATATGCGTTTATTAATTGGTGTCCTCTACATACCCCCAAAATCTTCTTATTTAATTTTAAACATTCCTCTAATATTTTTAACTCTATAGAATCTCTTTTCTTATTGTAGAAGGAGTAGGTATTTTCTTCACCATAAATTTTTGGATTTATATCCTCTCCTCCAGAAAAAATTACCAGATTAGAATCCTCTACACTAGCTTCTTCAAATTCAAGTACTGGTATTTTTTCATTAAATGCTCTTTCAAAACTTTTGTGAAAATCTATCGTTGCTATGGAAATCATTTTTACAGTAAAACCTCCTGTAAAATTTCCATAGATACTTCCTGATCCCCATTTTGGATAGCATTTACGGTAGGAGTTAAATATTTATTTATTACAGGAATCCCTTCTTCTGGTTTTTGTAAAAAATAAACCGCTTTTTCAGCTCCCTCAAACATTAAATTAATTGCCTCTGGATCAGAAATCCAAGAATTACTAGGAGAACGATATTCTATTCCCCATTCTTGGAATCTAAATCTTCCAGGTTTTCCGTAAGTTTTTGCTCTCTTTTTTTCTTCTTCTGGAAACTTAGAAAAAGCTATAGAAACATTTCCAACAAAAATAGCCAGTAATCTTAAAAATGGATTATAAATTTCTTGGATAGTTTCTACAATTTCTGCGTCTTCAGAACCTATATGAAAATGTCCTCCTCCATATCTGTATAAATGTTTTGATACGTCTAAAGTTTCACATTTATATTCTGGAATTATTGCATCCTGATCTGGATCACAACCAAAAATAAATCCTTGGAGGATTTTTTCTTCATCTAAATATGGTAAATACATATCTGGTTCAATGTCCACTACAGGTTTTCTGAATAATTCTAAACTTTTTCCTTCATACTTTAATTCTTTAATTTTTTCATTTAAAGTTAAAATAGATTCTAAAATTTTATCGTGTAATTCTCCAGGAGTTTTTGATGGCATAATTGTAGCTTCCCAAGCTACACCATCCATCATCCAAGAAAAATTATTTTGTGTTATATAATACGGATGTTTAATTTTTTCTTTTCCAGATAAAGAAGATGGAATCTCCTTTAAGCCAGAAAATTTCTCCAATAATGCTGGAGAAACTACAAGGTTTTTATCACCATTCTTAACTGTACTAAAAACCTCTGGATCAGTACCAAATGTTAATTTGTATTTAGATTTGAACATTTATTCCTCCATAAGAAATCTAACAAATTTTGCTGTATAATTATTTGGACTAGAGTAATGTCTTCTTAGTATTTTATCTACCAGTTCTTTTACCTCCTCTTTTTTCCACCAACCTTTTGCTCTTTCATATCCGTTAAATGTTGATAAAGTTGCGTGTTCCATAAAAGAATAGAAAAGCAATCTTCCCGGACCGTTAGGAATTCCTAGATAATTTTCAGACAATAAAATTCTAGTATATTCTGGATTAAAAAGAATACTAGAATAAAATGCTGTAAAAAGATAATCCCTTCCAGAAATTGAATTTGTATTTTTTAGCACATCTTGAAGAATTCTTATTGAAATTTTTTCTAAATCCTCCTTTGGGTAGTTTCTTAATACCAAAGCTAACATGCTAAAAATTTGAGGAGAAATTAACTTTCTACTTAAAAGAAATCCCTCATCATCACAATAAAAATAATCATTTAAATGTTTATTTTGTTCTAATAAATTTTCTACCTCCTCTGGTGATCTATGTGGTGAAATTAATATTCCTTTTGTAAAGGAAATATAATAGAAATTTTGCATTTCATTAATATAGGAAATCTTCCAGTAAAGATTTTCTCTACAACTAATATTAGTTTCAATAAATCCATCTTTACCGTGACCTAATTCTCCATATAAACCTTGTCCTTCAAATTCATATATTGGGAGATTGTATCCATCTATTTTTGAGTGATCAAAAACTTTTAATCTCATATCTTAATATCCTTTAAAGAAAAATTATATAAGGTTTCTCCTTCAAATCTTTCTGAACATTTTTTGCAGAAAATACCACCAGATTCAGCTGGAATTTTCAGATCAGATAGTGGAAAATCTCTTCCACAATTTGAACATATGAAAACAATTTCTTCAATATTTTCTATAGTTTTATTACATCTTATACAGAAATAAGATAAAGGAATTTTCATGGTATCAGTTTTATATAAAACCATTTCCTTTACTTTCGCAGTAAATTTTCCCTGTATAGAAAACGATGCTAAAAGTTTTACCATATCAGGGGAAATTTCTGCTTTCAAAATATTTCCGCATTTATCGTGATATAGCATTTATTTTCTCCTATGGTAAATAAAATTTTTCATTATATTCTTTTTTATTTTTAAATAACATATGTCGAGTTTCTGCATCATACCCACCAGAATCAACTCCAACATAAAAAACAAAAATTTCTTTCCAAGGCATTTCATAAATTGAAATGTTATCTATTACCTTTTTTCTTTCGCAAAGAGAGTCAAAAATTTCTAGGAAAGAAAAATTAACATCAAAAAATCCTCCCATAAAATTTGTATATTTGCTAGGAAAAAGCCATGCAGTTCTTTTTGGGGTAGGATTAATTTCTCCTATTAAAATATGACAAAATTCTTTATATTCATGTTGAGGAATTGTTTCAATTACTTTTTCTCTGCTTTTAACAATATTTTCATAAGGTATTCCTGTAGATTTCCATTCATAATCATCGTAAATCCAAATATCATTATTAGGTTCTGGTAGAATTATCATTTTATTTTCTCCTTAATATTTTCCAGTATTTGCACAAATTATTGACATTATAAATAAGATTATCCACAATATTATGTACAAATCTACCTCAAATTTTGGTCTATTCCTCATTAATATTGTTCCATTCAAAAAACAACAAACCAAATTCATCATGTTCTCCAGTTAATTCTACTCCTAAATGATTCTGTCCAACATCTTTTTTCATAAAAACTCTACGGGAAACATCTGTACAATATTGTCCATAAAGTTTATCACTATTTTTATAGATAGTATCCATTACATCTAATAGTGTATGATTTTTCTGAAAATAAATTACGTGCCTCCAAATATCTAAAGCACTTCTATATTTAAACATTCCAGTTTCCAAAACATTAGTTACAGTATTTTCAGAGCCGAATCTCTTTAGAAGATATAAAATTTCTATTATTAAATCATCTAAAGAAATTTTATCAAAAGTTTTAACTTTTTCTATTTGTTTCATAGTGGCTCTATCCTCAAAATTATGGAAACAAAGAGGAAATTTTTCAGTATCTTCTATATCAAGTTTTAAAAACATTTCTACTTTTTCTTTTGGTGTCATTTTATTTTCTCCTAACTAGCATGTTGTAAACAATACCAGAAATTATCAGAAATTTCTGGATAGCATAGATTAAATTGCCAAACAGTATACCAGATTCCTAAACCTATCATTATTATTGCAAAAATTATAGCCAATAATAATTCTGGTGGAGGTCCGTAATTTTTTCTTTTCATTTTATTTTCTCCTAGTAAATTTGATTGGTATATCCAGTATTTTCCAAGTAATTAATTACTTGCTTCAACGTACGCATTTTATTTTTAATAAAAGAAGTTACTTCATTTTCCTCCTCTGTTATTTGGATTCCAAATTTGCCAGTATCCAGAAAACAAATTTCAGCGAATCTATTTGTATATGGATTATAAAACATATGAATTCCCCCAAAATTTTCAAGGCATTTTCTTACATTTTCTGCCTCGCTTCCGTGACGTTCTACAGCATGACCATTATAATTTATAAAATTAAAATTATCAATTTTACTTAAAGCAAAAATGCTAGCCAAGGCTAGCATAATTACAATTAGTAAAATTCTAAGACTAGAATTTTTCTGATAAGTTATTTCCATTTTCTTATAAATTTTTCTCCTATAAAATTCCAATACCAATTAATATAATTCATTTTCTAGAGAAGTTTCTAAAGCATGTAATTTATTTGCTACGGTATTCTCTGTTAACCAAATGGTAGAATCTTCAGTTAATTCAGTTAGCTCTTTTTTTACATTTACTGCAAAATCGTAAAGTTTTTCTTCTTTATTTACCAAACTAAGCATAGATAAAAGTATAGCAATATCTATATTATCTTCTAGTTGGATTTCAATTACTTCTTTTTCTGTTATTATTTTTCCTACTTTTGCTTTCATTTTTTATTCTCCATTAACAAAATTATCAACTGTTATAATAAAATCCTGCCTTGCAACTTCAGCTACAGAAGCAGGAAAATTTTCTAAATCTCCACCCTCAATAATTTTCATCCAATCTTCCTTTTCTTCTATTTTATCTAAAGCTGTTCTTATTTGTTTTGGACTTAAATTTATACGTTCAAATAACCAACAAATTAGTATGTTTTTATACATTTTTTACTCCTATAACTTATTTTCTACAATATATCCTTTTTCAGTTTTTCTTATAATACTGGGTCGTGCTATGCAACCAAAGGAATCTATTGCATTTTTTCTTACAATTAAATTTTGTCCAGTTTCTTCCGCTACTCTACATAAAAAATCTACAGTTAAAACTTCTAATACAATACCTCCTTTCGGCATTTCTGCCAAAATTTTCTTATATAATTTCTCCAATAAACTATTATTTCGTATTGGAGAATACATATAGATAAAATCGTGCTGAGAAAAATCATAGTCAAAAGCATTGACATTTAAAATTTCCCTTTTAACTTTTACACCTGCTGGATCGCTATAAAAACCCCTTTCATTCTTTTTAAAATATTCTTTAAAATCCTGAAACTGTAGCATACCGTCCAGACAAAAATATTTTGCTACATGGTAAGTGGTAAGATTTAACTCTATTCCAGTTACCGATTCAAAATCTCCAAAAATTTCTGCGAGAATTACTTTATCACCAATTCCGCAACCAACGTCTATGAAAGATTTTTTGTTATAAATTTCTTGTAAAAGAAGAATTAATTGTATAAAGTAAGAACGGTCAAAAGGAATGTAGGGATAATTTCCAGATTCTTCTTTTGATTTTTCTTCCCTACCGTGTGAATCATAATCATAAACTGAGTATAAAATATCTCTGGATAATTTTCCTGTCATTCCCTTTTTTTGTTCTTTTACTTTTTTAATGTGTTCTCTT
>Ga0209536_100006045_pt1 | contig 18611 bp, 15 predicted proteins | sample DeeMarSeWOR28_12_FD_187461 | JGI IMG/M metagenome (GOLD analysis project Ga0209536, IMG submission 187461) | Marine sediment microbial communities from White Oak River estuary, North Carolina - WOR-2-8_12 (SPAdes) (version 2) | ecosystem: Environmental > Aquatic > Marine > Intertidal zone >... | reverse complement strand
AACCACCATCTGGATCGTCGAACAATTCGGATTGGCGATAATGCCCTTTTCGGTATACTGGGCAATTGCATGGGCATTGACTTCAGGTACCACCAGCGGCACCTTTGGATCCATGCGCCAAGCGCTTGAGTTATCAACGACCACGCAGCCATCCTTGGCAGCCAAGGGGGCAAACCTTTGGCTGGTGCCGCCGCCAGCTGAAAAAAGAGCAATATCGATACCTTTAAAGGAATCCTCTTTCAGTTCCTTTACTTCGATCAGATCACCTTTGAATCTGAGCTGGCGTCCAACCGAACGACTCGAAGCCAAAAATTCTACAGAATGAACCGGAAAATTCATCTCTTCAAGACACCGGATCATCTGATTTCCCACCGCACCGGTGGCGCCCGCAACCGCAATGTTAAATTTTTTCTGAGTCATATTCGATTTTCCTTAGCAGTTTTTCAGAATATAATCTACAACCAAATCACCAACCTCTGCGGTTGTATGCCCCATTTTGCCTGCAGCGACATCTTTGATATCTTCACGCAAGACTTTGACTACGCCGGCTTCAATCCAGCTTGCCGCTTTTTTCTCGCCGATGGTTTCCAGCATCAACTGCGCAGCCAATATCGCTGCAATCGGGTTAATTTTCTGCTGGCCCGTATATTTGGGCGCCGAGACCCCGATGGGTTCAAACATCGAAACGCCAGCCGGATTAATATTGGCGCCTGCGGCTATCCCCATGCCGCCTTGCACCATGGCTCCGAGATCGGTAATAATATCACCAAACATATTATCGGTAACAATAACATCGAACCACTCCGGGTTTTTGATCATCCACATGCATAGCGCATCAACATGAACGTAATCTGTCTCAATATCTGGATACTCCCCGGCAACCTCGTAAAAGGTTCGTTCCCACAGATCAAAGGCATAGGTCAGCACATTCGTCTTACCGCAAAGGGTCAATTTTTTGGCCCTGTTTCGGGTTTTGCAATATTCGAAAGCATATCGAATGCAACGCTCGACACCTTTGCGGGTGTTGATCGATTCCTGAATAGCGACCTCATCCGGTGTGCCGCGCTTCAGGCAGCCGCCTGCACCTGCATAAAGGCCCTCCGTATTTTCACGCACGACCACAAAATCAATATGTTCAGGGAGCTTTTCCTTTATCGGTGTATAAACGCCCTCGTATAGTTTAACCGGTCTTAAGTTGATGTATTGATCCAAGACAAAACGGGTTTTCAACAAAATACCCTTTTCCAGTATTCCGGGTTGGACTTGCGGATGACCAATGGCTCCCAAGTAGATGGCATCTTTTTGTGAAAGCGATTCAAGCATTTGATCGGAAATTATTTCGCCGGTGGCCAAATAATGATCACCACCCATAGGGTAAGTACAAAAATGATAGCTGAAACCACATTTAGCGGCCACTGCTTCGAGGACCTTGATGCCCTCGGCAACCACCTCGGGTCCGGTTCCATCGCCCGGGATAACCGCTATTTCATATGTTTTTTTCATTGATCTATACCGCTAAAGGTTGTTCTTTTGTTGTATAAAAAAACCGCCGTCTTGCCAGCGTTTAGCTGTAATCCGGCGATAGATTTCGCTTTCTATTTTTATTAAGAGGATTTCGTCAGTCGTCCGATGAGAGAAGAGCCGGCCTTTACTTTATCACCAATGGCCACTTCTATTTTAGCATCAACCGGCAGATATACATCAAGTCGAGAGCCAAAACAGATGATTCCGTAACGCTGTCCTTTAAGCACCTCATTGCCCGGCTGCACTTTACAGATAATCCTTCTGGCGATCAATCCGGCAACCTGGACAACGCACAAGCGCCTGGCATCTGCGGTTTCCAGATAAACCGCGTTGTGTTCATTTTGCAAAGATGCCTTGTCAAGATTTGCCGCAAAAAACTTTCCGGGATGATAACTTACTTTCCTTACGCTGCCGCCGAAAGGGATGCGATTTACATGCACATTAAACACAGACATAAATATACTGATTTTTTTACATCTGCCTTTGTAAAAAGGTGTGTCACCCGCATCGCTGACCGAAATGACTTTTCCATCGGCAGGCGAAACGACGGCTTCCGGTTGATTCGGAACAACTCGATCCGGATCCCGGAAAAATCCACAAAAGCATAACGTGATTACCAGACCAATTAATGTCAGGTAAGTCAGGCCGAGCAATGCAAAAATCAAGGTGACAAATGCGCCACCGAAAATCAGCGGATAGCCGGCTTTCGCCACCGGCAAAGTCATCTCGCCCGGTGGCTCTGGCCAAGAATATGGGTCCATGGATACGTTCTGTCAGACGTTTGGTTGATGGGTTAAAAAGGCGCCCCTGCTGAATTTAAAACTATTTTTATATCAGCCTGAACATTGATTGTCAAATTTTAATTCGGCATCTGATTTCCGGATATAGTGAGGGATCAGGCTGGCAATTTCTTCTGTATCTTTGGCATTAAATCTTTCCATACTCAGAAAAGCAATAGTTGATGCCCTCAGGATATCTTTGTCCTTGGGAACAAAATGAGCAAAATACCCCAGTTCAGTCGCAATCTGTTTGCGATAAAGCTGAGCACCATTTCCGATAAACACACAAGTTTCCTTAATATTCTCAAAGACGGTTTCAGGGGCAGTTACCCGAGCAGCCGTTTTTTGAACCAGGCGGCCACCTTCATAACGATAGGTTGCCCAGTAGACCTCACCCTTGCGTGCATCTAAAAACGGACATATTAAAATATTTTGATCGCCACACTGCCAGGCCAGCGCCTTAAGACTGGATATACCCACAACCGGTTTACCCGCGGCATGCGCCAAACCTTTAATTGTACTGATACCGATTCGCAGCCCCGTAAATGATCCAGGGCCGATCGTAACGGCAAAACCGTCCACGTCGCTGACGCTAAAGCCAGAAATTTCAAAAACCGAATGAACTAAATCCATTAAGTGCTTTGAATGCGTTTCGTCATTGAGAGTTGTTAATTCAGCGGACAATGTTCCATTGTCTGTTAAGGCAACGCTGCAGCTTTTTGTTGCTGTATCCAAGGCAAGAATTTTCATGGAATTATTTACGTTTTTTTTTGGCTTGTTTTAAGCCACCCGCTGAATCTATGCCAACAATTGTCTGGTTCAAAACCTCATCCATTTGCTTTACCGGTATAAACTTTAGCTTGCGCTTCAGATGTCGCGGAATCTCAACCAGATCTTTTTTGTTTTTCTCCGGTATGATAATCGTTTGAATTCCGGCACGCATTGCACCCAGCGCCTTTTCTTTTAATCCCCCGATGGGAAGCACCCGGCCTCGCAAAGTAATTTCACCGGTCATCGCCACATCATTGCGGACTTCCTTGTTTGTCAGAGCAGAGACAAGCGCTGTCGCCATGGCAATGCCTGCCGATGGCCCATCCTTGGGGATGGCGCCGGCAGGCACATGGATGTGGACATCCAAATTCTCAAATTTTTTGGCGTCCAAACCAAACGAAGCTAGATTTGCCCGCGCATAACTTACCGCTGCCCGCGCTGATTCCTGCATAACCTCACCGAGCTGCCCGGTCACGATGAGCTCTCCCTTGCCGCTGATCAAAGAGGCCTCGACATACAGCACCTCTCCTCCGGCCTGGGTCCAGGCTAATCCGGTTGCCAGGCCGATTTGGCTTTCTTCCTTGTCCATCTCGGGACCATATTTTGGAATGCCGAGATATTTATGCAGGTTACTTCTCGCCACCACAAAGGGTTCTTTGGCGCCTTCGGCAATTTTACGCGCAACCTTGCGGCAGATCTTGGCGATCTCCCTTTCCAAATTTCGCAAACCAGCTTCAGCGGTATATTCGGTAATGATCTGCTTCACAGCCCCGGAACTAAAGGGAACCGTGCGGGTTTTAAGTCCATTTTCTTTAATCTGTCGGGGAATAAGATAGTTTCGCGCAATGACCAGCTTTTCTTCTTCAGTATAGCCGGAGAGCGTAATGACCTCCATCCGATCCAGCAGGGCTGATGGAATCGTATCTGTGAAATTCGCAGTCAGAATAAACATCACCCCGGAAAGATCATAGGGTATGTTAAGGAAATGGTCGCTAAAGGCAGAATTTTGCTCTGGATCCAGCGCTTCTAAAAGAGCCGAAGAGGGATCTCCTCGAAAATCCGCGCCCAGCTTGTCAATTTCATCCATCATAAACACCGGATTGTTGCTACCGCATTGCTTTAGCCCTTGCAAAATCCTTCCGGGCATGGCACCAATATATGTTCGTCGATGCCCTCTAATTTCCGCCTCATCGCGAATGCCGCCTAAAGAAATGCGAATAAATTTCCGCTGCAGGGCCCGGGCAATCGATTGGCCCAAAGAGGTTTTGCCCACCCCGGGAGGACCCACAAAACAAAGTATCGGGCTTTTCATCTTCGGATTCAGTTTACGAACGCTCAGATATTCAAGGATGCGATCTTTTACGCTTTTCAATCCATAATGATCTTTTTCCAATACCGCCTTGGCTTTGGCGATATCAAAACTCGCTTTTGATGACCGGCTCCAGGGCAGTTCCACCAACCAGTCGAGATAGGTTCGCGAGACCGTTGCTTCGGCAGAGTCCGGGTGCATCTGTTCCAGGCGTTTGAGCTGCTTGATTGCTTCTTTGTTAGCCTCTTGAGGCATTTTAGCGCGCTTAATTTTTTTGCGGTAATCTTCAATCTCAATGATCTTATCATCTTGTTCACCAAGCTCTTTGTAAATGGCCCTCACCTGTTCACGCAAAAAATAATCCCGCTGCGATTTTGAGATTTCATCTTTTACATCAGATTCGATTTTTGCCTGAACCGTTGAAAGTTCAAATTCCCTTAATAGCAGGTCATTGACTTTTTTTAACCGTTCAACCGGCGCGGATATTTCCAGCAGTTGCTGGGCTTCATTGATTCTGAGTTTTAAATTGGATGCTGCCAGATCGGCCAGTTTACCGGGCTCTTCGATGCCCTCTAAGATTGTAGAGATATCTATGGACATCTCCCCGTGCAAAGACAGGATTTTCTCTGAATTTTCCCGAACGGTTCTCATCAGTGCTTCAATTTCCAGATTAATCTCCTTAACAGGCTGTTCTTCAATGATTTCAATTTGTACCCGATACGATGACCGCTTTCTTAAAAAACGGATAATTCGGGCTTTGGCGACGCCTTGCACCAGCGCTTTGGCGCGACCATCTGGAAGTTTCAGTATCCGCAATACCCGACTGACCGTGCCGACAGTATAAATGTCATCGGTTGCGGGATTTTCGACAGCGGGGTCTTTCTGGGTGGCCAACATCAAAAAGCCGTCTTTGGCCACCCCTTCCTCGACCGCACGGATCGATCTTTCGCGTCCCACGAACAACGGCATTACCATATCGCAAAAAACCACAATATCCCGTACCGGTAATAAAGGAAGGGTGTGGGGGATTTGAGAATGTGTGCTATCTTCTTCAATGAGGCTGATTAAATCATCTTTATCGCTTTGTGCCATTTTAGCTCCGCAAAATTGCGAAAGGATTCAAGATTCACCAAAGTTTAGCCGAAATTAGATTTGCGGTTGAAATTCAGCCTAAGCTAAGGTGCAACTTATTATAATAAGGCATAAATTTTCTTTGACAATATCCATCATTTTTTTTTATGAATCACCAGCTGGTGCCCATCCGAAAAATGATATTTTGTGATAAGGATGATACCGATGAGTTTCCAATTCGGAAATGAGCAATTTTCCGATGAGTCCGCCTCCGCGGACACAAGGGTTCCCGCCGAGGCTTACATCAAGTGCGTCGCAGGCGGAAAACACAGCTCATCAGAACAAAGCGAAAAAGGGCTATTTCCGGATGGAAAATAGCTGAGAACTGAGCTTATATTGATGATGGTCAATTATTTCATAGAAATTGTCGTCTTTATTTTTGGTTTATGTATCGGAAGCTTTCTAAATGTATGCATTTACCGGCTTCCGGAATCAAAATCAATTGTCCAGCCTCGTTCGATGTGCCCCCATTGCGGCGCCCTAATTCGTTTCTACGACAATATACCGATTTTAAGCTATATTGCGTTAAAGGGCAAATGCCGCCATTGTTCGGCATCGATCGCACTCCGCTATCCGGTTGTGGAATTGATCAGCGGTGTATTTGCGCTGGGAGTATACCTTAAATATGGCATCGGGCCTGAAACCCTGATATATTTTGCCTTCATTGCCTCGTTGCTGGTCATCACATTTATTGATATTGATCACCGAATCATTCCCGATGTGATTACGCTGCCGGGAATACCCATTTTCTTTGCCGCCAGTTTTGCCCTGAGGCAAATTAGTTTTGTTGAGTCCATCCTCGGAATATTGGTGGGCGGGGGAAGCCTATTTTTGGTCGCCTGGTTGTATCACCTGCTCACCAAAAAGGAGGGCATGGGCGGAGGCGACATCAAGCTTTTAGCCATGATCGGCGCTGTTATCGGATGGAAAGGAGTTTTGTTTACCATATTTGTGGCATCAGCGGTCGGTACGCTGGCCGGCATGCTCATCATGTTAAAGACTCGCAAAACGATGAAGCTTGCCGTTCCATTCGGCCCATTTTTGGCTATCGGCGGCATCACCTACATTCTTTTCGGACCGCAGTTAATCAACTGGTATTTTAATCTGTTAAGATCGCAATGACCCTCATTGAGGGGAAAACGCTCAATTTGGGGAAATCCGCCGCGGCGGATTGGTTATTGGTTATTAGAATTAATCCATCGCCAATTGATTTTTAAATCAATTGGGATATGAAGTTTTTATTTTGCTAAAAACCGGCTTTAGCCCGTTAGATTTTTTCGAGGGCAAGGCGACGATTCAATTCGGAAGCGCAACGTACACGAAAGTACGTGAGCATTTCGCATTGAATCGCAACACAGCACTCGGATAAAAGATAATGGGCTAAAGCGGGTTTTTTTAGCTTTTGGCTTGCTCTCCCAGTGCCAGCCCGATATCCAGTGCCTGGCGGTTCATATCCAGAAAGTCTTGCGGAATTCGATGCTCCAGTACCTTCATGATCGATTCAGGCGCAACCAGCCCGGTTAGGGCAATAACGGCCCCGAGCATGCAAATATTAAACACGATGGGCTTGCCGATCTTGGCCATCACCGTTTCATACATTTCGATTTCTTTTTGCTGGGCATCGACTTTTTTTTCAATTTGAACAAAACGCGTATCGGCAATCAGCAGGCCTCCGGGACGGATAATCGGATAAAATTTATTATATGCATTCTGTGTCAGGCAGACCAAAACATTGGGTTGAATCACTTTTGGAAAATGAATCACCGAGTCTGAGATGATGATATCCGAACGCGTGGCCCCCCCCCTTGCCTCGGCACCATAAGACTGGGATTGCACGGCATTGAGGTTTTCATAGATCACCGCCGCTTCAGCCAGAATGATGGCGGCCGTGATCACGCCCTGGCCGCCGGAACCTGAAAATACCATTCTGCATCTTTCCATATTCATTGACCTTTCATCGCCTTTTGAACCACTTTTTCGTAGAGGCTGCAATATTCCGGCTTCTCTTCTTGAACAAAAATGCCGCGTTCCAGCAGATATGGATTTTCTTGTTTGGCCTTTGAACCCATCGGAGTGGTGGTTTTCTTAAAATACGCGACCATATCCGCCGCTTCGCCGATTTTGTTTTTGCGGCCAAAATAGGTGGGACACTGGGATAAAACCTCCACTACCGAAAAGCCTTTGTGCAAAATCGCCTGCCGGATGATATCGGTCATCTGTTGAATGTGATAGGTAGTGGTCCGCGCCACAAAAGTGGCACCGGCAGCCTTTGCCAGCTCGACGACATCAAAGCTGGGGTCAATGGTTAAAAACGGCGCCGTTGTGGCACTGATGTTTTCGCCCGATAAAGGTGAAAATTGCCCACCGGTCATGCCGTAGATGCGATTATTCATGACAATTGCGGTGATATCAATATTTCTGCGGGCCGCATGAATAAAATGATTACCGCCAATCGCTAAAGCATCGCCATCGCCCATGGGTACGATGAGGTTAAGTTCCGGCCGGGCTATTTTCACACCGGTGGCAAAGGCCAGCGCCCGGCCGTGGATGGTATGCAGGGTGTGAAAGTCAACATAGCCGGTGATCCTGGATGAGCATCCGATACCGGATACCATTACAATTTCATTTTTGCTCAGCCCCAGCTTTTCAATGGCTCGGAGAAGACCGTTTAATACCATGCCATGACCACATCCCGGACACCATATATGGGGGAAAAACCGTTCGCGCAAATAATCTTTGATAGCCATGACTCAAACTCCCTTGCCCTGGATCAGCCTTAAAATATTAATTATATCCGATGGGGTGATGAAAACGCCGTCAATGCGATTTGCCAGAAACACCTTGTCGGGGTTCTCCACCGCGAGTTTAACGGCTTGCATCACCTGCCCCATATTCTGTTCCACCACGACGACCGATTTTACATGGGCACATTTTTCGCGCACAATACCATTCGGAAAAGGCCACAGCGTCTGCAGTTCCAGCAGACCCAGGCGCTCGCCGTGCAACCTCCTGTCTTCTACAACATGGCGGGCGGAACGCGCTGCAGAACCGTAAGACACCAGTAACTGCTCGGCATCTTCGGTATAATACTCCCGGTAATGCGCCAGCTGATCGGCGCGGTTTTCAATTTTATCGACCAGATGATGCAACAAACCATGGACCACACCGGGTTCACTGGATGGAAATCCCCACATGTCATGAAACAACCCGGTAACATTGTAACGGTGAACACCGCCGAAATCAGACATGGGCAGACGACCATCCTCCCTGGGCAGATATGGATGATAATCGACACCTTCTCTGACCGATGTCTTCAGTCGTTCTACCAGCGGTATTTCACCGGGTTGGGGAATCACGAGCCGCTCTCGCATGTGCGCCGTGACTTCATCAAACAGCAGGATAACCGGGGTACGGAAAATCTCGGCCAGATTAAAAGCCTCAACGGTAATTGAGAATATATCCTGGTGGTTGGAAGCCGTGAGGGCAATGACGGCATGATCGCCGTGCGTTCCCCAGCGCGCCTGACAAACATCTCCCTGGCTGCCGTGGGTGGGAAGGCCGGTGGACGGTCCGCCTCGCTGCACATCGACAATGACGCACGGAATTTCAGCCATAATCGCATAACCTAAAGCCTCCTGCATGAGAGAAAAACCGGGCCCGCTGGTGGCGGTCATCACTTTGCGGCCGGTCAGCGATGCACCGATAATAGCACACAGCGATGCGATTTCATCTTCCATCTGAATGAACTTACCACCGATTTGCGGCAGGCGATAAGCTAACGTTTCGGTAATTTCAGAGGACGGTGTAATCGGATAGCCAGCATAAAAATCAAGTCCGGCATACAGGGCCGCTTCAGCGCAAGCCTCGTTGCCTTGGACAAATTTTATGTTTTTGCTCATATGATTACCCTATTCTTTGGTTTCTACTTCGATGGCAATGTCGGGACACCGAAGCTCACAGAGCCTACAACAGATGCAGTCTTGTGGTCGCATCGCCGAAGCCTTGTCTTGATCGTCCAGTTCCAATACCTTTTGCGGGCAAAACTCAACGCATATTCCACATCCCTTACACCAATCCCGGTTTATATGATGCTTTTTTAGTTTAGGTTTGGCCATTTAAAATTCCTCGGCTTTGATTAAATTTCCTGTTGACTCGAGTAATATGCAAGAAAACCTTTCCAATTCTTTGATAGAAAACAGCTAAACACAACGCTCCCTTGTTTGAATCTGTCCTGGGGATACAATTAAAAAGGCTGCATATTGATTTTAGGCATGAATGTCAAGGAAAACAAGAGCTCAGGGTTGCTTTCTCAGGGCATTGAATTGTGATTTTAATTGCTTTGCCTCAACCAACGCACACTGTTTGAGCGACAATCAGGGCAGGCCCGTTCCTGGTTCACACTGAAGACACTGCCCCAACGATGCCCGCAGCGCATGCACGTAAATTCGGTCTTCTTTTCTTCGTCGGCAGGCTTGGGATTGCGAGGGCGTGGCACGCGTGCTTTTGTCAAAACATCTCGAGTGCTTTCCAATTCTTCGGCGGTCACCATTTTACGTTTTTTCTCAGCAGCATACATAATGGATTGCCAGCGGACACCCTCGGCAGCGGAACACCATTCCAACAGCAGTCGGTCAGGGCGAACTCCGAACTTTTCGAGGCCGTCCCATAAACCGTCAATGCGCCTCACGGTGCTGCGGTTAGCATCGATGTAATGGCAGTCAACGTAATGGCAACCAGTGACGAGGACGACCGGCGCACCCTTTTGAAACGAATACCACACAAATTCCGGATTCACACGCCCCGAGCACATCGTGCGGATAATCCGCCCAGAGGCTGGATATTCCAAACGGCTCACGCCAGCCGTATCTGCACCGGCGTATGAGCACCAGTTACAGGCAAAAGTTACGATTTTTTCCTGAGGATCTTCTTCCAGGATGGCATCAATCTGAGAATAAATTGCCTGGTCTGAGAAGTGCCGCATCTCAATTGCACCAAATTTGCATTCAGCAGCACAGGTGCCGCAGCCGGCGCAGGCCGCTGTGATTATCTGCGGGAATTGTTTCTTTTGCCAGGTGATCGCGCCAAATGGACAGACGCCAGCGCATTGCCCGCATTTTGTGCAGGCATCTTCATACACAGCGGCCGTAATCGCTTCTACGGCCAACCGATCCTTACTCAACAGGATGGAAACGTGAGCGCTTGCAGCGCTGGCCTGGGTAACACTCTCACGAACGTCTTTGGGGCTTTCAGCAGCTCCGGCAATGAAAACGCCTTTGGTGGGAGTCTCTACCGGACGCAGTTTTGCATGGGCTTCCTTTAGAAAACCGTTAGGTGACTTCGAAATACTCACCATTTGCCGAATTGCTTCTGTTTCGATCGACGGAGCAGCACCCACGGCCAGGACCAACATATCAAATTCGTATTTCTCGAGACGCTTTTGGATGGTATTTTCAACTGTTACCGTTAGGCGACGGGTTTCGGGATCTTCACAAACGTCACCCGGCAAGCCCCGGATATAGCGCACACCATTGCCGCGCGTGCGCATCAAAAGTTCTTCAAAACCCTTACCGTAGGCCCGCAGGTCAATATAAAAAACAGTGATTTCAGTGCCGGGGTAGTTATCCATAAGGTATTGCGCATTTTTAATGGTGTTCATACAACAAATATTGGAGCAATAGGGATTGCCCCGTTTGGGATCCTGGGTCCGTGATCCAACACATTGAATAAATCCAATCCGCTGGGGTCTTGCCTGGTCACTGGGTCGACCCAGATGCCCTCCCAAAGGCCCACCGGTGGAAATCAGCCGCTCAAATTCGATACTGGTGACCACGTTGACAAAACGCGTGTAGCCGTATTCATCAAGCGCCGTCGGATCATACACGTCCATGCCCGTAGCCACAATTATCGCGCCGACCTCAACTTCGAGAGTTTCATCCTCCTGATCAAAATCAATACATTTTTTATCGCAAACTTCGAGACACTTTCCGCATGCAATTGGGTTCGCACCCAAGCAGTCTGCTGCCGAGATCAGATAGGCGGAAGGGACCGCCTGCGGAAAAGGAATGTATATCGCCCGCCGACTGCTCAAGCCCATTTGGAATTCGTCGACAACAACGACCGGGCAGACAGTTGCGCAATCACCGCAGGAGACACAGTCCTGCTCGTCAACATAACGGGCTTTTTTTCGAATGCGGGCTTTGAAGTTACCCACATACCCCGTAATATCTTCTAATTCGGAGTATGTCAGCAGTTCTATTTTGGGATGTCGACCGACATCCATCATCTTGGGGCCAAGAATTCAGATACTGCATTCAATGTCCGGGTAGACTTTGTCGAGCTGCGCCATAATGCCGCCGATCGATGGCTTTTTCTCGACCAGATACACTTGATGTCCCGCATCTGCCAGATCCAAGGCTGCCTGCATGCCGGCCACTCCGCCGCCGATAACCAGAGCCGCATCACTGATTGGAATTTGCTCTTCATCCTGCGGGTAAAGCCACCTGGCTCGCGCTACTGCCACTTTAACAATATCTTTGGCTTTTGCGGTCGCTTTGTTGGGGTCGGCGGTCACCCATGAGCAGTGTTCGCGAATGTTAGCCATCTCTAGCAGGTATTGATTAAGTCCTGCCCCCTGAATGCATTCCCGAAAGATCGGCTCATATGACGATGGTGAACATGATGCGACGACGATCCGATTGAGTCGATACTCAAAAATCGCTCGCTGAATCTCCTGTTGTCCCGGATCCGCACAGGTATATTTATTGCGAATCGATACAACAACATCGGGCAGGCTCTCAGCGAACTTGCTCACTTCCTCGGTGTCTACAAACCTGGCAATATTTGAACCGCAATCGCACACAAAAACCCCGATACGCAAATCTTCTTTTGCCAACGTTAACCTCCTTGTCAAAAATCAGGCTTCGCCTGTATTGCGGACGCAAGCGAAACAAATAGGGTCATCATCAATAGACGCCATCCACGAACTGAATGCGCTCATCGAATCGGATCGGTTTTGTCCCGCTGCCACCTTTCATATTTTTGATCGCGAGTAAATTCTTTATCTTTCCACGTTTTACGATCACGAATCGTTTGTTCGATTGCGTCTTGAAATGATCGCCGGAACTCTTCCGAATCAAACTGTGCTTTACTCAAAAAATCAAAGGCCTGAAACTCTCTAAACGCCTTGCGCTGGGTCTCCATGGTTCCATATCCGGTAACCATGACAACTCGTGTAAAGGGAAGTCGTTTACGGATTTCAGCCAGCAACCGCATGCCGTCTTCATTGTTTTCTTCGGTCTCTACCAGGCGAATATCCAGAACCACCAGATCTAAGTCGTTGTTATCATTAATATAAGTCATGGCTGCCGCCAGGGTGCCAACCGCTTCAGTCTGATGGCCTTCCCGTTCCAACAGGCCGCTTAGCATGTCACGCCAATCGGAGTAGTCATCTACAATCAGGACTTTACCTCTCATTTTTTTCTCCCGGGTTCAATTTTTGCTTGATTACCTGCACGTGTAAATCTATATGCCGGATCAAATCGATGATTGCCTGCCGACAGCGGCAGGTAAACGCACGACAAAGGCCGAGCCTTTTTCCGGCTCGCTATTGCATTTAATCGATCCTCCCTGACGTTCAATAAATGTGCGCAACCACCACAGTCCAAATCCCAGCCCATCTTCGCTTTGCTGAAACATATTCCACAAATGCATCATTTGATCGGAGGAAATACCTTTGCCTGTATCCTTGATCTCAACAATCACCCAAAGGCCGGCATCATTTTGATCTGAACGTGCACTTACCTGCAGTCGCCGTTGTTCCCTTCCTTCCATGGCCTTACGCGCATTGGTTATTAGCTCAAGGAAAATATCCAACAAAAGCAGGCTGCAATTCACCGGTGGCAAATTTTTTTCAAAGCTTCGGCTGACCTCAATGTTAGCCGGCAGATCGGCAGCTTCCAGGGCTTCATCTAACAGGCGGTTGACATCCAGCCGCGCAGCGGGGCCGGAGTCCTTGAACGGTTTAAACAGCGCATCGCTGAGTTTAAGCACAAATTGCGCGTTGCGCTGGATCCGCTCTAAGTTGGCTTCAATCCACAGTCGCTCTGAATCGGCTATCTCCAATTTGGTCATGGAGCGCAAAGTTTCGCGGGCACTGACTGGCACAATCCCCATTAAATTATTAATCCGATGCGCCAATGCCGTGGCGGCTTGACCCATCATCGCCCACTTTTCGGCGGCCAACCGCTTTTCCTGCTCGGTCAGAAGCTTTTGATGTTGGCTGGCGTTTTGTATCGCAATAACAGCTTCTTGGGCCAGAGCTTCGAGAAGCTCGACATCCTGTTGATCAAAGGCGGCCACTCGTGAACTTTCCAAAAGCAAAACGCCCAAAAGCGAATCCGGTTTGGCTGAATCCTCCAGTCCATATTGCAACGGAACCGAAATGCTTGAGCGCATGTCTTCAAAAAGAACAACGTTCAAAGGATCATGGCGGACATCGGGGCTCAAGTAAGGTCGCCGATTCTCTGCGACCCAACGCGCTATGCCCTGCCCAATTCGGGGGGTGTAGGCAAGTTTTTCGGGTGTCCAGCCATCTCCATAATGGGCCCTGAGAACCAGCTTGCCAGACTCGGGATCTAATTGCCGTAAAGAACCGTGTTCGGCGCCAACCAGTTCTGCCGCCTTTTCAAGAATCATATCCAATACACGTTCTAATTCCAGGCTGGAAGTAAGCGCCACGTCAATCGTGTGTAAGGTGCGAAACTGGGTGGTCATGCGGGCCAGTCTCTCGTTTTGCTGAGCCACCGACGCCGCCATGTCCGCCAGAGACTGAAGCAGTGCTGCGTCCCGCTCCCGAAAGATCCGCTTAGCATTTTCATCAAACACGATGAGTATGCCTCGAACGTCGTCCTGCCAGATCAGTGGAGCCGCCAAAGATACACAACGATCGGTGCAGACCTCAGCCATGGTTTGCCTGGAGTTCGTCACGCGGCCTATCAGACCGCCATCCCAGGGGACGTCCTGCAGGTTATGGGTAGCCACGAGTGACATCCGTTTTCTTTCCGAATCCCACATGTAAAGACAGCTGCCGTCAGCACGGCATTGGTAACTTGCCTGCCGCACAACGCTTTGCAGAAAATCCGGGTCCAGAATTCCGGTTGGTGTTGATTGGTTTGCCACCATACTCGTCCCGTCTCCGTAAGGTCCATCTTTGTGCTGACAAACAGGCACGGGTAAACAGCGTTGTTTGATGACCGTTACAATCGATCAGCCAGTACCGTCGCCAGGTCACGAATCGGAATAGCGATATCCTTGCCCAGGGTCGGATCCTGTTGAGCACATTTAAAATGGATCTGACATTTAATGCAAGTTGTAATCAGCAGCTCAGCACCGGTGGCCTTGGCTTCCTTTAACCGTTCTACCTGGATATTTTTACTGACCTTGCCGCATGCGCTCCAACAGCTGGTGCCGCAACACAGGCTGCTTCGGTGGGTCCTTTCCATCTCGAGTAACTCCAAACCAGCAGCATGCAATAACGCACGGGGTTCCTCGTAAACCCCCAGATGCCGGCTCAGCCGGCAGGCATCCTGATAGGTTGCCTTATATTTCTTTTTTTCCGAATCCCAGGCGAGCCTGGAAGCAGCCGGCTGCCGGCTGATGAATTGCGTGAGGTGTAATACCTCCATCCCATGCGCCCCCACCCGGTTCGGGTAGTCCAATCCAAGCGTTCGGGCACATTCGGGGCAGGTGGTCACAATTTGCTTGGCCCCGGTGGCTTTGATCCGTTCGAGATTCAGGTGCGCCAAAGCCTCAAATGTCACCATATCGCCTTGCCAAATCTGGTCGTGACCACAGCAACGCTCATCGGGCAACACCTGCGGCTCGATGCCGAGATGATTCAGAATCCTCACGGCTGCCCTGGCAATCTCCGGGCCTTCAATACCCAGCTCTTTGAACTGGAGCTGATAGTATGGCAGGCAGCCGACAAAATACAAAACTTCCGAATCCTGTGAGACTCTCAAATCACGGTCAAGCCATTCGAGTCTGTTTTGATCAAGTTCAGGATCGGTCATCATCCGGCCCCAGGTTTGGATGACTTCACCGTGAGTGCAATCCCCGGACAGGCCGTCGTTTCTTGCCAAGCCGCGTGTATCCCGAATAAACTCCGAAAATAAAACATCCGACGGGCACAGCTCGCTGCACCTTTTACACGTCAAGCATGACCAAAAAAGGGGGTCTTCATAAACGTCGGCTGAATCCCCATTAAGGGCTTTTTCAATCAGCAGGCGCGGGCTGCAATAGGCGCGCGTCTCCCAGAAGGTGATCGGGCAAACTGCACTGCATTTGCCGCATTCCAAACAATACCAGACGCGGTTCTGATTGATGATATCCTGCAGATTGCTCATCATTATCCCTGGTTGCCGTTCAACCCCGCTACAAAGGTTTGGATTTTATTAACCCAGGCTTTGCCATCACCGGCCGCTACCCGATCCATTTTAAGCCATTGATCCGGATAACCCATTGTTCGAACCAAATCTCTGGCAATTGCAAAAGTCTCTTCTGCGCGGCGACCCCCGAATTCGTAACGACATTCATCTTGGGGGCAGCCCAGCAAAAAAACACCGTGTGCTCCCCGCTCAAATGCCTTGAGGATGATTCCCGGTCGAAGCCGCCCCAAGCACATAACTCTGATCGGATAAACTCGTGCAGAATAAGGTAATCGTTCGAACCCCGCGGTTTCCATCGCGCTGAAAGGATTCCAGTTACAGGTAAATACCAACACGATCTGCCGTTGATCGATCCTTCCTTTCTTGTCCCAAATCACATCTAACATTTTCTCCAATTGCGTATCGGTTGCATACCCTGCGGTAATGGCTCCCGAGGGGCATTGAGCTGCACACGCTCCGCAGCCCTGGCAGATAAGCGGATCAATCCAGGCAAATCGGTTGGGCTCTGCACCCACCAACTGGGGTGCGCCGAACTCGCAGATTTCAACACATGTATTGCAGGCCCGGCAGCGGTGAGGAGCCACTACTGCAATGTGGGATTCCGGGGTTTTTGAACATTGGCCCAACCAGGCATATCCCCTCGCCGCAGCTGCCGCACCAGCCATTGAACCATCAAGAGCTGGATCGCAGTAATAAACGCCCGGTCGGGTGGTTTCCAATCCCTGCCGGAGGAAACAGGAGCGCGGTTGGTAAGGAGCGTCTCCAAAGGCACGCCGCAATCGGTCGGCCTCCGCCGAATCGCACGGTGCCAATACCACTCCTGCAGCGGTCAATTCCTCATCGTTTTGCGTCACGGAATAGCAGCCATTGACTCTTCGGATGCAGGGCGGCGGTTCGGCCTGATCGTGAACCGCAATGCCCTGGGGGCGAAGAAGGTCGCGGCAAATCCGAGCAGCAGGGCTGCTGCCAAAAATCAGAGCCGAACGATCGGGAGGCTGATATTCCAGCAGTTTTCCGGCGGCCGCCTGACTCTTGGCAACAGCTGCTGATACCAGCGCCATCGCTTTTGCGGTTGCCTCTCTAGGGTTTTCCCGGTGGGCCCAGGCGCATTGCTCCCGTATATTGACAAACTCAACCGCCGCCGGCGACAAATAACCGGCCTTTAAAAGGCCTTTTGGGTTCGTATTGTTTTCCCGAAACTTAAACAGGCCAAGATTGGCCTTGCATCGAACGCGCTGATAGGTGCAGCTATAGCAAACCTGGTCTATGGAACAGCAAGCGCAAGCGCCAAGGGTAATCCGATTTAAGTCCAGCTCTTGCACTTTTTTTTGAATAGTTGTCTGCGCCTCAACCGTGCAGGAAAATGGCAGCACCTCGGCATGCACGACGGTGGGCCAAGTCGTTGCCCGTTCACGAAGCGCTTCGGTATCCACTGTCTCAGAAATAAAGTGACCACACTGACAGATAAAGACACCCATTCGTACATCATCTGCCGGCGATGTTAAAAAGGTGCCAGCAGACTCGACTGATTTCACCGGCTCCAGACGCGACATCACATGGGCTGCGGCAGCCGATCCCATTAGCGCATCTTCCGCAGGAACGCGAAAAACCCTTTTGCCGTTTTCAGGCAAATCATTTAGCGCGCGGGGCGCATCATCAGCGCAGATAATGGCCCCCACTTCCAGATCCATTAAGGTTGCTTGATTATTTAGTACAATTGCCCCTGGCCCGCACGCTTTCACACAGGCTAAACATTCACTGCAGGGACCGCACATGAGGCAGCGCTGGGATTCAGCTATTGCCTGTTCCTGGGAATATCCCAGTTCGACCTCTTTAAAACTGCACAGGCGTTTTTCCATTGATAGGTTCGGCACCGGAATACGAGGTTTGGGCGAAAGCTCTATATTGCTCATTTCCCTTCGTGCGATGGGGGTCACATTGACCTCTGTTAGGTATTCAGCGGGCGCTTTACCGCTGAGGTATGCATCAATTTCAGCAGCTGCTTTTTTCCCCATTCCGATGGCCTCAATCGCCGACATTTTGTCGCGGGTTACAGCATCGCCGGTTGCAAAAACGCCCGGTCGGTTGGTCGCAAAAGTGAGACGGTTCACCTGAATCCGCTGATCACGGGTCATGGCAATCTTATCTTCCGGATCCAGGCTTTTGATATCGGGCACCTGTCCGATGGCCGGCACCACCAGTTCCACTGGTATTGTAAATTCGCTGCCGCTTAGGGCAACCGGCCGACGCCGGCCGCTTTCATCCGGCTCTTCCAACTTCATGCGTATGCATTCCAATCCGATCACATTACTTTCAGAATCTCCGATGATACTGCAGGGCGCTGTTAAATAGTCAATCGCAATACCTTCTTGTTCGGCATCATCAATCTCCTCTGCTAAAGCCGGCATCTCGGCACGGGTGCGGCGATAGGCTATGCGGACATCCTGAACACCTAAACGTTTGAGCGCCCGGGCAACATCCATCGCCGTGTTACCGCCGCCCAATACGACTGCCCGAGCTTTTGTGCCGCGTGGAAGCAAGCGTTTCAGAACAGCCTTGTATACGTCCGCATTAATTCTTTGGCTTAAATTGATGGCTTTTAAAAGTTCTAAACCCTGGATTACGCCGTGCAGCTCTTCGCCGGGTATGTTT
>Ga0209536_100006044_pt1 | contig 18618 bp, 17 predicted proteins | sample DeeMarSeWOR28_12_FD_187461 | JGI IMG/M metagenome (GOLD analysis project Ga0209536, IMG submission 187461) | Marine sediment microbial communities from White Oak River estuary, North Carolina - WOR-2-8_12 (SPAdes) (version 2) | ecosystem: Environmental > Aquatic > Marine > Intertidal zone >... | reverse complement strand
GGGGCACAGGTACGTGGCGTAGAGAATCCTCTCGCTCAGGCCGTTGTAGAGTTGGGCGACGATTGGCGTGCGCGCATCCAACACTTCGAGCAGATAGAGATCGATATCCTTGTCGCTGTGAAACGAAGCCTGCAGGTCGATGCTCCAGGCGTCCTGCATGCAGTTGACGCCCCCCGCGCCGCCACCGCATACGAGCGCGAACTCGTCGAAGGTGTCGTTGTACTCGAAGGCGTCCTCGCACACGCAGCGTCCGGCGTCGCAGCGATAGCCCTCTCCGAATCCGTTGTCGGCACAACTGCCGCAGAGCTTCGGTGACCCGCACACCGTCGCGTTACCGCATTCGACGCCTGCCGACTCGCAAGTGCAGTCGCCGACGCATTGGTAGACGAGGTTACCGCCTAGCGCGCATTGATCATCGCCCGCACACGGCGGACAGTGAGCGACGCCGCCGCATCCGTCAGGCAAGCCGCCTGGTGGAGAACACTCGTTTTGTGTGCAGGGATAGGCCGGCGTACAGCACTCACCGTCGACGCAGATCTCCTCACCGGTACAACTTCCCGCACATTGGTCATCACAGCTTTGGCCTGGTGGGCAGACGCACTGGTTGTCGATGCACGCCATCTCCGGGTTGAGGCAGCTTCCGCAGAAGATCGCTTCCTCCGGCCCCCCGCAACGGGTCGGCACGAAGCCACACTCCGCGCCCCCGCCGAAGTTGGAGCAGGTGTTCTCCTCACAACCGCAGACGAAGTTCTGCCCGTTCGCGCCGCACACCTCCCCTTCACCACAGCCGCCGCAATCGATCGAGCCCTCGCAGCCGTCGGGAACGGCGCCGCACTCGATGGGGATGCCAATCGCGGCGAACTCGGCGATCACTTGCTCGCACGACTTGGCCTCGCACGCAGGTTCCTTCGCGTCGTAACAACGGTTGTCGCTGCTCCAGCAGAAGTAACCGGACGGACAGTCGGAGGGTTGACCGCAGGCAAACAGGCCATTCTTGATCGAAACGTCACAACCCGTGAGCGCAAGCGCCACCAGCGCGACCAGGGACACGAGCACCACCGCGCGCAACCGCATCAGAACCTACCTCTCACCGAGATGCCCGTCGGGCCGACGCTCACCTCCGGCATCGCCTCTTCGTGACCGCCGGTCAGCTGCCAGATGATGCCCCCGACGACAGCAGCACCGCCCACGCCCAACAATGCGATCCCTGCCTTCGTGCGCCTGGGACCGCGTTCGGCCATGTCTTGCACCGTCGAGTAACTGGAGCCCGGCGCTGCGCTCTCGACGCTTCGCTGGTCTCGCTGTCCGAGACCAAAGAGCACGGCTCCGGTCACGACCGCCGCACTCCCGGCGCCAATCGTGATCCAAGGGCCCGGGCCGGGGCCCACGTACCGCGTGAGCGGGCGCTCGGCCTTCACCCGCGCTGCTGCCTCGAGCGCAGCCTTGCGAGCCTCGATCTCGGCGTCGATCTCCGCACGCCGCTGTGCATCGAGTGCTGCGCGCAACACTTCAATTCGACCGGTTACGTGCTCTCGGTCCGCGGAATTAGGTCTCGCCTCTAGGTAGCCTTCATATGCTTGGAGCGCCTCCTCGTCCAAACGCATTCGGTCCGAAACCGTGGCGATGTTGTAGAGCAGGTCGGGGCTGCCAGTGAGCTCGTACGCGCGTTGGAACCGTGCGAGCGCGGTCTCGAAGTCGCCTTCGGCATAGGCTCGCGTTCCGGCCCCAAAGGCCTTCTTGGCCGCTTCGATCTTCGAGTCCCGTGAGCCCGTGCTCTGCGCATCGGCGCGCGAAGTCGAAGCCAAGCATGAGACCGAAAGGACGACGATGAAAAGAAAACGCATCTCTCCCCCGGGAAGCAAAGAGCGCGCATGGATCGCGCTCTTACAAGCTAGCAGTCCGCCACTCGGAATGCTCACTCGGGAACGATGGTCGGCGCCGAGTCTTTCGAGATCCGCGTATCGCCTCTCCACTCCTCGCTCGCATGCGGGTAGTCGAGATTGTAATGCAAACCACGACTCTCTTTACGAGCACGAGCGCAACGGATGATCAGCTCCGCAACGTCGGCGATGTTGCGAAGCTCCAACATGTCGCGATTGACCAGGTGCGCCCAGTAGTACTCGCGGATCTCCTCTTGGAGCAGTCCGATGCGACGCGAGGCTCGGCGCAGGCGGCGATCGGTGCGAACGATCCCCACATAGTTCCACATGAACCGGCGTATCTCGTCCCAGTTCTGCGTGACGACGACCTCCTCGTCACTTGCGACCGCTTTGCCCACGTCCCAGTCAGGCACCTTCAACATCGCATTCGACGGAACGTTCTCGATCGCGGCTTGGGCCGCGATGGCGGTGCGATGGCCGTAGACCAGGCCCTCGAGCAGAGAGTTCGAGGCCAGGCGGTTCGCGCCATGAAGCCCGGTGCAAGTCACCTCGCCCACCGCCCAAAGACCCGGGAGAGTCGTGCTCCCTCGCTCGTCGACGGCGACGCCACCGCACATGTAGTGCGCCGCGGGAACCACCGGGATGGGTACGCGGGTCATGTCGATGCCGAAGTCGAGACATCGAGCGTGGATGTTGGGAAATCGCTCCGCGATGAAGTGCGCGGGTTCGTGCGTCATGTCGAGGTAAACGCATTCATCGCCTCGGCGCTTCATTTCGTAGTCGATGGCACGAGCCACGACGTCACGCGGAGCGAGGTCTTTCATGTCGTGGTGGCGCTCCATGAACGCCTCGCCATTGGCCAGGCGGAGGATACCGCCCTCCCCGCGGAGCGCTTCACTGATCAGGAAGCTCTTGGCCTTCGGGTGGTAGAGGCACGTCGGGTGAAACTGAAAGAACTCCATGTTCGAGATCTGCGCGCCCGCACGGTACGCCATCGCCACGCCGTCACCCGTCGCGACATCGGGGTTGGACGTGTAGAGGTAGACTTTGCCTGCGCCACCGGTGGCCAGGACGGTCGCCCGTGCGAGGTAGGTGTGCACATCACCCGTCGCCTCGTCGAGAACGTAGGCGCCGACGACGCGATTCGGGCCACCGAACTTGGAAGTCTCGACCAAGTCCACGGCCATGTGATTTTCGACGATCTCGATGTTTGCCGACGCGGCGGCCGCCTCGACGAGGACTCGCTGTACTTCCTCGCCCGTGATGTCACCGGCATGCACGACCCGCCTCGCGCTGTGACCGCCTTCACGCGTCAGGTCGAGCGTGGAATCTTCTTCTCTCAGGCTGAACCGTGCCCCGAGATCCATCAGCTCGCGAATTCGTTCGGGGCCGTCGCGCACGACCATCTCGACGATGGCCCGATGCGAGAGCCCCCCGCCGGTACCCATCGTATCGCTGACGTGCGCCTCGAACGAGTCGGCGGGATCGAGCACGGCTGCGATGCCGCCCTGCGCCCAGCTCGTCGCCGAGTCGCTGCGGCTGCGCTTGGTGACCATCGTCACACGACCGTGGCGGGCAGCTTCGAGGGCGAAGCTGAGGCCGGCCACCCCGCTACCCAGCACCAAGTAGTCGCACTCGACGCGCATGGACCCGCGAGTCTATCACAGCGTCAGAGCGTGAGCTGATAAGGACGGCGCGGCCCGGTGGGAGGTACGAAATACTGGAAGTAGCTCACCCGGTAGCCACCGAGCGCATCGACCACGTGATCGCCAAGCGAGTAGCCGCTCACGGAGAGCCTCGCCTCGCCCTCGGGCAAGAACGTCAGCACGTCGAACGCCCGAGGCCGGAAGAGGTCGACGATGGCACCGACCAGCTCGTTCAGCCCTCCGCCGAAGTCGTAGTTCGTCTCGAAGCTGGCGTAGCTGCCGAGGTCTTCGGGCGTGACGTGGATGGTGTAGTACTCCGAGTCCTTCAGTGCGTTGAGGGAATAACCGGCCGGCTCGAAGACATGTTCGGATGTGACGAAGCCTGGAAGAATCGAGTGGATTCCGAGGTCGGCCGCCATACCCTCCCCTTCGGCGCCCCCAACCCCGGTGAAGCGCTCGGCAACGCCCCGATCGATCGAATGCATCAAGATTTCCAAGGTTGGGTCGGTCGTCTCCGGACGGAACGGGCGCGTCGTGTGAAACATCTGGATGTAATGCCCGTGCTCGTCACCAAAGCGGATCGCTCTACCCGGCACCAGTGCTTGGAGTCTGCGGGCATCGTCGTAGAAGGTCGTGGGCTGGTGCTCGGGGTAGTGCTCATTTTTCCGCTCGTACACCAGAAACGCGATCGCCTCGCGAGGCACCCAGCGCAGCACCTCTTCGAAGGCGTCGACCAGTGTCGTCTGGCCGCAGGTGATCATCGCGAACCAATCGTCGTAAACGAACAAGCTCGACTCGGACAGAAGATACCCGTCGCAGTGCTCGTTGCGCAGGGTGGACAGGATCCTCGCACCAGCTGCTTCTACGACCTTGCGCCACACGCCTTCGCCCAATTGCCGCAACGAACCGAACTCCGGCGTCGCGATCAACTCCAGCTTCTTCTCGGGCCCTTCAAAAAATCGCGGCGCCTCCATCGAAGGTCCAATCATGCGCAGATGCCGAGCAAGTGCAAGCGTGAGGGGCGCATTTTGGCGCGACTTGCTAGCCGGAAGTACACTGCTGAACGATGGCTCGACGCCAACTGATGATGCTGTTCGCTGCGTGCCTCGTATCGGGCGCGGCGGGATCCGCGCGCGCCGACATCTACCGTTGCAAGCGCTCGGACGGCACCCAGCACTACACCAACATTCGCGAGCCCGGGAGGCGTTGCGAGCTGGTCGTGCGGAGCAGTAAGAAGTCGAAGACCCATGCGGCGACAGCCAGACACAGGCCCTCGAGTGCAAAAGCCAACACGAACGGCGAAAAAGATCCGGCACGATATCGACGCTACGACAGCCTCATCGGGGAGGCCGCCGCGCTCTACCAGCTTCCGGAGCCTTTCATCCGGGCCGTCATGCGAGTCGAGAGTGACTTCAACCCGAGCGTCGTAAGTCGCGCAGGCGCCATGGGGTTGATGCAGCTGATGCCCAAGACGGCCCGATCGATGGGCGTCGCCGATCCGTTCGATGCGCGACAGAACATCCTCGGCGGCGCGCGCTATCTACGCATCCTGGCCAATCGCTTCAAGGGCGACCTCGTGCTGACCGTGGCCGCGTATAACGCCGGTGAGGGCGCGGTGGAAAAGCACAACGGCATCCCTCCGTACAAAGAGACCCAGCGCTACGTTCGAAGAGTGTTGAAACACTACTACGCATATCGCTCGGGAAGCGCTCCGTAAACGATGCTCCCGACCCTCGTCGCAGCGATGCTGTTCGGAGCGATCGCACCGGTGGCGCGAAGTGTCGCCTGGGGTGTGCCGTTCGGGCTCCTGTCGGTTGCAACCGTTCTCCGCTCCTTCATCGGTGCGGCACTGACCGTCGTGGTGATTGGCACCGCGGCGTTCTTCGCCCTGCGAGCGACCTCGATGCCTGCCGACGTGATCCCCGCTGCCGCTGCAGCCATCGGTGGGATCATCGGGCTCGCCTTGCTTTCGAGCTCCGCGCGCCGCTTGCGCCAGGTACGGGGCCTCTCGATCCTGTGCCAACGCCTCGCGGAGGATGACGCACGGGAGGCGGCGCTCCGGGCGCTCCAGCGGCTGTTGGACCGCGCTCGACGGAGCAACCCGCAACGGCATGCGGCGCTCGTCCTGATGGCGACCGGTCCGCTCACGCAAGCCGGCCTCTGGGATGAAGCGAGAGCCGCGCTGCGCGAGGTCGCCGAGGGAACCCTGACCGACCCGCAGTCCGTGCTGCGCAACCAGGCGCTCGCTGCCTGCGAGCTTCAGTTCGACGACCCGGACGCGGCGCAAGCTACGATCGAGCGAATCAGGCGACCCGCAGAGCCCTCGATCGAGGTGTGGCTGGTCGCGATGGAAGCTCTCGTCATGTCGCTCCGCGGCCAGACGGAGCGCGCCCTCGCCCACCTCGGCACCGAGGACACGTCCGGCAATCCCTCGCTACGGGCCTCCCATCGACTCGTGCACGCACACATTCATGCCGCGCGAGGTGACGAGGAGGGGGCGATCCGGGAGCTGAATGCCCTCGAAGCCGAGGCCGGACGAACGGGACTTCGACGGGTGACGCGGCCCCGAGGCCCCGCGTCGGCACTGGCGGAGCGCCTGCTCGAAGAGGGATCGAGTCAATCGGGCTGAAAGATCACCCGTTGGGTCGGGTCGTCGTCGTAGAACTGGTGGTGCCGGTCGAACGTGACGGCCCCAAACGTATTGACCGCCACCGCGAAAATCGCGCAGGCCCAGAATCCCTTGCCGAAGCGGCGCCCGCCGAGGGCGATCAGCACGAAGAGCAACGGCAGGTAGTCGAGGGCAAAACGAGGCCCAAACTGAACCCAGCCCGTGTTCTGGTAGAGCAGCGTGCAGGCCGCCGCGCAGAGCAGCGCGAGCCAGAGTCCGACCATCGTGAGGTCGAGCTTCTTCGGAAAAACGGCCCAGAGCAGGTTCGGGGTGGTGAACCAAAGCGCGAGGCCATGACGGCTGATGCGGACGAACGGGCTGTGCCCCATCAGCCACGGAACAGACAAGAAGAACACCGCGAGGTTCCGGGATAGGTAGTGAGTGCTGAACAAACCCCAGGTCTCGATCCGCGAACGCCAACGAACCTGGAGGAACCGATGGCCGAGCTCGAAGGGGTCACCGAACCGCGCGAGGTTGTGGCCCATCGCAAGTAATGCGATGACGGCGAGCGGGAGTGCAAACGAAAGAACGCGCCGAACGAGAACCGAGCGATCGCGCTTCGACTCTTGGATGACCTCGACCACGAAGAACAGCGCCAAGAGTACCGTGGCGGGTCTGCAGGAGGCGGCGAGCCCGAGCGCGAGCCCCGCTGCCATTGGACGCCGCGCGCCGAATGCGAAGAGCAGGTAGAGACAGATGAAGACGGACGCGAGTACATGGGCAGCGAACCAGACGCTGCCTTGGACCGCTGCGAAATAGTACACCGAGCCTACGGCAAACAGGGCCGTGATCAGCAGATCGTCTCGCGCGCTGCGCCCAGACCGCCCGAACTCGCGAAGGAAGCGAAGTACGATGAAGAGGAGCATGGGTGCCAGCGGAGCCAGCAACACCCACAGGAGCACGTCCAACGTGGACATGCCGAAGACGGCGACCACCGGGACCAGCACCAATGCGGGAAGCGGGGGAAACGAAACGTACCAACGGTAGCGCTCGGCCTCGCTCCCCTCGAAGGCATACCGCCCCGGCGGGCACGGTCCTCTTTCGACCGTGTCGAAACAAGCCCAGTCATTGGTACCGGGCGCCACCGGACCGAGATCGAGTCGTCCGTCGATCCAAGCGCTCGCCAGGTGCACGTAGTGGTTGTTCGGCGAGGGACGTGCCAGTCGCTCCGCCGCGGTCGCGGTGTAGATGCCAGCGCACGACACGAAGATCGCGAGAGGAAGAGCCCACCTGCGCTCCGGAGACGTCACGCTGGCAGCATACCCGGGCCTCCGACCAAGCCGTAGTTTGCCCACCTTGACGGGGCTAAACCGGCGCTCTAGAGCAGTGCCGCTGTGACCTTGAGCCTCGACTCCGTCAACGAAGCGCTTCGCCAGGTAGAAGATCCGATCTTCGAAAAGACCCTGGGTGCCCTGGGCACGCTGCTCGAGGTGGAGCTACGCGAAGGTCGCGTGCGGGTGAAGATCCGGGTGAGCTCGCCCTCGGAGGACGTACGCCGGACCATCCAAGGGCGCGTAGAGGCGGCTTTGCGGCCGCTCGGCGTGGAGTTCGTGGAGCTCGACGTCCAAGTGAGCGTGCCGACCCGCGAAGCGACGAGCGAGGATCCGCTTCCCGACGTGCGGAACGTGATCCTGGTCATGAGCGGCAAGGGCGGCGTCGGCAAGAGCACCGTGGCCACGAACCTGGCGCTCGCGCTGCGACGCCTCGGTACGCGAGTGGGGCTGCTCGATGCGGACATCTACGGACCGTCGCTTCCAACGATGTTGGGTATCGAGGGACACCCCACCTCCAAAGACGGGAAGCGCATCCAGCCGCTGCAGCGCTTTGGCATCAAGCTCATGAGCATCGGCTTCCTCTTGGAGGATCCGAAACAGGCCGTCGTCTGGAGGGGCCCGATGCTGCACGGGGCGCTCCAGCAGTTCGTTACCGACGTCGATTGGGGCGGACTGGACTATCTCATCATCGATTCCCCGCCGGGCACGGGCGATGTGGCGTTGACGTTAGCGCAGAAGCTACGGCTCACGGGGGCGATCATCGTGACCACTCCTCAGGAGGTCGCCCTGCAGGACGTCTACAAGTCCGTCTCGATGTGCCGCAAGCTCAACGTGCCCATTCTCGGCGTCGTCGAGAATATGAGTCACTTCGTCGACAGCGCGGGTGTGAAGCACGAGCTGTTCGGAAGCGGAGGCGGCGCGAAGATCGCGGAGTTCGCTGAAGCGCCCTTGTTCGGCCAGGTGCCCATCGACGGGCAGGTGCGGGAATGGGGCGACCAAGGCACGCCCATCGTTCAGGCTGCGCCCGCATCCCCTGCGGGGCTCGCCTTTTCGAGCATTGCAGACGCGCTCGCCGAGAGGGTCGCGAAGGCGCACTTCGAACGCGCTGGCGGCGAGAGCGCCCCGGGGGGCGAAGGTCCCAAGAGACTTCGCATCCTCCGCTGAGCTATAAGCGTATTCGTGGACCTCTTCGAACGACAGGCGGAATCGGGCTCGCCGCTCGCGGACCGCATGAGGCCGAAGCGCCTCGAAGACGTCGTCGGCCAGGCACACCTGCTCGGCGCCGGCCACATCCTCGCACGTGCGATCCGGGCCGATCGCATCCCATCCATGATCCTGTGGGGTCCGCCGGGGACTGGGAAGACGACGCTGGCACACGTGATCGCGAACGAGACGCATGCGCTGTTCGTTCCGTTTAGCGCCGTGCTCGGCGGCGTGCCCGAGCTTCGAAAGATCATCGCAACCGCGAAGGAACAGAAGGGCTACTACGGCAAGAAGACGATCCTCTTCGTCGATGAGATACATCGGTTCAACAAGGCGCAACAGGACGCACTACTCCCCCACGTCGAAAACGGGACGGTGACCTTGATCGGGGCGACGACCGAAAACCCGTCTTTTGCGGTGAACTCTGCGTTGTTGTCGCGTACGCGTGTATTCAACTTGGAGCCGCTCGACGCCGAAGACCTCCGAGCGCTCCTCGATCGCGCTCTCGAAGACGAAGCACACGGCATCGGCCATACGCCCCAGCAGGTCGATGACGAGGCTCTCGCCGCGATCGCACAGAACGCCCGCGGTGACGCGAGGCGTGCGCTTTCCGCCCTCGAGCTCGCCAGCGATTTTGCTCAATCGGCCGGGGTCGATCACGTGACGGTCTCGATCGTGCAGGAAGCGTTGGCCACCCATACCCTCCTGTACGACAAGTCCGGCGAAGAGCACTACAACGTCATCAGCGCCTTCATCAAATCGATGCGAGGCAGCGATCCCGATGCGGCCGTCTACTGGCTCATGAGAATGCTCGAAGCCGGCGAAGAGCCCCTGTTCGTGCTGCGCCGAATGCTCATCTTCGCGAGCGAGGACGTGGGAAACGCGGACCCGACGGCGCTCGAGGTCGCGGTCAACGCGGACGCTGCGTTTCGGCGGCTTGGAATGCCAGAAGGCCTCTTTCCGATCGCCCAATGCTGCACGTACCTGGCGAGCGCACCCAAGAGCAACGCGAGCTACAAGGCCTGGAAGATGGCGCAAGCGGACGTTCGCGAGCACGGCGCCCTCTCCGTGCCCTTGAGGCTGCGCAATGCGCCCACCGCTCAGATGAAGTCATGGGGCTACGGCGAGGGCTACCGCTACCCGCACGACGAGAGCGGCTTCAGCCCGGGTGAAACCTACCTGCCCGACGAGCTCGTGGGACGCCGCTATTACAAACCCACCCGCCAGGGCTTCGAAGCCCGAATCCGGGACCGGCTCGAAGCGCTCAGAAGCGCTCCGGACGAGGCGGCGGCCGCGTCGGACGGGCGCCACGAAGACGAACCCTGAAGACGGCCGCTCCGCTCTCTCCGTCGGCCTCGATCGTGCCGCCGACACCGTCGAGGACCACCGCCGCGGCAAACAGCCCGACGAAACGGCTGTAGCGGCCGTCGATGCGGCCCTTGAGAGCCTTCTGACCGGCAAGGGTGAATGCCGTATCGCGAAGCTCGGGCGCGATGGCCTCGCCGCGATCTTCCACCTCGATCACCACGCGGCCGCCGTCCTGGTAGACGCGCACCGTGGCGTGCGGCTCGGCGACGTTGGCGCGCGTGTTGCGAAGCAAAAGATCGACCACCTCCACCGCGACCTGCGCGCCTTGCGCGTAGAGTTGGTCATCTGCCGCGATCTCGATCGTGACGGGCACGGGAGTATCCGCCCGCTCCAGACGCTCGAGAAACACGCCCACATCCCCGTTGATGGCCTCGAGCGGAACCTGCCCGGTTAGCCATCGACTGATCCAGGCGAGCATGTCCAGCCCTCGTCGAAGCTCGCGGACCGCGAGCTTCACGTCTTCGAGTGCCTCCACCGAGTCGTCATCCGCCGCCCCGACCTCTTCGAGGAAATCCACGTTGGCCGTGATCGTCGCCGCGGGATTGCGCAAGTCGTGCACGAAAAGACCGAGCACCTCCCCCATCTCGTCGGCGTCGATCGCATCGGGCTTCACCACACCCCTTCCCTACCACGCGGGCGAACTCAGGGAAAGACCAGCACTTCGGCTTCGCCGAGCTCCTCGATTGAAGCCGCGATGTAAGACAGAGTGGTGGCGCGACGGTCGAAGAAATCCGCGATCTGTGCATCGCTCAGAAGCGGCTCGGAAAGGTGGCTCGGGTCCCGCGCGAGCTCACGACGAAGGGCCACCTCGTCGAGCTCGGACAGACGTTCGACCAAGGACCGAGAGAACCTCTTGGTGCGCACCAGCTCATCGAGCAGGGCCTCATAGCGGCGGGGCAGCAATGGTGTCGAAAAAGCGCGGTCGTTGTCCCGTAGGATCGCGCGTTGCCGCGAGCCATCGCTCGGCAGATTGCCGCCGCTGAACCGATCCCAGTTGCCGATGAGAAAATCGAATACGACCATGGCCGAGAGATCACGCGCCAGCGCCTCCTTGCCGCTGGGGATGTCCGCGTCCCGAAGCCAACCCGCCCACTTCGACCGATCTTCGTAACCGACCGAGCGCATCCCCTTGACCCAGTAGATCGCAGCAGCGGGTGCAGTTCCGTCGTCGTCCCACATCACGGCCCGACGAACGGAGCCGCGCTCGTCCAGCTTGTCCTCGTGGAAGCGTCGTCGAATCTCCTTCCAGGCCACGCGCCGGTGGATGGCGGGTGGCACGTTGTCGAGTCCGAGGAGCCGCGCGACGCGGTAAGCCGCAATCTCGTGCTGGTAGCCGTGTGGCAGGGTACGGCTCCTGATCTTCACCGCTGCGGTCACGCGCGCGACCGTCCGCATGCGCAGCACCACGGAGGTGTGGCCGACCGGCTTGAAGCTGCGGGACCGAGCGGTCGAGATCACACGAAGCAGATCGTCGGCCTGGACGTTCGTGCCGAGAAACTGCGGCACGCCCCCGATCTCGGCGTCGACGACCGACCCGAGCGAGAGAACCGCTGCCAGCGTGAAGCTAGCGCACGCCTGCGAAGAGGTTCTTCGCAATGACCATCCGTTGAATCTGAGAGGTGCCTTCGTAGATCTGAAGGATCTTCGCGTCACGCATCAGCTTCTCGACCGGGTACTCCGTGATGTAACCGTTCCCGCCGAAGACCTGGACCGCGTCGGTGGCTACCTGCATCGCGCTATCCGCACCGAATGCCTTGCTGTACGACGCGACGAGCGAATTTCGACCGCCGTTGTCGATCTGCCAAGCCGCTTTCCACACCAGCAGCCGGGTAGCTTCGTACTTGATGCCCATTTCGGCGATCATGGCCTGCACCATCTGGTGCTCTGCAATCGGAACACCGAACGTCTTTCGCTCGAGCGCGTATGCGATCGACTCCTCCAGCGCGCGCCGCATGAGGCCACAGGCGCCCGCACCGATGTCCGGACGCGTGCGGTCGAAGGTCTGCATGGCGAGCTTGAAGCCTTGGCCCGCCTCGGCGAGCACGTTGGAGGGCGGCACGCGGACTTCATCGAGATTGACCACCGCCGTGTTGCTCGCACGTTGCCCGAGCTTGTCCTCCGTCTTGCCAATGCTGACCCCCGGCATGTCGCGATCGACGATGAAGGCCATGATGCCGCCGTGGCGGAGCTTCGGATCCACCGTGGCGAACACCACGAACCACGTCGCCCATGCAGCGTTGGTGATGTAGCACTTCTGCCCCGTCAGGATCCAATCGTTCCCGTCCTTCTTGGCGCGCGCCTGAATGCCGGCAGCATCGCTTCCAGCAGCGGGCTCGGTGATCGCATAGGCGGCGAAAATCGGCTCCGACGTGAGCATCCCGAGGTACTTCTTCTTCTGCTCCTCGCTTCCTGCTACGAGGATCGGCGTCGCGGCAAGGACGTTGGCGGTGATGCTCGTTTGGATACCCGTGCATCCAAACGCCAGCTCTTCGGTCAGCAGAACGTGATCGACCTCGCCCATGCCAGCGCCACCGTACTGCTCCGGGATGTTGGGCCCGACGAAGCCGAGCTCCCACGCCTCTTTGAAGACATCCATCGGAAACTCGTGAGTCTTGTCGGCTTCGCCCGCGATCGGGATGATCCGTTCGCGGGTAAAGCGGCGTGTCTCCTCGACGAGGGCCTTCTGTTCGGGGGTCAGGTCGAAATTCAGCATGGTGCTACCTCTTGATCAACGACGCCGCTCCTGTTCGCGACGCTCGAGCTCGGCGCGAACGGCACGAGCTCCCATTCGAAATCCAAACGCAAAGCCAACGAGCAGGATGCCCGGTATGTAGATGATGTGTGCCATCGACGGCATCAGCGACCCTCGGAAGCGCGAATCTCGGCACTCAGCCGCTCGAGCTCCTCGGCGGTCTGGCTCTGAAGACGCCGCATCCGAACCAAGAACAAGAACAGCAGGACCCACACGATGGCGTACGCGGCCAACATCAGGGCGCCTCCCGGAACGCTCTCCGCATCCGGCCCCGTCACACCGACGAACTGCGCGGCGCGTTCTTCGGACGGCGTCTCACCCGCCTGGGCTGGGGCATTCTCCTCGGTGGGCGCGTCCTCTGCGAGAGCCGAGGGAACGACCAGCACCGTTCCGAGGACGACGAAAGCTGAAACTAGAGCGCGCATGTCACATCCTTCATTGGTGCATCAACTCGAATCGCAACCGGGCCGTTTCCTCTCGTTGCCTCTCGGCGGAGGCACGCGCCCAGATCAAGAGCGCTGCGAGGCCGGTGAATGCGAGGAAGCTCAGGCTCAACGCCCAGTACATCTCGGACTCGAGCCCGCCACCCTTGCCGGTAATCACGGTCGGGTGAACGCCACGCCAACGCTGAACGCTGTAATGAATCAATGGCAGGTCGATCAGGCCGAACAGCGCCAAACCCGATGCAAAGCGCTTTTCGACCTCCCCGGCATTGCCCATCGAGCGAAGCGCCAGGTACGCGGCGAAGATCATGCCCGCGAGCAGCGTCGTCGTGAGACGGGGATCCCAAGTCCACCAAACCCCCCAGGCCTTTCGCGCCCAAAGCGGCCCGGTCAGAAGCACGATCACACAGAAGAGCGTGCCGACTTCCGCGCCCGCGACCCCCAGAGCATCCCACTTCGGGTCTCGCTTGATCAAATACACGGCACTGCCAACCGCAGACGCCCCAAACCCGATGTACATCGCGTAGGCGCTGGGCACGTGAAAGTAGAAGATCTTCTGTACGATGCCCATCTGCTTTTCGACGGGCGCAACGACGAAGATCAAATAGAGCGTGACTGCGAAGAGGGCTAACGTCACGAACAACACCAGCGACCACACGGTCGCGCTACCCGATTGTCTCCGCCTGCTCATCGTGGGGGACGCTAGCATGCAGTCAGGAGGGCGTCAGCCTCCGCACCGCAGAAATTCCCAGGTCAAATGGCGTCGGTTTGCCGTTCTGACGGTGCGCCGCTAAAGACGGCGCTGATGGATCTGCTCGACCGGCGTTTCCTCTTCGTTGTCGGCAAGGGTGGCGTCGGGAAGACAACCGTCGCCACCGGGCTTGCCCTCGCGGCGAGCCGTCGGGGGAAGAAGGTCTTGCTCGCGATGGTCAACTGCAAGGAGCGCGCGAGCGAGCTCCTCGACACGGAGCCCATCGGCCCGAATATCATCACGATCGGCGAGAACCTGGACGCGGTCAACATGACGCCGGATGCCGCACTCGAAGAGTACGGGATGATGATCTTGAAGGTCCGGGCGGTCTACAACGCCGTGTTCAAGAACAAGCTCGTTCGAGCATTCCTGAAGGGCACCCCGGGCCTCGAAGCCTGGTCGATGCTGGGCAAAGCCTTCTATCACGCCTGCCCTCCCAAGGGAGAACCAGACTACGACCTCGTCATCGTAGATGCCCCGGCCACTGGGCACGCACTCGACATGCTTCGCGTTCCCTTCGTGATCGAGAGCGTGGCGCCTCCCGGCATCCTTCGCCGGGACGCAGCGCGCGCCGTTGACATGTTTCGGGATCCGGAGCGCGCGGGCGCTGTCCTGGTCACGCTGCCCGAGTATATGCCAGCCAACGAGACGCTCGAGCTGGCCAGTGCCCTCACCGACGAGCTTCAGATCCCGATCTTGCAGCTCGTCATCAATCGCGTGCTGAACGTGCTGTTCGCCGAGAAGGAGCGGCCCGCCATCGAAGGCATGCCATCTGAGCTGCCTCCGGACAGCGAGATCATGGGACTCGCGACAGCCGGAAAGCGCCGCGTCCTTCGTGAGACGGTTCAGGCCAGGGCCGTGCGGAAGGTCTGCGGCCACATCGACGCCCCCTGCAGCGAGCTCCCTCACTACCAGAGCCTCGAGAAGGACCGCGCGGAGGTCGACGCGCTGAGTGAAGCACTTCTTCGGTACGTCTGATCGCTTGCAGCGCCCCGACAATGCAGTAGCTTGCGAGGGAGCATGCCCGGTTCGGCGACGACAGGCCTTTCCTTCCAGACTAAGTTGATCTTCGAGCAGGGCGCGCCTGCCCGAAACGCCGCCTCGCTGCGACCCGACGATCTGCCTAGCGTCGATCCGAAGGCTGCGTTTGGAAACATGGCCCGCGACGTGCCCCCGATGCTGCCCGAGGTGTCGGAGCCCGAGGCGTTTCGCCACTATGTTCGCCTGAGCCAGCAGAACTTTGCGATCGACATCGGGATGTACCCTCTCGGCTCGTGCACGATGAAGTACAACCCCAAAGTCAACGAATGGGCCGCCAGGCTCCCCGGGTTCGGCAACCTGCACCCGTACATGCCTGACGACCTGGTTCAGGGAGCCCTCGAGCTGATGTGGCGCCTCGAGCAGGGCCTAGCCGAGGTGTGCGGGATGGACCGCGTCTCGTTGCATCCGGCAGCGGGCGCTCAGGGGGAGCTCGCGGGCCTCATGATGATCCGCGCCTACCATCAAGGCCAGGGACGCGATCCCAAGAAGGTCCTCATTCCAGATACGGCGCACGGTACGAACCCGGCTTCCTGTGCGCTCAATGGCCTCAAGGCAGTGCCCTTTCCGGCCGGCGAAGATGGCATCGTGACTGCGCAGGCGATCGCGCCCTTCGTCGACGACGACGTGGCTGCGGTCATGGCGACCAACCCGAATACCGTCGGACTCTTCGAGAGCCACATCGCGGAGATCGCCGAGCTCGTCCACAGCAAGGGAGGCCTGGTGTATGGCGATGGCGCCAATCTGAATGCACTGATGGGCAAGGCCCGCCCGGGTGACCTCGGCATCGACGTGATGCAGTTCAACCTGCACAAGACGTTCACGACGCCGCACGGTGGAGGCGGCCCCGGCTGTGGACCCGTCGGCTACAAAGCGCTCCTCGACCCGTACGCGCCCGTCCCCGTCGTCGAGAAGCGAGACGGTCGTTTCGTCCTCGATTACGGAAGCCGGCCCGGCTCGGTGGGCAGGCTCCGCTCGTTCCAAGGAAACTTCGGCATGATGGTACGCGCCTACGCGTACCTACGGGAGATGGGGGCCGAAGGCTTGCGGCAGGCGACCGAGCTCGCGGTGCTCAACGCGAACTACCTCCGGGTTCGGCTGGGCGAGCTCTGGCACGTTCCCTACGACTCGACCTGCATGCACGAAGTGGTCATCAGTGATCGTCACTTGAAGGAATCCGGCGTCACCACGATGGATGTCGCCAAGCGCCTGATGGACTACGGATTCCACCCGCCCACGGTGTATTTCCCCCTCGTCGTGAAGGGTGCGATGCTGGTTGAACCGACCGAAACCGAGAGTCTGCAGACTCTGGACGAGTTCGTCGACGTCATGAAGACCATCAGCGAGGAAGCCCTCGCCGACCCCGATTTCGTCCATGCGGCGCCACACTCTACGCGTTTACGTCGACTCGACGAGACACAGGCTGCTCGGAAGCCCGTGCTGCGTTGGACAGCTCCCGTGAAACCGAGCGAACCATCGTCTGCTTCTGGTGGAACGGCAAGAATGCAGCCTTGAAGCCGTTGATGATGATCCGGTGGATGTCGTCTCGGTCGAGCCCCATTTGGGTGTGACATAGCCAAAGCTCTCGCGAGACGGTCGTGTCCGTGATCAAACGGTTGTCGGTGTTCACCGTCACTCGCAACCCGAGGTCGTGGTAGAGCTTGAGCGGGTGGGTGCGAAGATCCCGAACTGCGCCAGTCTGCACGTTCGAAGATGGGCAACACTCGAGGGCGATGCGGTGGTCGTTCACGTAGTGCAGCAGATCCCCGTCCTCGCGTAGACGGCATCCGTGGCCGATCCGGTGTGCGCCGCAGACGTGAATCGCCTGATGGATCGAAGCCGGACCATATGCCTCGCCCGCATGGATCGTCACGGCGATGTTGTTGTTGTGGACGAGCTTGAACGCCTGCACGTGATGTTTCGCGGGATGGTCGTACTCGGCCCCCGCGAGATCGAAACCCACGACGCCGCGGTTCTTGTACGCGACCGCGAGCTGTGCCATCTCGACGGAGGATTCCGGCGAGATGTTGCGAATGCCGCAGAGGATCACGTTGGCTACGATCCCGTGATCTTTTTGCGCGTCCCAAAGGCCCGCCAAGACTGCCTCGACCACGGTCGTGAGCCGAAGCCCACCTCTCGTGTGGAGCATCGGCGAGTAGCGGACCTCGATGTATCGGACGTTCTCGGCGGCCGCGTCCTCTGCGAGCTCGTACGCGACCTGAAAGAGCGCGTCCTCGGTCTGCAACACCTGCAGCGTCGTGTCGAAAGCCTTCAGATATTCGACGAGTGAGCCGGTGTGCTCACCGCAATGAAGCGCCTTGGCTAGGGCTTCAGGGCTGGTGGCGGGCAGCTCGACGCCCTGGCGCTCCGCGAGCTCGAGCATGGTCGCCAAGCGGAGGGAGCCATCCAGGTGGACGTGGAGGTCGGTTTTTGGAAGGCGTTCGATGTCGGCGAGCGAGAGCTCCATGCCCAGGATTATAGCGTCTCAGCTCCCGGGCTCGAAACCGCGCAAAACCTCAATGACTTCATGGAGCCGCTTGGCCGCAACGCTGACCCGGGTCGGCATGCCGCCGTTGAGGCCGAGAGCCCGCACGAGGTCGATGCCACTGTCGAAGCGGGCCGCGACCGTCACCGTCGTCTCGTCGTGAACCAGCGAGATCGGCGCCAGGCGCTGCCCGATCAGCAAGAGCTCGGTCTTGTCGTACGGGCCCTCTCGGCGGGTGGCATCGCAGATCGCCAGGGCGTTGCGCACTTCGTAGCGAGCCGAGAGACGCTTGGATTCGCGCTCCATTGCTTCGAGTGCGCCGGACACCCGCTGGAACTCTCGGTACATCGCCGCATCGCCCGCGCCATCGGCGAGATAACGCACCATCAACCCCCGAAGCGCCTCGTCGCGGGGCCGGGCCCGCAACGCCCGGTCGAGCACGCGGGCACGCTCACTCGGGTCGCCAAGCCGTGTGTCGATCGCGCGCGCGTCGTCGTCGGCGCCCGGGTACGGCTCCACGCCGCCGCGGATCCACTTGGCCGCCGAGCACAGACCGTCGAAGTCCACGTGGCAGCAGATCGTGTCGATCGGGCCCGCGGCTTCCACCCGCGCGGGCGTGACCATCTCGGGGCATGCCCCGTGCTGCGCCTTCGTTTTGAGAACGAATCGGGGGTCCTCCGAGTAGTCGGCGTGCTTTTCGTGGTCGTGGTGGTCGACCCACATCGCCAACCGATCGCCGAGCCCTTCGATGAACGGGAGCGTCGTCTTTTCGTAGCTCGCCCCCCCTGCATTGGCGGCAAACGCCACGTCGAGCACCACCACACGGCCTGGAAGACTGTCTGGCTTCGGGAGCTTACGGGGCGTTCCGTAGGCCAAATGCGGGAAACCACCCACCTTCTGAGCATGTGGCCAGCCCCGTCCTCGTGCAACTCGCGGATACCGGGATCGGTTTTTCCCAAACCGATGTCTCGACGAAACACATCGGAAATAGAGCCCCGCCATAGATCCCACCGTGCCGCTGCCGAGGGTGCGCCGCGGCCATGACTAAGAGGTGCAAAGATCATGGAAGAACAACTTTCGGAACTGACAACGTATGCAAACGCATTGTGG